>Ga0209002_10002520_pt1 | contig 14732 bp, 9 predicted proteins | sample Rifsed16ft2_FD_184010 | JGI IMG/M metagenome (GOLD analysis project Ga0209002, IMG submission 184010) | Soil microbial communities from Rifle, Colorado, USA - sediment 16ft 2 (version 2) | ecosystem: Environmental > Terrestrial > Deep subsurface > Rock core/Sediment | place: Rifle, Colorado...
GCGGTTGCTGCAGGCAGCACGGGCTGCAGTCGTTCGAGGGACCTAGCGAGTCATAGCCGGCTGGACAAGAGCCGGTCTGGCTGCAGTAGTCGCCACCCAACTCACCGCAGCTTTGCGCCGAGGCCTCCGACGACGCGGAGAACAACAGGAGGAGTGAAAGCCCAAGGACGAGCAGAAACCCGGTGACCGCGTGCCGAAACCGCTTCATGATCCCGCTCCTTACACTAGAGTGCTAGATGAAGGGCCCCGGTTCCCCTGCAGCGAAAAAATGTTGGAGTGCTAGGAAGACCTGTCATAACCTTAACAACTCAGGCACCGCAGCTCGAAGCTTGGCGGGGTCGAACCCACGGTCGGATGCGCTCCAGGACGATTTTGGCCGCCAGCTCGTGCCCCTGGTTGGTAAAGTGAGACTCATCGGCGAAGAACTCGTCACGCTTCTTGAAGTAACTATAGAGGTCGACCAGCGGTGCCTCTAGCTCCTCGGCGACCTCGGCGGTTGCGGCGTTGTAGTCGTGGGCATACGTCTTCCAGACGGTTTCCTCCAGCGTGGGGCCCACGTAGGGACGGGTAAGAAGTACCACGACTGCGCCCCCAGCCCGCCCCCGTCGTATCATTTCTCTGAGGTTCTCTCGGTAGTCTTCCAGGTTGACGCGGTGGGTTAGGTCGTCCCCTTGGAGGCCCGCAAACTGCTTGGCCATGCCGAGGACGAGCCTTCCCAGATGGAATGGCTCCAGCATCCTCCCGATTCTATCCGACCACGCGAACCCAACTCGGTATTGGCGGTCAGGGACCCGGACCGGGTGCGCGTCGTTCGAGCCAAAGCTAACGAGCACAAGATCGGGATGGTAGTCCAGCACTCTTTTCAAGAGAATCAAGCCTTGGTGCGAGCTATAGCCCCAAACTCCGGCGTTGATCACCTGGAAGTTCGGACAAGCCTTGTGCAGAACGGCGTGCAGGGAGCCAGGCCAGTTGCCGCCATCCTCTCCCCGCGAGCCCAGAGTATTGGAATCGCCGATCGCGAAGATCCAGAAAGCGCCGTCCGGTTTCTCCTCCGGCAGCTCCGGGCCCCGAAACCCCTGAGCGTTGAAAACGTCGTAGCTCGTTCTGGGGCGCCAGGTGAGCTCGGGATCGTAGACAAAATGATCGTCTTCGAACACGTGGAACGATCTGGAGTCGATCTGAGTGGCATCGATCTTCAAGGGAGCGTACTCGTAGCCGGTCCAAGCCAGGATCAACTCGGCGACCACCACGGTGAGCCCTAGCGATCCGACCAGGAGGGCCAGGTTCACGGCGACGGACCGCAGACCCTTCACCGATCTTCTCCAGGCGGCGATGCGGTGCCGAGCAGGGCTGCCAATTCCTCGTCGCCTTCGCTGTCTGCCCACCAGGCCGCGTTGACTCCGTCCACCCGAATCTCCGGGTCGGCGCCTGCTAAAAGCAAGGCTTTCACTATCCTCACGTCGCCCCGCTGCGCGGCCAGAATGAGAGGACTCAAACCGGCGCTACTACTGATATCGGGACTCGCACCCGCTTCCAGAAGGGTCTCGGCAATATCCGCGTGGCCTTCAGCCACCGCCATCATGAGCGGCGTCCAACCGGTCCTGGTCATCGTGTTGACCTCCGCTCCCGCTTCAATCAGCTGTCGCACGACATCGCCATGACCAGCCCGGGCGGCATAGGTCAAAGCCCGCCAACCATCGGGGTCCGCCGCGTTGACATCCGTTTCGGCCGCGATGAGAACCTCCATTTGATCGGCCCGGTTTGCCTGGGCGGCAACTATGGCGGCGGTCTCGCCGCTGCGATTGGGCTCATCGACGTTCAGCCCCAGGTCCAAGAGCTCCTTCATCGATTGAGGGGTGCCCTCTCGAGCCGCCAGGGTCAGCAGATTCTCGCCTCGCAGATCGCGGGCTCGCAGATCCGCTCCCACCTCCCGAAGCTTACGCGCGCACTCCTCGGAATGGTGCGCCATACTCTGGCTCAAAGCGTCGGCCGCTTGGATCCCCGTCGGGTCGTACCCCTTGTCCAACAGGAGTTCGACGATCTCGCACCGGCCGTTTCGAGCCGCCCGTCGCAGGGCGAGCCGTGGTTGGATTCCCGCGTCCACCAGGAGCGCCACGACTTCGGCGTTTCCGGAGTCGACGTTCCGGTTGAACGACTCAGTGTTGGGCTCGATACCTCTCCTCGTGAGCTCCTGGCGAGCCCGGTCAGCCGGTGAAGAGCAGGCGGTCGACGAGAGATAAAGGAGAACGGGAAGGTAGAACAGCCCGGCGTGTTGAAAGACTCTACCGGTCCAGATATCCAAGCGCTTCGAGCTGCTCTCTAAGCTCGTCAGTTATCTCGAGCTCCTGATCGGCTGGCTGAACGAAGTTTTGCGCCAAGTCGTGACCATCCGCCAGCATTTTATCAAACTCTCCACGCAATTCCGCTGCCACCGCCTGGTTCTCTTCCAGCACGTTCTGAAGCTCCCGTGGGTCGGAGCGCCAGTCGTAGAGTGATACGTTCGCTGCCTCCCCCAATACGAGTTTCCAGCCACCCTTGAGGACCGCCGACCTCTCAACCTGGCTGGAGAATCTAGTCCGGTCAGAATCGATTCGCTGCTCCCCATTGATGATGGGAAGAAGATTGATTCCCTGGAATCGGTAGGGAGCGGCGACGCCTAAGGCCGCGAAGACGGTTGGTATGACGTCCACCAGCTCCACCGGCGCATCGATCCTCGTCCCCCGAGAGCCGGGGATCTTGATGATCAACGGAACTCGAAGGATGCTCCGATCCAAGCGATTGTGTCCGAGCCTCCCGTGCTCGCCAAAGCTTTCGCCGTGATCGGCCAGGAAGGCGATCATGGTGTTTTCGTCGATGCCCAGGTCTTCGAGCTTGGTGAAGAGTCGCCCGAGAAACTCGTCGACGTAAGCGATTTCCCCCATGTACATTTGACGGAGGTAGGCGAAGTCCGCCTCTTTCAAGCCCTCGTGCTCGGACAGACTGCGGCAGTTGCTCGCGTCGACGGTGCCCTGGTAGGGAGCCGCGAATCGCTGGGCGTAATGTGGCGGGGGGACGTACGGGCAGTGGACCTTGTAGGTGTGCAAGAACAAGAAGAAAGGTTTTTGGTGGTGCTCGTCGAGCCATGCCATGGAATCCTCTTCCAGGATTTCCAAGGCGACGGGCTCGAGCTCTACCGGCGTCATGGCGTCTCCTTCGCCATCCACCGGCCTGTCGGGGAGCTCGGGCATCGGCCGGCCCTCGCGTTCGGCGGCAAGGCGTTCCGTTCTCAGACGGCGTCTTGCCGCTCGGTCTGCCCGAGCCTCGGTGAGCGTCATGCCAGCATCTCGAACCTCTCGGCGCGTGTTTCTATTGGTCTGCAAGAAGGTGTCGAATCCCCTGCCGAATCCATAGACCGCATCCAGTTGTCCACCTCCCACAATGGCCCCGGTGAAGATCCCCGCCGCCTGGAGAGCCTCCAGGGGAGACGTGCCCTTCTCCTGCGGCACCTTGTTTTTCTCCGTCATCCCGGTGATCCAGGGATACAAGGAGTACAGCATGGACTTGTGGGAAATGGCCGTCGAGGCACCTTGCGATACGGCCTCGGTAAACAGAGCGGCATCCTCGGCGAAACGCGCGAGATGGGGTGAAGTCGCCAGACTATCGTCATAAGGCGTGAGCAGATCGGGGCGCAGGGAGTCTACCGAGATCAAAATGACGTTTCTGACCACCACCTGCTCTTCGGAATGACAGGCGGCCAGAGTCAGAGCCGTGGCAACCCAAAACGCTCGTCTCGTGTACCCCATTAGGGCGTGGTGTCCTCCGTGCACTTCTCTGTCCGGTCTGTCCGGCGCCCGTAGTCCACTTCGATCGGCGGCGGATCGCCTCACCGAAAACACTCCTCATCATACCGCGATCGAGGTTTTCCTTGATCCCCGGCCCTCCTTGTGCCAATACTGACCCGTTGGTCATTTGAATGACCGGGAGGTCATTTTGGTTTCGAGTCGATCCAAGCTTCTCTCGGAGTTCCGAACTCAGGAAGTGCAAGCGGCCGCTCTTCGTGTCATCTCCCGGAAGGGTCTCCCCGGAACGACCATGCAGGAGATCGCGGACGAGGCCGGGATAGCCAAGGGAACCCTGTATCTCTACTTCAAGGACCGCGAGGACCTCCTGGAAAGAGCGGCCGACTTCGCCTTCTCGAAACTGGAGGCCAGGCTCGACGCCACCCTCCCCAGGCTCCCGGTGTTCTCCGAGAAGCTCCTTGCCCTCATCCGGACGGAGATCGCCTTTTTCGATGAGCACCGGGAGTTTTTCCGTATCTACATCGCCTTCAAGCATCGACCGGAGGAGCTTCATCAAAGCGCCCGGCGCCGCCGCATGTGTCACTCTCGTTATCTCACCCACCTGCAGAAACTGGAGGTCATGGTGGGAGAGGCCATGAAACGTGGTGAGGTGCGTCCTTGCGATCCGGCGCGACTCGCCCTCTTCGTCTCGGAGAGCGCGGTGGCCCTGATGTTGCACCGCCTCACCGAGGACTCCCCTCCCGACGCCGAAGAGGACGTGTCCTGGATGGCCGATTTCCTGCTCCATGGTCTCGCTGCCAAAGCCTCGAAAGGACGTTGACCCCCATGCTCCAGATGCTCGCTCTTCCTCTGACGCTTCTCCTCATGCAAACTCCTCCGGAATCTTCGCCGGAGCGCCGGCTCACCCTGCGCGAGGCCCTCACTCTCGCCGTCCAGCGGAACCTGGCTCTGGCCAGGGCGCGTGCCGAAGTACCTGCCGCCGACGCGGGACGACGGGTGGTTCGTTCCGCGGTGCTTCCCCGTTTGTCGGCCGGCGGTAACGCCGTACGCAACTCGACCGAGGTCTCCTTCGGCCCTCCCGACGATGTGCGCGCCATCCTTCCTTTGGTCGATTGGGATCTGAGGCTCTCCGTTTCGCAACCCATCTTCGCCGGACTTCGCGATCTGAAGGCCTACCGGCAGTCCAAGATCGGCATCGACCTCGCTCGGGAGGAAGTCCGCCGGACTTCGGACGAAGTGCTCCTTTCCACCAGCGCGCAGTTCCTGTTCGCCCTTGAAGCCGAGGCTCTCATCGATGTGGAGAGGCGAAACCTGGAGCTGGCGGAGAGAAGACGGCAGCAAGCCGAGGATCTCTTCCAGGCCGGAGAAACGACGCGAGTGGACGTGCTCCGCGCCGAAGCCGACATCAAGGCCGCGGAAAGGCGCGTGGTAGAAGCCCAGCGGTCACGGGAAGTCGCGGTAAGCGCGCTGCGCGTCGTCCTCGCTCTAGACGAGGATCTCGCGCTCGTCGAACCGGCGGGCGACGAGAGGGCAGTGCCCCTCGTTCCTCCGCAGCAAGAGTTGGTGAACCGCGCCTTGGCAGCGCGGCCCGAGGTGCGCCAAGCGGAATATTCCATCGAGAACGCGCGCTTGGAGGTGGAGTTCCAGAAAGGCGCCTACTTACCCGTGGTCACCGCCGACGCCGGTTACGTTCGCCAAAAGCGGACGTTCCCCACGTCGAGCTACGGCTTCGCCGCGCTTCGGGTCGACGTTCCGATCTACCAGGGAGGAGAGGTCAGCGCTCGGGTGGCGTTGGCCGAAGAGCGAGAGAAACAAGCCAACCTCGTACTCGACGAAGTGAGGCGCACGGTGCGCGAGGACGTCCGGCTCGCCCTTGTCGATCTCGAGGCGAGTCGGACCAATCTCGCCCTCGCCGAGGAGCAGCTGCAGGCTGCCCAGGCCGAATACGATCAGACCTTCGAGCTCTACCAGAATCAGGAGCTGACCACGCTCGACGTCCAATCCTCCGAAACTGCGCTCGCCGAAGCGCGCCGGGCGGTGGCCACCGGACGCCTTTTCGTCTATGCCGCGGAGGTGCAGGTGTGGTACGCCGCCGGCAGCCTGACCGAGGTGGCCTTGAATCAGGAGTCGCAACCATGACCCATCGAATCGAGCTCACCGCGAGCCTACTGGTCGCTGCCGCGCTCTTCGCCGCTTGCGGCGGAGAAAGCGCTGCGCCGCAGAAAGCATCGACAGAGCAGCCAAGCAAACCGCCCCTCCCTCAAGATGTCCAGGAAGGGCTGGCCGCGGTCGCTTCGGCGACGAGGGCCGAGACCCAGGATGGCGCGACGTTGATGGAAACGGGGGAGCTCGTCTCACCCGTGCGCTCCGAGCTCTCCGCCAAAAACCCAGGCCGGGTGGGTAAGGTCTTCGTGGACGAGGGAGCCCGGGTCCAGAAAGGCCAGCCTCTGCTCACGCTCGAGACCGATTACCTAGAGCTAGAGTTGGATCAAGCGGAGGCCGCTCTCGCCCGCGCGCGCTCCGCGGCCGAGGAGGCACGGCGCGACTTCGATCGAAAAGAGGGCCTTCTAGCCAAGGGGTCGGTCTCTCAGGCGCTCTACGATCGCACCAAGGCGACACTCGATCAGGCGGAGGCGGTGCTCGCCGAGGCCGAGGCCGCCCGGGCCCTGGCGCAGCAGAAACTCCAGGACGCGGTCTTGGTCTCACCCATTAGCGGCATCGTGGCGGAACGAAGGACAGATGTGGGAGAGCGCCTGGGTGAGGCCACGGTAGCCTTCGTGGTGGTGCAGGTCTCGCCGCTCAAGCTCCGGTTTCGCCTTCCCGAACGCTACCTGGCCTCAGTCGAGACCGGCCAGCTCGTCCGTGCCCGCGTCGATCCCTACCCGGATGAGGTCTTCGAAGGGCGGATCACCGTGGTGGTACATGCCGTCGATTCCGCCACACGGACGTTCGTGGTGGAGGCCGAGATCCCCAATCGCGACGAGCGGCTGAAGCCGGGCCTCTTCGCCCGCGTGGAGCTCGACCTCACAGAAAAACCGTCTTGATGAGCGACGCGGGAGAGAACTCATGCACAAGCTAGCTCAGCTCTGCATTCAACGGCCGGTCTTTGCCACTGTGCTGATCCTGTCACTGGTCGTGGTTGGCCTCTTCGCCTATGCCGATCTCGGCGTCGATCGCTTCCCCAACGTCGACTTCCCGTTCGTCACTATCTCCACGCGGCTGGTGGGCGCCGCCCCGGAGGAGATCGAAACGGAGATCACCGACAAGATCGAAGAGGCGGTCAACACCATCAGCGGCATCGATCAGCTCCTTTCGGTCTCCTCCGAGGGGAACTCGGTGGTCACCGTTCAGTTCCTGCTGGAGAAGGATGGCGACGTGGCGGCGCAGGAAGTGCGCGACCGGATCAACGCCATCCTCGGTGAGCTGCCCAGCGACGCCGATCCCCCGGTGATCGAAAAGATCGATCCCGATGCCTCGCCGGTGCTATCCATCGTTCTCTCCGGGGAGGCGCCCATCCGAGACATCACCGAGTTCGCCGACAAGACGCTGCGCCGCCAGATCGAATCGGTGCTCGGCGTGGGGCAGGTCCGCATCATCGGTGGACGCCCGAGGCAAATCAACGTCATCGTCGATAGCACCCAGCTCGCCGGGGTCGGGCTCACCGCCGCCGAAGTCGTCCAGGCGCTTCGGAGCCAAAACGTCCAGCTTCCCGGGGGAAAAGTGGAGCAGGGTGCTCGGGACCTGACGCTCAGAACCTATGGCCGCGTCGCCTCGCCCCAAGAGTTCGCGCTCATTCCAGTAGCCATGCGAAACGGATATCCGGTACGCATCGGGGACGTGGCCCGGGTGGAAGACGGGATGGCCGATGCGGAAACGCTCGCGACCTTCGACGGCGAGCCTGCGGTAGTGCTTCAAGTTCGAAAGCAATCGGGGATGAACACCATCCAGGTCGTTGAGCTTCTGAGGGAGCGGGTCGAGCAGCTGCGTAGCCAGATTCCACCGGGTTGGAAGCTGGATCTGGTGCGGGATCAGTCGGAGTACATTCTCGCCGCCGTCCACGCCGTCCAAGAGCACCTCATCCTTGGCTCGATCCTGGCGGCCGGTATCGTCTGGCTCTTCTTAGGGAAGATCCGCCCGACTCTCATCGCCGCCGTTTCCATCCCCAGCGCCCTGATCGCCACCTTCGCCGCAATGGAGTGGATGGGCTTCACGCTCAACGTCATCACCCTGCTCGCCTTGACTCTGGCGGTAGGCATCGTCATCGACGACGCGGTCATCGTTCTCGAGATCATATTCCGCTACATGGAGGAGAAGAAGATGGCGCCGCGCCAAGCGGCAGTGGAAGGCACGCGGGAGGTCGGTTTCGCGGTCATCGCCATGTCGCTCTCGCTCATCGCGGTATTCCTGCCCGTGGCCTTCATGGCGGGGATCGTGGGGCGATTCATGAACTCTTTCGGCGTCACCATGGCTTTCGCCATCGGGGTCTCCCTCCTCGTCGCCTTCACCTTGACGCCCATGATGTCGGCGCGTTGGTTGCGCACGGAGGATCTAGGACACGGGAAGTCGTCGCGGGAGTCGCGGTTCTACGCGCCAGTCGAGCGATCGTACATGGCGATCCTGCGCTGGTCGATGGACCATCGCTGGGCGGTGGTCGCCGTCATGTTCCTCGTTTTCTCTGCCACCGTTCCCCTTTTCGTCGTCGCCAACAAGAACTTCCTTCCCAACGACGACGAGTCGCAGTTCGACGTCGTCGTGCGCGCTCCGGAGGGATCGAGTCTGGAGACGACGCGCGTCATCATGGAATCCATCGGAGCCCGGGTCCGCGAGCTTCCCGGAGTTTCGGCGACCCTCCTCACCATCGGTGACGACATCCAGAGAACCCGGAACCTCGGAAGCATCTACGTGAAGCTGGCTCCCGTCTCGGAGCGCCAGGAAGACCAGTTCGCTTTGATGGCGCGGGTCCGGCAAGAGATCCTCCTGCAGTACGCCGCTCTCAACCTGCGGGCCCAGGTCGCGCCGGTTTCGGCGTTCCGCACCGGCAACAACGCCGAGATCCAGTTCTGGGTCGGAGGACCGGACCTCGATCGGCTGGCGGAGTACGCCGGTCGATTGATGGAGGTAATGCGCTCCCAGCCCGGCGTCGTCGATCCGGACACCAACCTGGTGGTGGGGAATCCCGAGCTGGGAGTCCGCATCGATCGCGCCAAGGCCGCCGACCTCGGAGTCCAAGTCGACGACGTGGCGGCGACCATGAACGTGCTGGTCGGCGGTCTCGAGATCACCGACTACTACGAGGGAGGCGAGCAGTACGAAGTCCACGTGCGTGCCGACGAGCGATACCGCCGGGATGCATCCGGCATCGCTCAGGCCGAGGTGCCCTCGGGCAGCGCCGGCCGGGTGAAGCTGAAAGACGTCGTCACCCTCGAGGAAGGGACAGGCCCCTCGCTGATCAACCGCATCGCCCGTCGCCGGCAAGTGCTCCTGTACTGCGGCATGGTGCCGGGGTTCTCGTCGCAGGCGGTCATGGACGCGCTCGACCGAACTGCGCTGGCACTCGACATGCCGCCCGCCTACGCTTACGGTCTCACCGGGCGATCGCGCGAGCAAGGCAGAGCAGCATTCAACTTCATGATTGCCTTCTTGCTCTCCATCATCTTCATGTATCTCATCTTGGCAGCGCAGTTCGAGAGCTGGCTCCATCCCGCGACGATCCTCCTCGCGCTTCCCCTGACCGTGCCCTTCGCCCTCCTCTCGATTGTGGGCCTAGACCAATCGGTCAACATCTTTTCGGCGCTCGGGGTCCTAGTCCTCTTCGGAATCGTCAAGAAGAACGGCATCCTCCAGATCGACCACATGAACGGCCTCCGCCAGCAAGGGATGCCTCGTGAAGAAGCCATACTCCAGGCCAACCGCGATCGACTGAGGCCCATTCTCATGACCACCCTCGCCTTCGTCGCGGGAATGATTCCTCTGGTGGTCTCGAGTGGAACCGGGGCCGGCACCAACCGAGCCATCGGCACCGTCGTTATCGGCGGTCAGACCCTGGCCCTGATCCTGACGCTCATCGGAACACCGGTCGCCTATAGCATCTTCGACGACTGGGCGGGAAGTCGTCCCCTGGCGAGAGTCAAGAGCTTCCTCAGCTTCCGGCCGGCGAGGGAGCCCGCGACCGCGGGTGGAACCAGCCGCCATTATCGGAAGGGCGAGGCTTAGAATCTATTTCGACGACCCCGACGCGCCGGGTCACCGCGCCTAGCATCAGGCCTCGGGGCGGAGGCGGACCAAGAGCTCGCCGGCCACTGCCTGATCGCCGACCGCCACTTCCAGACGTTCGACGATTCCAACGGTCGACGCCGTCACCGCGGTCTCCATTTTCATCGCCTCCAGCACGAGCAGCGAGGCGCCCGGCTCGATGCGACTGCCCACCTCGCAGAGGATCTTCAAGACCTTACCCGGCATGCTGGCACCGATGTCGAGGGGGTCGGAGGGATCGGCCATGGGGCGTTTCTTCTCCGTGACGTCGGCGCTCAAGTCGCGGACCACGACTTCGCGCGGCTGACCGTTGAGCTCGAAGTAGACCATGCGATGCCCATCGGGCGTCAAGCCGCCGATGGCGATCAGCCTCACGATGAGCGTCTTGCCTCGCTCGATGTCGACGCTGACCTCCTCGCCCACCTGAAGCCCATACAAGAAGCAGCGTGTGGGAAGGATGGAAGCATCCCCGAAGGAATCCTGGTACTCCAGGTAGTCGCTGAACACCTCGGGATAGAGGGCATCGCTCAGAAGCCTCGCCTCGTCGGGAGCACGGCCCAGGCGGCTCCCCAGCCGTTTCCGCGCCGCATCGAAGTCATGAGGCGCCAAAAGCTCACCGGGACGATCGGTGATGGCCGGCCGGCCTTTCAGCACCGCTTCCTGAAGCCGGCGAGGAAACCCTCCATGAGGCTGACCGAGCCTCCCCGACATGAGCTCGACGAACGATTGCGGGAAGTCGAGCCGCCCCGCCTTGGCGATCGCCTCGTCGACGGTAAGGTTGTTCTGCACGAGAAACATCGCGAAGTCCGCCACCGCCTTCGAGGTCGGCGTAACCTTGATGATGTCACCGCAGGCATCGTTCACTTCGCGGTACTTCCGCTTGATCTCCCCCCAGCGCTCCCCAAGACCGAGCTGAATGGCCTGCGGACGAAGGTTGGAGTATTGCCCACCCGGAATCTCGTGCTGGTAGACTTCTGCCGTGCTCGCCAGAAGACCGGACTCGAACATCTGGTAGTGGCTGCGTACCTGCTCCCAGTAAATAGCGAGCGCGTTCATCGCCTCCCCGTCGAGCGCCGGGGCGCGCGGATGCCCTTTAAGGGCGCCGCAGACGGCGTTCAGCGATGGTTGGCTAGTCAGTCCCGACATGCTGGATAGCGCGAGGTCCACCACGTCCACTCCCGCCTCGCAGGCCATGAGGCAAGTGGCCACGCCATTGCCGCTGGTATCGTGGGTGTGAAGGTGGATGGGAAGGCCCGTTTCGTCGCGTAAGGCTTGGATCAACAGCCGGGCCGCGTAGGGCTTCAAGAGGCCGGCCATGTCCTTGATGGCCAAGATATGGGCGCCCTGTCGGGCCAGCTCCTTGGCGAGTTTGACGTAGTAGTCGAGGTTGTACTTGGTTCGCTTGGGATCGGACACGTCTCCCGTATAGCAGAGCGCCGCCTCCACCACCTTGCCGGCACGCCCCGCCTCTTCCATGGCGAGCCTCATGTTGGGGACCCAGTTGAGAGCGTCGAATATGCGGAATATATCGATACCCGCTTCCGCGGAGCAGCGGACGAAGGCGCGAATGACGTTGTCGGGATAGTTCTTGTAGCCCACCGCGTTCGCCCCGCGCAGCAACATTTGAAAAGGGATGTTGGGTATGGCTTCTCGGAGCCGGCTCAGGCGGTCCCAGGGATCCTCCTTCAGGAAGCGATAGGCCACGTCGAACGTCGCACCGCCCCACATCTCCATACTGAAGAGCTCGCCAGCAAGGCGCGCCGTTGCCGGCGCGATGGCCCGCATGTCCGCGGTCCGAACCCGAGTGGCGAGGAGCGACTGGTGCGCATCTCGGAACGTCGTGTCGGTGATCCAGAGTCGCTGCTCCTCCCGGAGCCAGCGCGAGAGCCCTTCCGCTCCCTTTGCCTTCAAGACCTTCATGGCCGGCCCGTCTTCAGGCACCCGGCGGGCCACCTCGGGCTCGAGCTCTGGCGGCGTCGGGACGAACAACGTGGGAAGACGTTTCACGGGCCCTTTCATCCCCGGAGGACCGTTGACCACCGCGTTGGCCAGGGCCCGGAGCACCTTGGTACCTCGATCTCGCCCCGGGGGGAACTCGAACAGCTCCGGCGTCTCGTCGATGAAAACAGTCGTCGTGTCTCCGGAAAGGAAGCGGGGGTGGGAGATTAGGTTCTCCAGGAAGCGAGTATTGGTTTTCACGCCGCGAATACGGAACTCCCTCAATGAGCGGAGCAGCTTGGCGCAAGCGTCACGAAAGTCCGGGGCAAAAGCCGTGACCTTCACCAGCAGGCTGTCGTAGTGGCTGGAGATGAGGGTCCCTGCCCCACCCGTCCCGTCGTCGAGGCGAATGCCGAATCCAGTCGCCGCCCGGTAGGCGCTAATCTTGCCGGTGTCGGGCGCAAAGCCGGTCTGCGGATCCTCGGTGGTGATGCGGCACTGCACCGCGAACCCGCTTCTCTTCACCGCCGCCTGCTCAGGGATTCCGATCTCCGGGTCACCCAGGCCATAACCCTCCGCAACTCGTATTTGCGCCTGAACCAGATCACGGCCGGTAATGCACTCGGTCACGGTGTGCTCGACCTGGATGCGCGGATTGACCTCGATGAAGTAGTAACCGTCCTGGCCAACCAGGAACTCCATGGTTCCAGCGTTGACGTAGCCGGCCTTGGCGGCGATGCGCAGGGCCGCCCGGTAGAGATCCTCCCGGAGCCTGTCTCCCAGAGATACCGCGGGGGCGACCTCCACGACTTTCTGATGGCGGCGTTGCAGCGAACAATCCCGCTCGAAGAGGTGAACGCACTGACCGTGGGCATCGGCGAGAATCTGAACCTCGATGTGTTTCGGCCTCTCCACCAGCTTCTCGCAGTAAACCTCGTCCCGCCCGAAAGCCGACCGAGCCTCACTGCGCGCCCGTTCGAAGGCTTCTTCCAGCTCATGCTCCCGGCGAACCACGCGCACGCCTCTCCCACCACCGCCGAAGGCGGCTTTGAGTATGACCGGGTAGCGGTGAGCAGCGGCGAACTCGCGCACCTCGTCAAGGGAAACGACCGGGCCGTCTGTCCCCGGCACGACCGGAACCCCCGCCTCCACCGCGAGCTTCCGCGCCGCGGTCTTGTCACCGAAGACTTCGAGGACTTCCGGCGGAGGCCCGATGAACGCGATGCCCTTCTCCGCACAGCGACGGGCGAACTCCGCGTTCTCGGCGAGAAAACCGTAGCCGGGATGGATGGCGTCCACCTCATGGGAGAGAGCGATGCCCAGGATCGCGTCTTGGTCTAGATAAGCCCCTACCGGCTGCGCCGGCGAGCCCACCGGAAATGCCTCGTCGGCCTTGTAGCGATGGATGGAGAGCTGATCGGCGTGGGCGTAGATCGCCAAGGTGCGGATGTCGAGCTCGGTACAGGCACGGAAAATCCGGATGGCGATCTCGCCTCGGTTCGCCGCCATGATCTTCGAGAACTTACGCGGACGGTTCACTTCGCTTCTCCAAGACCTCGGTGCCCATTGTACAATAGTCGCCGGTGCGGACCTCCCCGCACCGTGTGGAGGGGTCCCATGTCATTCCTGTTCCTAGGCGCCATCACTGCCGGCGTGATCTTGCTGGTGATCGTTTGGGCGATCGCCATGTACAACGGCCTGATCCGTCTCAGAAACACCTGCGACAACGCTTGGAGCGACGTCGACGTACAGCTGAAGAAGCGGCACGATCTCATTCCCAACCTGGTCGAGACGGTGAAAGGATACGCCCAACACGAGAAGGACACGCTGGAGCGCGTGATCCAGGCCCGAAACCAGGCGGCCGGAGCTCCTTCACCCGACGCGAAGATGGCGGCGGAGAACCTGCTGACCGGCGCTCTGCGGCAGCTCTTTGCGCTGGCGGAGGCCTACCCCGACCTCAAAGCCAACCAGAACTTCATCCAGCTCCAGGGCGACCTCTCCCGGATCGAAAGCGACATCGCCGACGCCCGCCGCTACTTCAATGCGGTGGTCCGGGACTTCAACACCAGGCAACAGGTGTTCCCCGCCAATCTGATTGCCAGTGCGATCGGGTTCCAGGCGCGGAATTTCTTCGAAGCCGAAGAGGAAGCACGCAAGGCGGTAAGGGTCCAGTTCTAGCGCCAGTCCGAAGGATGAGCGGAACATGACCCCAGGCGAAGGGCTGCGAGTCGCGTGCCTTCTCCTCGCTGCCGCTCTCGGTCTGGGAGACGACGCCTCCGCGATCGAGATCGGCCGGTTCGACGTCTCGATACTCGTTGCCCCCGACAGCACGTTCATCGTGACCGAGAGCATCGAAGTCGACTTCGGCGACCAGCCAAAGCACGGCATCTTTCGGACCATTCCCGTCGACTACGACCGAGCGGAGACGCTTGCCGGCCTCCCGATGGCCACGCGCTACTCCATCCGGCTCAAGGTGGTTGAGGTCGAAGACGGGGAGGAGAAACCGATCCCGTTCACCACCAGCAAGGAAGGCCCCAACCTCTTCATTCGAATCGGCGATCCCGACCGGACGGTTACCGGAAAGCTGACCTACGCCATCACCTACCGGGTCCAAAGAGCCATCAACCGTTTCGAGAGCCACGATGAGCTCTATTGGAACGTGACCGGAACCGAGTGGGACTGGCCCATCCAGGCGGCCAGCGTACGAGTTCCCCTTCCTTCCGGTGTGGTGGCCGAGCGCCTGACGCACAAAACGTCCACCGG
>Ga0209002_10002522_pt1 | contig 14721 bp, 11 predicted proteins | sample Rifsed16ft2_FD_184010 | JGI IMG/M metagenome (GOLD analysis project Ga0209002, IMG submission 184010) | Soil microbial communities from Rifle, Colorado, USA - sediment 16ft 2 (version 2) | ecosystem: Environmental > Terrestrial > Deep subsurface > Rock core/Sediment | place: Rifle, Colorado...
CGCCGGCGGAGGCGTCCGATTCCGGGCTGACCAGTCTGGAGCACATGCTCCAGATTCCCACGCCGTGCACGCCCGCCGAGTCCCTGGCGCTGGCGCCACGATTTCCCATCCAGGCCGTGCTGGGCCGTTGCACGTCGGAAGACCTGGGACCGCTGTTCGCGCGATTCGTGAGCAACGGCACGTGGGTGGTGCCCACGCTGGTGGCGCAGTACGAGATCGCCGCGTGGCCCACGCGGGCGCTCCCCGGGGATTCGTTCGCGAGCTACGTGCCGGACACCTTGCGCCAGTTCGTGGCGCAGATCTTCCCGATGCCGGACAGCATCCCGCCCGGCGCGGACGTCGTGGGCCGCGCGCTGTGGGAGAAACGCATCGCCCTGGTCGGCGGGATGTACCGGGCCGGCGTGGGAATCCTGGCAGGTACGGACGCGCCGCTCCGGAACAGCCCGCCCGGGTTCGGCTTGCATCAGGAGCTGGAGTTGCTCGCGCGGGCCGGCCTCTCGCCGTTCGAGGTTTTGCGCGTCGCGACGCTGGAGCCGGCCCGCCACCTCGGCATGCTGGATTCCCTGGGGACGATCACGGTGGGGAAGCTGGCCGATCTGGTGTTGCTCAACGCGGATCCGCTGGCGGACGTCCGCAACCTGCGGCGGATCGAAGCGGTGCTGGTGAGCGGCCGGATGTGGGACCCCCGGGCGCTGCTGGCACGCTAGAGGGGTGGTTCAGGTGTTCGCGTCAGGGCACGAGCCCCGGCGCGAGCGCCTGACCCACCCGCGCTAGCGCGCCCGGAACGGCCCCGTCACCTCCGGCCTTACCCGGTAGCCATCCAGCCGGAGCGGGATCGCTTTGCGCACCTCGTCGCTGGAATCCGCCAGAAACACCCGGATACAGGGCGCGGCGTCACACAAGCCAAGCGCCGTCCCCACCACGCCGGGCAGCGCCATGAGCGAGTCGGTATGCGCCGCCAGCGTTGCCTGGATAGTCCTGGAAGTCACGCGCTGCGATTCCACGCCGCCCTTCCTCAAGGCCGGTTGACGGTGATGGCCGTGCCGTTGCTGTCACCGTCCGGGTCGTGGTTGCCGGTCGCCTGGTAGGTGACCCCGCTCAGCGTCACGCCGGTCACCGTGAAGGTCACCGACTTGAAGCCCCGCTTGAGGCTCGGGAACAGGACGATACAGGTCCCGTCGCCGCCCAGCTCGCCCGTGGTACAGGTGTCGGCGTTGAGGCCGTTCCGGCTCCAGCGGCCCACCACCGTGGCGCCGTTCAGGGGCTGATGATTCTGGTCATGGACCGCGATCTCGACGATGGCGGACCAGGTACTCCCGTCGTCCGAGGCGATCCCGTCCAGGTCGCCCACGTGCATCGCGGTGGGTGTTCCCTCCGGGTTGACCGTGACCACCGCGGTGCCGACGTCGTTGGCGTTGTTGTCGTCCGCGATGGTATGCCGCGCGATGAGGGTATGGCTGCCGGTGCTGCTGCCCGTGGTACTCCACCCGAAGGTGAGCGCGGCGCTGGCGCCGGCGGAGAGCCCGGCCACGGTCTGCGTCCCGATCAGGACATTGTCCGTCGAGTCCTTGAGCGTCACGTCGAACGCGGCGGTCACGTCCTCGGTGCCCACGTTTTTCACCGTGACCACCACGTTTACCGCGTCACCCTGGGTAGCGGAGGACGGCGCGCTCACGGACTGAATGGCGACGTCCGTCACCGGCTCGGGCGGCGGGGGAGGCGGCACGGTGTCGGCCATGCCGTCCACCGACACGCCAAAGCGATTCAGTACCAGGTCGATGCGGTTGGCGATGGTCTGGCTGGCGCTGCCCGCGAACAACAGGGCCACGGGGTGCCGGTCGCCGTCGTCGGTCACGATGAGCGAGCCTGAGTCGCCACCACCGCTGAAGGTCCCGGGCTCGATGATGAGCTGATCCACGAACGACGCCGACTTCACACAAAACGGGGTGTTGCCGATGTAGATGACCTCGTAGCAGACATTCACCGACGCGTTGATCCCGGTGATCTGGCCGTGGGTAAGCTTGGTGGTGCGTCCGTACTTCTGCACGTTCAAGCCCAGCAACGCGCTCTTGGTGTCGAACACGCCGTCGTTGTTGGCGTCGCCCCAGATGAGGGAGTTGGGGGCGCCGTAGCCGTCGTCCGTGGGCGTGGCGTTCCCCACGTTGTCGGTGCTGGTCAGCGCGATCGCCGCGTCCATGGTGTTCGGGCCGCCCGAGAAGTCGATTGGCTGAAAGGCGTGGAGGGTCCCGATCTGATCGTTGGCTATGGTGCCGCCGTCGTAGGGGCCGGGTTGGAGGGTCGGGTCGCCCAGGCTGGCGTTGTTGCTGTTCGCCAGCACGTGGTTGTTGCTCAAAGCGAACAGCAACTGGCCCGAGCTGTTCTTCACCCGCGAGGCGATGGTGCCGGCGGTGATGGACGGGTGCCCCACCGAGAAGCCGGTGGGCGCCGGCCGCTGCCGGGTGGTGGGGTCGCTCAGGGCCATGAACCGGCCGGTGACTTCGACCGCGGTGGGGATGCCGTCCAGCGCGCCCGGCAGCCCATGCACCTCAGCGCTTTCGAGGAAGATCCGCACGGCGGCGCGCCCGTTGGGCAGCAGGCCCACGGCCGTCCCGACCACGCCGCGCATGCGCATCAACTCCGGCGTGTGACGCTCTTGCGCCGCGATCGCCGCGGCGATCTCCTGCCCGCCTTGCACGCTCAACTGCGGGACCTCCGCGGGGCCAACCAGCGATTCGGAGAACTGGTCGGAGCAAGCGGCCCAGAGGCCGGCGCCGAAGACGACGGCGATGACGGCCGTGGCGCGGCGCGAGACGAGGGTGGTGCGCATGGGTGTCTCCCGGTTCTCTTGAAAGCGTGTGAAAGCGTGCCGGCGTCGGGCGCGGACCGGGCACGGCGAGGTTCAGCCTAGGTGATCATCGTACCGGCAGGGTGTGATTCAGGTCACACGTCCTCCAGGTGTCCTGCTAGGTGTCCTGCCCGCCGTCCTGTCGCATTTCGCGACGGTGGCAGCGACTCAGGGTCTGGCCGGCTCGAGATCCACCCGGATGTTTCGCCACTTCCCTTGCCGGAACCGGAGCACGCTCAGCGCGGAGCGGGTCGCGTGGCCCAGCAAGATGGCCAGCCAGATGTCGGCCGGGGTGAGGCCGCGCGTCGCGTCCAGGAACGTGCAGAGTCCCAGGGGGACGACAATCTGCGAGACGACCGAGATGTAGAACGGGCTCTTGGTGTCGCCAGTGCCCTGAAGCCCGCCGGTGTAGGTCAGGGCCACGGTGATGAACAGGCCCGACACGCTCAGGAACGTCAGCAACTGCACGCCCAACCCCACCACGACCGGGTCCTGCATGCCGAACATGGCCAGGAGCGTCCGCGGAATGGTGAGGAACAGGAGCCCCACGGCGGCCGCCACGCCCAGGCCGATGCGGGACGCGACCTGCACGGCGCGAACGGTGCGATCGGGGTGACCCGCGCCCAGGTTCTGGCCCGCGACGGCGGCGGTGGCCCCCATGAGCCCCACCGAGGTCCAGGTGATAAACGAGAACAGCTCGGTGTATCCCACCGCGTAGGCGGCCTGCGCCTCGGCGCTCTGCGGCAGCGAGCCGATGAAGCGGAGCAAGAGCACGCCGGCCACGTTCATCGCCACGCCTTGCAGACCGGTCGGCAGGCCGAATCGGAACAGGGAGCGGATGATGGCCCAGTCCGGCTTGAGGCTCATGCCCCGTTGGAACGCGACCACCACGCGCCCGGAGAACATCAGGTACAGAGCCATCAGGCTGACGATGCCGCCAGCGATCGCCGTACCCATGGCTGCGCCGGTGGTCCCGAGGCGGGGAATGGGCCCCAGCCCGGGGATGAGGATGATGTTGAGGATGACGTTGAGCACGGTGAGCACGATGCCTAGGCGGAGCGGCGTTCGCGCGTCGCCGGCCGCACGGAGTGCGCCGCCCACCATGAAGAACATGAGCATGCCGAAACTGAAAACGAACATGATTCGAAGGTACGGCAGGGCCTGAGCCTGCACCTCCGGCGCGGCGTGCACCAGGTCGAGCAGGTAGGGCGCCAGCACATAGCCGAGCGGGGCCAGCACGCCCAGCGACAGGCCCACCGAGGTCAGGAACGCCTGGTACACCGTCCGGTTGACTTTTTCGTGGTCGCCGGCGCCCGCGAAGCGGGCCACCAGCACGCCCATCCCCGAGTACAGGGACATGATGAAGACGATGACCACGATGAAGATCTGGAGGGAGACGCCGATGGCGGCGTTGCCGGTGTAGCCCACGAAATGCCCCACCATGGCGTGGTCAATGATGCCCTGCAATCCGCCGATGACGTTCTGGAGCATGGTGGGCCAGGCCAGCCGCCAGACGGCCCGCGGGATGGGGCCCTCAACGATGGAGCGATCGAACGTCTTGGCAGGTCGCGGGGGGGCGGACACGGGGTAGAAGAATCGCGGGACGGACGGCTTTCTTCAAGCCGTCCGCTCCGGGGTGCATATTTCACCGCGGAGAACGCAGAGAACGCAGAGATGAAGCTGATTCTGAGGTTGTTCTTCGGTATCCTGGCCACGGCGAGCGGCGTCTCGGGCCAGGTGCCGGCGCGTCTCTCACCCGCCGAGTTCGGGGCGCTGGTGGAGCGCCTGTCCGAGCCCGGTGGCTACTTCGATACCGACAACCTGGTTTCCAACGAAGACTCGTACCTGCACGCCATCGGCGGGCTGGAGCGGCACGGCGTTCGGGGTGGCGCGTACATCGGCGTGGGCCCGGATCAGAACTTCTCCTACATCGCCGCCATCCGGCCGCGGATCGCGTTCCTCATAGACATCCGGCGGGACAACCTGTTGGAGCATCTGCTGTTCAAGGCGTTGTTCCACCAGGCGCGGAACCGCGTGGAGTTCCTGTGCCTGCTGTTTGGCCGGCCGGCGCCCGCGGATACGGCCGGGTGGGGGGCGCGCGGCCTCGAAGCGCTGCTGGGCTACGTGACGCGCGCACCGCCGGATTCCGTGGCGGGGGCGCGGGCGCGGCGACTGGTGCGGGCGCGGGTCCCCGGGTTCGGGATCCCCTTGGCAGCCGCGGATCGGGCGACGATCGAGCGGTTTCACCGGACGTTCATCGCCGAGGGCCCCCAGCTCAGGCTCACCACGTTCGGCCGCGGCGAGCGGTTCGACTATCCGACCTATGGCCGCCTGCTGCTGGAAACGGACCGGGCCGGCCGCCGTGCCAACTACCTGGCCCGGGAGTCGGACTTCCAGTTGGTGAAGTCGCTGGAAGAGCGGAACCTGGTGATTCCGGTGGTGGGCGATCTCGCCGGGCCCAAGGCCGTGGCGGCCATGGGCCGGTACCTGAGGGAGCGGGGCGAGCTGGTGTCGGCGTTCTACACCTCGAACGTGGAGCAGTACCTGTTTCGCGACCATACGTTTGCGCGGTTCGCGCGGAACGTGGAGGCGCTGCCGCACGATGAGCGAAGCGTGATGATCCGGAGTTACTTCCCGTACGGACGAGCGCACCCGCAGGCGGTGCCAGGGTACCTGAGCGTGCAGCTGCTCCAGACCTTCGGCAGCTTTGTTGGTGCGCAGCGGGCCGGTGGGTTCCGAAGCTACGGAGAGCTGGTGACTCGCGATCTCCTGCCGCCCCGCTAGATGAACGGGGGAATTACTCCAGGACCACGATATTCCGCGCCGCGCACATGTCTTTCAACACCTTGGGCCAGACCGACACGGTCACCTCGCCCAGGTGCGCTTTCCGGAGGAGCAGCATCTGCGTCCGGCCCTGGCCGATGCCACCGCCAATCGACAGCGGGAGGGCGTTCTCCATGATCGCCCGGTGGTAGGACGTCTTCAGTAACTGGAGCTGGTTGCTCAGCGTGAGCTGCTGTTCGAGGGTCTCGGCGTTGACCCGGATCCCCACCGAGGCCAGGCCGTGCCGGCGTTGAGTCACGGAGTTCCACACCAGTAGGTCACCGTTCAGTCCGTGCATTGGGCGGCCGTCCGGGGACTCCGTTTCAGTGGCCCAGTCGTCGTAGTCCGCCGCGCGCCACTCGTGCGGGTACCCATCGCGCAGCGGCCAGCCGATGCCGAAAACGAACAGCGCCGGGTACTTCTGCAGGACCAGCGCCTCCCGGAGCCGGCTCGGCCGTCCGGGGAACATGTCGAGGACGTCCTCGGCGTGAAGAAACGTCACCTCGTCTGGCAGGTCGGGATAGCGTGAATCGCGCAGCTTGGGGAAGTGCTCCAGCGCGAATTGCTCGGCCCCTTTGATGATCTTCCAGATCTTCCGCACCGTGGCGGTGAGAAAGCCGAGATGGCGCTCGTCCTCGGTGATGGCCAGCTCCCAATCCCACTGGTCCACGTAGCAGCTATGGTCGTGGTCCAGGAAGTAGTCCTTCCGCACGGCGCGCATGTCGGTGCAGAGTCCCTGGCCGGGCGCCATGCCGAACTGCTTCAGCGCCATCCGCTTCCACTTGGTGGCCGCCTGGACCACCTGGGCGTCCACGGAATGCCGGTCGTGGTCGTTGGTGATGTGGAACTGGATCGGTGTACGTGAGCCGTTCCGGTCTCGCGGGTCATTCACGCCGCTTTCGGCATCCACGATCAGCGGCACCGTGACCATCATCAGGTTCAGCTCTTTGCAGAGCTGTTCCTCGACATAGCTCTTGACCGCGAACACCGCGAGCTGGGTCTCGCGCCGGTCGAGCAGGGCGCGGTAGTCGGTGGGGAGGACCTTCTCGACTTCGGCGTAATCGCCGACGCCAGGACGCTCGGGGTCGGTCGGTTGGGCCTGGTTCTTCGCGACGTCTTGCTTGCGGGTCGCCCGGCGCGCGCGCTTGGGGTGGCTGACCGCCATGGCTCGTTCCTCTGGTCAGAGGCAGTGAATGAGGAATAGCCGTACCGCGATGAACCTCACCTGAAGGGTTCGTGAAAGCCCAGCCATCGCGGAACCACCACCCCGCGACTGCCGGCGCCGGCATCGGGCTCCGGCAGTCGGGGATGACCTGCTGGTGGGAAGGACTAGGCCAGCAGCGAGAACCCCATCAGCGGCTTGCGGGCCGGAACCACCCGGCTCCGGCCGTCCACGGCGATCTGGATGCGGCCGTTGGAGCTGATGAGCGCGTTGCGGATGTCGTAGATGCCCTCGCGGTCAACCTCCAATCCCGCGACGGCGACTTCTACGGGGAGTGGTCCGCCATCGCCGGCCTGGACGGTCTCGCGAACCTTGACCCCATGAATACCGCAAAAGTACACCAGGGCTCTGGCGTAGGCTTTGGTCGAGACTTCCACGCGCTCAATGTCGGCGCGCACGGTTTGCCCGTGCGTGATCGTGCTGGCCGCCATGGCGGAGCGCAGGCGCTCGGTCTGGGAAACGGGTGCCACTTCGGGACGCATAAGGGTTCCTCCTTCCGGCTGCATGGACGCCTCAGGTTGGTCGGGTGTCCTTTCCTTATCTACCCTGGTGGCAGCGCGGAAAGTTCCTCGGTCACCGCCGTCGAAGCCGACGGCGTGCCCGCATCGTTCAGGGTATTCCCTAGGTCCGCGGGCTACTCGATGCGCAGCACCGACGCCGGATTGGCGTGTCGTGGAGTGCCTGATTACCGGATGCGCAGGATGCGGTCGTCGTCGGCCGCGGGAGAGCCGCGCCCGTCCCGGTTGCTGGTGGCGAGGTAGATGGCGCCGTCCGGACCCACCAGCACGTCGCGGATGCGGCCGAACTCGCCCGCATGGAGTCGCTCGACCCGGGCGGCGCGCCGCCCGTCGGTTGCGAGCGTGATGCGGAGCAGCACCCGGCCCGAGAGCGCCGTGACGAGCAGCGTGTCCCGGGAGAGAAACGTCGCGCCGGCGGTGCCGAGCGTGGGCGTGAACTCGGCGACCGGCTCCATCACCTGATTCGCGGCGCAAAAGGCACGCTCGGCGTCGCCGTCACAAGCGCCCCGGGCCTCGGGCCAGCCGTAATTGCGCCCACGTTCGATCAGGTTGACTTCGTCCGCCTCACTGGGACCGTGCTCGGCCACGTACAGCCTGTTGGTCCCCGGCTGGAAGGCGATGCCTTGCGGGTTGCGGTGCCCATAGGACCAGATGGCGTTGCCGAACGGATTGCCCGGCGCTGGCTTGCCCTCGAGCGTGAGCCGCAAGACTTTCCCGGCCAGGGATTGCCGGTCCTGGGATCGGGACCCGTCGCCCGCATCCCCGGTGGTCAGGTACAGCAAACGGTCGGGGCCGATGGCGAGCCGCGAACCGTTGTGGTTCCCGGCCCCCGGGATGTCATCCAGGAGCGTCTGTGGGTCCGTCAGGCGCCCGTTGGCGTACCGCATCCGGATCAGGCGGTTGCGGATGCCCGTAAGAGAGCGGTACGAGTGGGCCAGATAGACGTACGGCTGGCTCGCGAAGTCCGGATGGAACGCCATCCCCATGAGCCCGCTCTCGCTCACTTCGGTGACCTTGACCTCACCGATCAGCGTGACCTGTCCGGTAGCGACGTCGACCCGCGAGATCCGGCCGGGGCGCTCGGTGACCCAGATGGCGCCGTCGGGACCCCACGCGAGGTCCCAAGGCGTGTCCAAGCCCGAAGCCACGGTCTTGACCTGCCATGCCGAGGAGCTAGAGGGGTACGCGACCAACGCAACGACCATCGCTGCCCGGACGTACCACTGTGCAGTGCCCATTGGGAATTCCTTGGAGGGTGTGGCTGGGGTTTCCGGTTCCCAAGAATGGCATATTAGCGGCACGCCGCCAAGCCACGGGAGTTGGCTTCATATGTCCACCACCATCGCCGTCGCATTGCTGCTCGCGACTCAAGGGCCCGACACGGCCTTCGTGCTACGGGCGTACAAGGTGGAGTCGGCGCCGGTGATCGACGGCCTGGTGGACCAGGAATGGGATGGGGTTCCTGTGGCGGGCGGTTTTCTCCAGTACCTCCCGCGCCGTGGCGAGCCGGCGAGCCGGTCCACGGAAGCGCTCCTCGCGTATGATGACGGAGCGGTCTACGTCGCGTTCCGGGTACATGACGATCGCGAACCGGCGGCCCAGCTCACCCGGCGGGACGCGGACCTCCTGGACGACGACGCGGTGGTCGTGGTGTTAGACACTCACGGGGATCGCCAGTCGGCGTACTATTTCATCACCAACCTGTTGGGCACGCAGGCGGACGGCCGCATCGCCGACGACGGTCGCACCGTGGACGGAAGCTGGGACGGGGCCTGGCGGGCTGCGGCCCGGCGGACCGAGTACGGATGGTCGGCCGAGTTGGCCATTCCCTTTAGATCGTTGTCCTTCCGGCGCGGCGCACGGGTGACCTGGGGCATCAACTTCGGCCGCAGCCGGCGGAGCACGTTGGAGCGGAGCTTCTGGGCGGGTCCGCTGGACAACCCGTATCGCGTCTCCCAGGCGGGAACCCTCCGCGACCTGGAGATCCCGGCTCCGGCGCGCCGCCATCAAGTCATCGTGTATGGGCTCACGCGGCTGCAGCAGGACACCGCCACCAGGTGGGATGCGGGATTGGACGCGCGGTACGCGGTCCGGCCGGACGTGCTGGTGCAGGGGACCGTGAACCCGGATTTCGCCACCATCGAGGCCGACCGAGAGCAGATCAACCTGACGCGCTACGAGCTGTCCATTCCTGAGAAACGGCCGTTCTTCCTGGAGGGAAGCGAGCTGTTCCGGCAACGGATCCGCACCTTCTACTCGCGCCGGATCACCGACATTCGAGGCGGGGCCAAGCTCAACGGCAAGCAGGGTCCGTGGACTGCGGCCCTCATCTGGGCGAACGACGATCCGGCGGCCGGCGTTCCGAGAGCCAACTACACGGTCGCCCGGCTCCAGCGCGGCCTGGGACGCTCCAACATCGCCGCCATGGTTGCCGACCGGTGGCGGGACGGGGCGCATCAAGGCTCGGCCAGCGCGGACGCCACGCTGTTCTTCACCAAGACCCTGGGGTTCACCGGCCAATACGTCGAGACTTATGGACCATTCGACCAGGGAAACCGGGCGTTCTTTCTGAGGCCGTCGTACGACACGCCCACTGGGCATTTCCACGTGCGCTACAGTCACCTGGGCGAGTACGTGGCGGACAACGGCGATGCGGTTGGGTTCGTTCGGGACGACGACCGCCGCGAATTCGACTCCGCCATCTCCAGGCTGCTGAGCTACCGGAGCGGCCTGCTGGAGCAGATCGAGTACAGCTCCAACTACAACATCTTCTGGAGCCAGGCGGGCGTCCTCCGCAGCTGGGAGATCGTCCAGGGACTCGACTTCGAGCTGCGCAACCGGTTCACCATTGAGCTGAGTCACGTGGAGGACTTCCAGCGCTTCGAGCAGGATTTCCGGAACCGCCAAAGCGAGGTCGTGATCGGGTACAACACCCGGGAATACCAGTCCCTCGAGGTCGGCTACCGCCTTGGGCGGAACTTCGGCTCGGACTTGAGGCTCTGGACCGCGAGCGCCGCCTACAAACCCACGTCGCAGCTCTCGGTGGAATACGAGCTGGAACGGCTGGTGCTCGAGCCCGACCCCGAGGGCGAGACCACCTGGATCCACGTGGTACGCGCCAACCACTTCTTCACGCCCGACTTGTTCCTTCGCGTGCTGTACCAGACCAACAGGGGGAGCGATCGCGAGAACGTCCAGGCCGTGTTCGTGTGGCGGTACCTGCCCCCCTTTGGCCTGGTACAGCTGGCGTTCCAGCGGGGGCCGCTGCGGTTGGGCACTCAAGCCGGCGACGAGAACGCGCTGTTCGTGAAGGGGACCGTGGTTTTCTGATAGTAGGCTACTCGGCCTTGAGCGTCGCCGCCGGGTCCACCCGTGCTGCCCGCAAGGCCGGGAAAGGCACCGGCCCGCGGCGGGGGCGCGCCGGCTGCGCGCCGGCACGCTCCCGAGCGGCGTAATGTTAGGGCCGGCTAGCGGCCTTCTTGGGGCTCCAGAAGGCGGGGTCGGCTGCCCGGGTCTCCGGGGCGACGTAGCTCTGCTGGGGATCCACCCGGAAGCGCTGGGTCTCGAAATTGACGGCCCCCTCGGCCGAGAACTTCTGCAGGGCGGCCATTTCCTCCGGCGTTGCCCCGCCCATGGTCGCCTGTCCGTTCGCGGTCATCCGGTCGAACTCGGCGTAGGACTGGACCGAGCTGAAGGCCAGGTAGACCGGTCCCGGCACGCCGGCGGTGACTTGGTAGATACGGAAGCTGGTGGTGGGTGCGGAACGCTTGGCGGCCGCGCCATACGCCTTGGCCGCGGCCTCGAAAGCCGCTTCATGGCCGGGCCGCACGCGGAACCAGGTGATTTCCACGAAGCGGATCTTCGCCAGGTCCGGGAAGGTGCCCATACTGAGGTCCGGCCGGCCCACGGCCTGCATCACCCGGACGTTGGTCAAGAACTCCGCGTCACCGCGCTGCAGGCGCTCCAGCTCGGCGGTCAGAACTGGATCGGCGGCCTCGCGCTTCATGGACTCGTCCATGGCGGCATGCGACGTCTGCGCCACCACGTACCAGACCTCGCTGGGCCCGGTCATGGACACGAAGGCGAGGTAGTATTCCGTTGACTTGGCCTTCTCGTAGGCCGCGGGCCAGCCGGTTTCCCATTGAGCGTGCTCGGTGCCGCGCCCGAGCCTCACGTTCTCCCGCACGATGGTCAGGAGGGATGGCTGCGTGGTGGGCATGCCTTGCGCGGCGGCGCTACCGGCGCTGGCGGCCAGGAAGGCGAGGACCTTGAAGCTGGATGAGAGACGGTTCACGGCGGGCTCCTTTGAAAAGGAGCGCCAAGGCTCGCACGGTCTCGCTCGGGCTGAGCAGGGACAGGGGGCGTGGGAGGGCGCGGGCGCAACGCTACCTCCCGCGCCGGGCGTGTCAAGTCTCGTGTGCTGCTTGGATTGCTAGCGGCGTGACAGCTCCTGGTGCAGGAGGCGCACGAAGCGTTCGTGGCCACCGGGCCACTCCCGCTGGTACGGTGCCGTGAGGTTCGCCGCCAGGAGTTGCTCCACGGTCTTGCCGGCGGCGATTTCGGCGCCGATCCGCGTGCGCAGGTCCATCAGCATCTCGTGATACGCCTGTAAACGCGCTCGGTTGGCCAGCGGCCCGTGTCCCGGGATGATCCGGGTCTCGGCGTTGGCCATGCCGAGCGCCGTTTCCGCCGCGCCGATGAACCCGTGGATGGACCCGCCGCTGGACAGGTCAATCAGCGGCAGCCCGGCGCTCACGAACAAATCGCCCATGTGGATCACGTTGGCGCTGGTGAAGAACACGATCGCGTCGCCGTCGGTGTGCGCGGGCGGGACGTGCCGGACGACCACGGAATCGCCGTTGAGGTGAAAGGTCACGCCTTCGGTGAAGGTCACCACCGGGAGGGCGCCGGGGTTCGCCGCCGGCTCCCGGCGATTGACGGCCTCGATGAACTGCCCCACGGCCATGCGCTGCCGCACGTTCTCGTGGGCCACCACCAGCGCGCCCGCCTTGCCCAGGTTCTCGTTACCGCCGGTGTGATCGAAATGCCAGTGGGTGTTGAGGACGAACCGTACCGGGCGCGGGGTGATCGCGGCAATGGCGGCCAGAATCTTGGGCGTGAGCGGCGCGAACTGGTCGTCCACCACGAACACGGCGTCGTCGCCCACGGCCAGCCCGATGTTGCCGCCAGCGCCCTGCAACATGTAGACACCCCGGGTAAGGGGCTGGGTGCGGATCTGCACCGTGTCGAAGTTCTGACCGGCCGCCGGCGCGGCGCTGGCGACGAGCGCGGCGGCGACGAGCACACAGGAACCGAAGCGCATGAGATCTCCTGACGTGAGTTAGCGGGCCGCGGGGACGATGCGCATCAGCATCTCGAAGGCCCGGTTGAGCGCCCGGCCGCCGGCCCCGGCGCCGCGGTACTTGCCGATCCGCACCACGACGAGGTCGTGTGACGGAATAATGGTGGCGCTCTGCCCGCCGGCGCCCTGCATCGAAAAGGCGTCCCGGGGGATGGGCCGGCCCCGGTCGCCGTTCACCCAGAAGAACCCGCCGCCGTACTGTGGCCGCCCGTCCGCCACCCAGGCCGGCGCCAAGGTCTTCACGTACGACACGTAGCCTTCAGGCAGCAACCGCTCGCCGTTCCAGACGCCGTCCTGCAGGTAGAGGTTGCCCAGGCGCGCCCAGTCGCGGGCTGCGACCATCTCGTAGCCCTGGCCCAGGAAGTTGCCGTAGGGGTCGGTCTCGATGATCGCGTTCCGGACCCCGATCTTGTCGAACAGCGCGCGCTGGGGGAACGCGTGATAGTTCTGGCCCAGCTTTTCTGCGCCGAGGCGCACCAGGTAGCTCGCCAGCACCGGATCGGTGTTGCGATACCGTCCCACGGTGTTGGGCTTCCATTGCTGCGGGCGCGTGGCAGCCCACTGATAGGAGTTCGCGCCGCCGGTGTAGAGGTAGAGGTGATCGGGGTAGCCCAGCGAGTCGTTCCAATCCGGATCCTGGGGCGCCTTGATGCGGATGCCGCTCGACATCCGCATGATGTCCATGATGCGGATTTCCCGGCGTGGATCGCCGGGCTGCTGCCATTGCGGGATGGGCGCGGGCTGGTCCAGCCGGTACACGCCCATCTGGATCAGCCGCGCGATCAACGAGCCGGTGAGGCTCTTCCCCATGGACCAGCTTTCCAATGGCGTCTGGATGCCGATGCCCGGGGCGTAGCGCTCGCCCAGGATCCGGCCCTGGTAGGTGACCACCACGGCGAGCGTCATGGCCTGCGGCGGACCGAACATCGTGTCCATCGCCGCCGCGAAGGCCGCCGAGTCGATCGCCGCGGGCCAGGGCATCTTGGGCAAGACGTCGCCCATGGGCCACGGCGTGGTGGCGGGATCGGGGAGGTTGGGCGTGACGTCGGACGGCGTGAAGAAGACCGAGTCGCTGCCGATGGGCAGTGCGATGCAGCCCTGGCGCTTGAAGCGGCGCGCTACCCGGGTCACGCCATTCGGCAACCGGAGCCGCACTTCCTGCCGGGCGCGGTCCACTACGGTATCCATCACGAACCGACGGTATTCCAGCGGGCCGGTGAAGAAGCCCACGTTGGCCGCGGCGTCCGCGGGGTCCAGTCCGGTGATGAACACGGCCGAACAGAGGGTCTTGGCAAATCCGGCGGTGTGGTGGTCGAGCGCGTCACCGGGCGGCGGGTCCCACCGGCCGGGAAGCTCCAGCGACTTGGCGCGGGCGATCAGCGCGGCTCGGCGGTCGGCGGCGTTTTGCTGCGCCTGCGTTGTGGCCAGGGGCGAGGCGAGGGCCACCAGCAGCGCGATGGAGGGGACGCGTCGCATCAGGTCTCCGAACCTATTGGGGGACGGGCCAAAACTACCGGGTGGGCCGGGGCGACGCTATTCAAGCCTCCGCGCGATTGGACGCCGCCGCGGCGTCGCGTGCGCTCAGCGGGCCAGGCCGGTCGTCACCACGGGGATGGTCATCAGCCACGACAACACCGCCACCAGGCCGGCGTACATGGCCAGCGCGCCGTTGTCGGGCTCATCGGGGCCCCGCCGGATGGCCTGCACCACCGCGAGCACCAACAAGAGGAGCAGGAGTCCCTGGTGGGTGAACCACCACGCCGCCCCGATCACCAGCGCCGCGATCCACCGTTGGGGTTGCGTCAGGGCGTGGAAGCCTCGGCCCCCATCGAGCTGCCAGAACGGAATCAGGTTGAACAGGTTGATGAACGCGGTGCTCTGGGCGATGGCGAACCAGAGTTGCGAATCGGTGCCGAGTCCTATGGTATACGCCACGAGCCCCGCCGCGAGC
>Ga0209002_10002526_pt1 | contig 14715 bp, 14 predicted proteins | sample Rifsed16ft2_FD_184010 | JGI IMG/M metagenome (GOLD analysis project Ga0209002, IMG submission 184010) | Soil microbial communities from Rifle, Colorado, USA - sediment 16ft 2 (version 2) | ecosystem: Environmental > Terrestrial > Deep subsurface > Rock core/Sediment | place: Rifle, Colorado...
AACCCATGAAATTCTGTTGATGCTACACTTGCATGATATTCCTGCCAATAAGGGAACAGCAGAAGAATACCGCAAAGCAGGATTCAATACGCTTATGGGTGCTGAAATGATGGCTTATGATGGAAAAGATAGCATCGATTATATTACCAAATTCAAGCCAGATATTCTTTTGTCTATGGAACCTGCCATTTATTCCTGGATTAAAATGTATAAAAATTTCCGCCCACATTTTCCCAAGATCCCAATTGTTTCTATTCAGAACTCCTTTGGAGGATTAACAGAAGAGGCTTATAAAGATATTCAAAGGGAAGGTGGATGGTACACAGATTGGCATCTATGCTGGGGCAGCCAACAAGTAGCTCGTAATGCAGCTTATATGTTTCCCAAGGAACGAATGCCTATTACAGGAAATCCTAATTGGGATAAATATTTTCAAGCTCAAGTAGAAGATCAAGGCTATGTACTATTTATTGCTGGAACTGGAATTGATTATTTAAAATCTCTCCGAATAGATAAAATCTATAAAGATTTTCCTAAGCTTTCTTGGATATTTAAAGAGCATCCTAATCACCAACGTCTCTTTCAAAACACTTGTATGTTAGCTGGAAAACCAAGAACTAAAATTACTTATGACGCTCCAATTCAAAAGTTAATACGTTGTGCAAAAATTGTTATTTCATCTACTTCAACTTGTGGAATTGACGCAATGTTATTAAATAAACCAACTATTATTTTGGACGTAGGAGATAATACCAGGAAATTTGAGACCTGTGGAAGACTTTTAACCAAACCTGATTATGGAAGATTTGGAAAGGAGCTTTCTCAATGCCTCAAAGGTGAAGAAGATCGAAGCAAGATTCCTGCTTTTCTAAATTCAGTGGCATATTTAAATGATGGAAAAGCTACACAAAGGGTAGTGGAAGTAATTGAAAGAATTGAGAAGAGGGAAGCTTTTTGAATCTTTTGATTCAATCTGTGCGACGAACCCATCTTGAAAATCTTAAACCTGTTTGGGAAGGTTTGTGCTTAGGAGGCCACAAGCTTTGGTTCTGGATCTTTCAGGATGCAGAACTTTCTTATGACCAAAATACCCTTAAAAATTGGCAAGAACAGGGCTGGAATGTAATCGAAGGGGATTACCAAGGCCTGACCAAGAAAAAGGATTACTCCTCAATTTGGAGGGCATTTACGACCTCTCAGCCTGATCTTCTTCTTCCTCTTAAACATGCTACCGATGTCTGGAAGGAAACCACCCGCGCCTTAGATCTTTCTCCCTGGGCCGGGAAGATTTTCACCTTCCAGGATGCCTTTAGCGCTCTTCGGGGGAAAGGAAATTCTCCTGCTTCTCTTCCTACATCTTCTAAAAGCATGATTCCCTGGTTTTTGGTTTGGGGAAAGCATTATAAAGAAAAGCTCTTGCATAATGGATTTCCAGAAGATAGAATTATTATTACTGGCAATCCAGCTTGGGATTGGTGTACTTCAACTGCACTTCCTCTGGCTAGATATATTTTATTTTTAGGCGGAGCCCCACAAGATTGGTTATCTAATATTGATTTTCGTCAGATCTATCATGATTTTGAAAGTGAGATTTTTGTTTTTAAAGATCATCCAGTTCAAGCAGACAAGAAATATTCCTTAAAACAAAATTTAATTCATCTTAAAATGTTTCCTAACAAGAGAATCAAGCTTCTAAATCACTTTACTGCAACTGAATTAATCAAAGAAGCCAAAGTAGTAATTACTACTACTTCTTCTTGTGCTATTGAATCTATGTTGTGCAGAAAGCCAACTATTATTGTAGATACTTGTGAGGAATCCAAGAAATTTAACTCTTCAGGAAGATTAATTCCAAGGACATATTTTTCTTTTTCTAGGGAATTGAAAAATTGCCTGGAGAAGAAAGAAGATCAAAGTAAGATCCCAGAATTTTTGAAATATGCAATACATAGCCCTGGATCTGCTACACAACAAACTATTGAAGCAATTGAAAGGGTTCCTAAAAGTTGTGCTTTTTATGACAATTCATGGAATCCCCAGGGGACTTAGATTAATTCTAAGTAGCAGTTAGAAGAGTCAGGATACCTTTGAATGTTGTTCCAGTTTGAAGCTCTATCATCTAGCTTTAAGGGTAAGCGAAAGCTGAAGGTGAGTTAGATCTAAAAAGCTCTTTTAACAACCCCAAGGAGCATCTTACAGGTTTTGGGAGTTCCTGGTCATAAAGACAACAAAAACTCTCACTTTGAGGTTTTATGAAACTTGTGTATGTTTTAAACAAAGATGGTTCAAAATTGATGCCTTGTAAGCCTGCAAAAGCCAGAAAACTTTTGAAGGCAGATAAAGCTAGAGTTATCAAACGAGCTCCTTTTACTATTCAACTTAATTGGCAATGTGAAAGTAATACTCAAGAAGTAATTCTTGGGATTGACAAAGGAAGCCATGAAACAGGATATTGTGCTGTGGCAAACAGTAAAGTTTTAATTTGTGGTGTTATTCATCATCGCAAAGATATTAAAGAGAAGATGGATTCTCGAAGAGAACATAGAAGATCAAGAAGAAACCGAAAATGGTATCGAAAGCCAAGATTCCTAAACCGATCTTCTTCAAAAAGATCAGGTAGATTATTACCTTCTATCAAAGCCAACGTAGAAGAAGTTTTTAGGGTTGTTAATAAACTGCCTTTACCTGTCTCTAAAATAGTAATCGAAGATGTTCAGATTGATATTGCTGCTTTGAATAACCCTAATTTGAGTGGTAAAGCCTATCAAGAAAGCAATCGATTGCATCCAAATTTACGATTGGCTTGTTTGATACGAGATGAGTTTCAGTGTAAGATTTGCAGCAAGAAAAATATAAGACTTGAGGCTCATCATATTGTTCCTCGTAATGATGGAGGGAAAGGCACCATCAAGAATCTAACAACACTTTGTGATGCCTGCCATGACAAGCTTCACAAAGGTAAAGTAACTTTAAACATTAAAGGAGAAAATGGCTTCAAAGATAAAATAGCTCAAAGAACAATGCAAGGAAAATCTCACATGCACTTTCTACTTGATAAGATTTCTTCTGTAGAAAAGAGATTTGGTTACGAAACTCATGATTACCGAAAGATTTTAGGATTGGAGAAGAGTCACACTAACGATGCTTTGTGTTTAGCAACAATAGAAAGCAGAGAAATTGTTGACTCTGATACAAGCAACTGTTTCGATGTGAGTTTTCTTTCGAAGCAAACAAGGAAGCAATATTACAGTTGTTCTCAAAAAGGAAAAGGAAGAGTAAAATATCAAGTCAACAAAGAGTTAGATGGTTTTCGGAAAGGAGATATTGTTCTAGTCAAAGGAAGGTGGAAGAAGAGAATCAAATCCATCTGGTCAACCGGATATCTAGCTTTCCCAAGAATAAAAGAGGAGCCTTCTTCTTCAAACCCAAAACATTGCAGGTTGCTAGAAAAAGCTAAAACAGTGATGTTTTGCTAGATATATCAATGTTTGTCAACAAAAATTAGAAAATTATGGGAGGACAAGAAATTTAAATATCAAACAAATCTGATTTAATTGATTTGTTCAAGTGACTTATATAGAAATTATAAAAGGAGAATTAGATTTGATTCATATTTTTTATCACGCAGACACGGACGGAAGATGTGCAGCAGCAGTTGTTAATCGGAAATTTCCCGGTCAAGGAATGTTTCATGAACTTGATTACAAAGATCCTGTTCCTATTGAATATATTCAATCAGGAGATTCTTTAATTATTGTTGACTTTAGTTTAAAACCGGAAGTAATGGATCAAGTATTTGAAAGGATTCAAGATGGATCTGTCATACATTTAGATCATCATATTACAGCCATGGAATATAAATATAGCAGAGAATTAGATGGAATCAGGAAAATAGGTGAAGCGGGATGTTTACTTGCCTGGAAATTTTATTTCCCTGATGAACCAATTCCTACTACAATAAAATTAATTTCAGATTTTGATGTGTTCAATTTAAAATTTCCTGCATCTATCCCTTTTATTGAAGGGTTAAGATTAGAAGATACTTCTCCTACTTCAAATCTGTGGAAGCAACTACTAGATCCTAGAGAAGTTTCAATAGTAAAAAAGATTGTAGATACCGGAAAGATTTGTGTAAAATATCGAAAATCTATTTGTGAGGAATATGCTGAAAATTATGGGTGGGAAACAGAGTTTGCTGGTTATAAAGCATTTGCTTGTGGCTTATATAAATTTGGTAGTTTTCTCTTTGGTGACAGAATTAAGAAATATGATCTTTGTTTAAGTTATGAATATTTGGGAGAAAATAATTGGCAGATTGGGGTTTATACTACTAAAGAAGGAATAAATGTTGGAGATCTTTGTAAAAAAATGGGGGAAAAATACGGGACAAATGGAGGTGGGCACAAAAAAGTGGGGGGGTTTGGGGCAATTGGTGAACTTCCGTTTAAAAAAAATAACCCAAAAACAGCAAATAGTGATATAATTTATTCATGATTTTCCAACCCTACCCAACACATATAGATCTTGAAGGAAATAATGTTTGCCAAATTGGTAATTGTCCTATGTGTGTTTACTCAAAGATGAAGCGGCCCAAAGGCTTTATGGATCTTAATTTAGTTAAAAAAATAACAGATGAATTAAAAGAAAAAGGGGTGCGTACTTCTTATGCCCACCAAATTGGGGAACCCCTACTTAATGAAAAAATTTTTGAGATGGTTGCTTTAATTTCTAAAGCAGGAATTAGAACTTCAATTAGTACCAATGGAATTCTTTTGAAGAAAAGACGAGATGAAATATTAAATAGTAAGCTTAATGAATTAACAATAGCATTAGATGGAATAAATAAAGATGTATACGAATTTTATCGCAAAGGAGCAAGATTTGAGGAAGTATTATATAACACATTTGATTTTTTATCTGAGTGGGGTTTAAGAAAAAACAAAATCCATGTTCAGTTACAATCTATAATCATGACAAGAAACCAAAATCAATTAGAAAACATTGAAAAAACATTCTCTAAATTTAAAAACAGAGGCTCATTTGAAATTCTTTTTAAGCAGTATTCTACCTTTGGTGGGGAAGTTCCCGACCTTGGTGGAAAAACTCCTCCAAGACGGTTCAATTGCAAGAAGCCCTGGACTGATATGACCGTACATCAAAATGGTTGGGTTGTTCATTGTTGTAGATCCTATGATCCCTTTTTAGTTTTGGGGGACTTAAACAAAGAAAGTGTCTATGAAGTATGGAATGGAAAAAAATATCAAGAACTCAGAAGAAAATTTAAAGAGGGAAGATTCAATGAAATTCCTCTTTGTGGAAAATGCTGATAGAAACTTCTCTTCGTAACCAACAATTTGTTCTTGGAAAGTTGGAAGGATTTAAATTTCTATGAATTTCAATTGGCTTAAAATAGAAGAATTGGTTAAGCAGAACTATATTAGTAAAGTTACAGATAAAGAAACAAACTTTTCTATTTATAACTATACCAACAAAACCCAATATGAAAATTTTTGGTGTGAGGAAACTTTAAATTGCAGAGGTTTAATTGTAGATCAAAACAAAAACATAATTGCCCTTCCTTTTCCAAAAATGTTTTTGTGGCTTCAAGAAGGAAGAAGATCTTCCTTACAAAGCCATATTGTTACTGTAACAGAGAAAGTTGACGGATTTCTTTGCCTGCTATTTCGTAAAAATGGAAAACATGTAATCTCCACCCGAGGAACTTTCTTTTCTCCTCAAGCAGAATGGGCTACTAAATACTTAAATAAAAACTATGATTTAACTGGTTTACCAGAAGAATTAACTCTTCTCTTTGAGGGGGTAAACCCTAACTATCGCGTAGTGCTTGACTATCAGGGAAAAGAAGACCTAGTTCTTTTAGCTGCTAGGAATCGGTTTACTGGTAAATACTTACTATTTTATCCAAATCTAATTACTTTGAGTGATCAATATGGTTTTTCTTTACCCAAAACTTACACGTTTAATAAAGTTACTGATATCATTGAAGAAATGAATTACCTCCCAGTAAATGAAGAAGGATATGTAGCAGAATTCTCTGATGGATCTCGTTTCAAATTCAAAGGAGATCGTTATTTAGAACTTCATAAATTGATTTGTGGGCTGACTTTCAAAAAAGTTTTAGTAGCTCATGAAAACCATACTTTAAATACTTTATATGAGCTTCTTCCAGATGAATTCCACCCCCGAGTTAAATCTTGGGTACAAGAAATTGATGAGCTTTTTGAAAAAGTTCATAAAGAAGTAGATCTTGCATTTGAACATGCTCCTAAAGACAATCGAAAAGCGTTTGCTTTATGGGTTCAAAAGAATCATAAAGACATAGTCCCACACTTATTCTATACACTTGATGGACAATATTCTATCGTAGATAAATTAATTTATCAGGACATCTTAAAAAACAGAAAAGATGAAATCTTGGTTGAGGATGAAAATTAATGAAGTGGAAGCTTATGGCCCCACCAAATTTTGATATTAAATACCCTAATCATGTCCGACAAAAATGTGTTCCAACATATCATGAAAGAGTTATTCTGCCTTCAGATGGAATTGTTGAAACAAGGGATGAACGAACTTGTGAAGCTTTAATAAGAATGGGGTTTTCTATAATTCAAGTTTTTGGGCAGAAACCACAAGCAAATTATTTTTCAGTTGAAGAGGAAAATATTGAGGTAATTATGTTTGAAGATATTGAAGAGTTAGAAGGACCTGGCTTGGATTATTGCAAATATTGTGGTAAAGGATTTGAGGAAGTTACTAAAGATCATGTAGAAAACGAACATCAATTAGAATGGGAAGAATATACACGTTTACCAGAAATGCTTCCTCCTTTGGCTTTAAAGATTTATTGGGCATCTAAAGGACTCCAAGAAGCTTTTGAAGAACCATTAAATTTACTTTGTAATTCAGGTATGTATGCAAATCTACTTGATTTCTTCAAAACTGAGGGAATTCATCGTTGGAAAGCAATTGCAGAATATTATGGGGTTCCTTTTAATCCTAAAAAAAGAAGTATTGTACAATACCCAAAAGAAGATAGAGATTTTGAAGAGTATTGTAAAATTTGTGGAGCTAAAGCAGTTTCTATTGAATCTCATATAGTTGGCCATGGAATACCTATGGTAGAATATAAAAAAATAGATAAAAAAGTACCAGACATAGTTCTTGATATGTGGCATCATCATTCTGATTTGAGAAAAGCCTTTCCTGAACCATGCAATTTAAATAAAGGACATTCAAACTTTAAGAATCTTGTTGATTGGTGCATGACAGATGGAGTTCGCAAACATCCACACCTTAGAACCTATTTTAGAGGAAAGTCACCAGGATAAAAGCACCTGAGAAAGGAAATGTTATGAAATAAGTAACTATAAGGAGAAATTTCAATGTCTAATAATCAATATGATCAGGAGGAACCTCTTGTTTTCAACAAAATGATAATGAATGTAGTTTTTAATTTAGCAAGGGATTTTGAGGATCAGATTACAGAACTTCAGGAACAAGTTCAGGAACTTCAAGAGAAGGAATCTAAAAGAAGTAGCTGGCCCAGAGGAAGACCACCCATGCACGAAAAAGAAAAGATTATAGATACACTTGGGTCAGTAGAAGGAAATAGAACTCAAGCAGCAAAAATTTTAGGGATGAGTACAAGAAGTGTTAGAAGGATTGCTAATCAAAACGAATAGTAGTATAGTTTGTGAGATCACAAATTTTTCAAATTGTCCAGCACATAAAAAGGCGGGGAAATGCAAGAAGACCGTCGGGGTAGATTTAGATGGAACTTTATTTTATAACAAGTTTCCTGAAATTGGACTTCCTCTGCCTGATGTAATTGAATATATGCAATTATTAAAAAAACAAAATTTTTATATTATTATTCATACTGCTCGTTTATCAGGTGGTTATGAATCTAGTTGGTCACAACAGTTAAGATTAATTCAGTTTGTTTTAGCAATGTATGGTATTTCTTATAACGAAATTTGGCAGGGAAAGGGAAAGCCTGTTTGTTGTTTTTACATTGACGACAATTCTTTCAAAAGCCTGGAAGAATTTGTAAATACCAAAATTAAAATAGAGGAGGAAGAAAAATAATTTGAGTGACATTACTTATGGATCTTACGAAGAAGTTAAAGAAGAATTTAATCCTAAACCTTCTCATCCTCCTCGGGCCTGTCCAATGTGCGGAAAAGATAAGCTTGAGTGGAAGCTTGATCCTTCTGGATGGTGGAGGGAATTTTGTGTAGAGTGCCACCCAGAAATAATTCAAATTAACTAAAGGAGAAAGCACTTTGGCAACTGATGACATTGAAATCTCTCATGCAGATGGAAAGACAATAATTAAAGGAATAGAAACAGGAAAAATCCGTGATTTTCGGGATCGGGCTAAAGGCCCAGGAGGAGGAGATAGTTATATCCCTTTTCGTAAAATTTCTAAGATTGATGTTTTAAAACCAGATGGAACTCCTAATCAAACTATTTTTGGGGAACCCAAACCCGAAGATTAATAGAAATGCCAAACCCAGAAGTGAGTGTTGTAATCCCAACATGCGACCGTGATCCAAGACTGTCTATTCAATCAGTCTTGGATCAGACTTACCAGGATTTTGAAATCTTAGTTTATTTTGATGGGGATCCTGATCTATGGATGAAACTAACTAGAGAATTATTTTCTGCTTATAAATTTACTAATTTTGTTTTAATTAGTAAATTTAAAAAATACAGAGGAGCTTCTGCCGCAAGAAATGAGGGGATAAAAATAGCAAGAGGGGAGTTTATTGCTTTTTGTGATGATGATGATATTTATTTACCTGAACATCTCAAATATCTTGTAAAGTATATGAGCAAAAACTTAAAAACAGATATTGTCTTTTCAAAAGGATGGGGAATTAAAAGCAAAGAGTGTAATGTTACTAGAGCAGAGATATGGATAGAAGAACTTTCAAATGGAAAATGGAAAGGAATTCTTCCTGGACAATACTATCAACCAGAAAGAATTTTTTGGGATAGTATAGCTCCATTGCCATGTTTTCTTATTAGAAAAAAATGTTTTGAACACGCTGGATTATTCAATGAAGGTTTAAGGTCCTTAAATGATTTTGAATTAATTAACAGATTTGCTCTATCCGGATTTACAATAAACGGAATAGATGAATTTACTATTCAATATTCTGTTCATGGAAAAGGAATCAATTCTAAAGATCCAGACAAAACAGCCAAGATTGCTCAGGCTATTCGCAGAAGGTCTCAATGCAAAGCTTGGAAAAGAGGATTAATCAGGAGCTAAAATTGGACTTTATTCAAGATTTTACAGGATGTGATTGTACTGGACCATTAGAAAAAGAATTAAAACAAAGCAATATTTGTGGTTGCAGTGAACCTCCTCTTTGCCACCAACCAGCTAGAAGCTTGCTTCAAGATTGGATTGGAGATCAAAAGAAATTCTTAAAGATTTTAGAAAACCTTGAAAAGAATTATCCCCCTTCTCTTCCTCCAGAAGCAGATGAAGCTTTGTGGCAAATTCTAAATCGAGCCAGGAGAGGTAACCGGGGGACAAGTTCAATATTTTGATTGGAAGAAATTATGAGCTTCCGAAATCTTTTACCAACCAGTGTAGATGTTCGTCGTCTTACCGATGTTCTGAGGATTCAGGACAGTGTTAGAACTTCTATGTCTTTAGATCGACAACCCTCTGGTGTAGCAGTTAAGTTACTCTTAAAAATTTCAGGTGGAACAAATAATTCTGGAACAATTACTATTATTGGTACAGTAAGTGGAATTTCAACCACCGAAAATTTTACTTTCCTGGCTGCCGGATTTAAAGAGTCAACTAATTTATTTTCAGATGTAACAACCATTACCTCTTCTGGGTTTACCGATGAAGCTACAGTAGCTAATCTTGAAATCCTGGCCCGGTCTGCTGCGGGGCAACCTGTATATCAGGAAATTTTGGCTTTCACAAGAAAAATGAGAGTATCTAGTTTAGGATCTTCACGGTATCGCTACCAGACAACAGGAGCTATTCCTGAAGCAACCAACAAATTTTTCTGTGAACATGTTACAAGTGAATTAATTCAAGAAAAAGATATACTTTTGTTACCTGATGGATCAAGGTTTGAAATATTGCCATTTGATACACCTTGGGATAGATACAAAGTTCACCATATTGAAATACCAGCAAAACAATTACTTTAAGTAAACAATTAATAACAACTATAACAAAAATTAAATCTCTCTAGCGGAGAAAAGAAACAAAAGGAGATGTGCATGAAAGAACTTTACATTGGGCAAACGGGTTCTCATTTGCGGCGGGGAAGGGTATATTGGTTTTCCATTAACCAAACATCTCTTACATAGAGGAGATAAAATCTGGTCAGTTGATAATCTTCTTCGAGAAAGATTGGTAAAACAATCTGGGGCAAACTCTATCTTCCCAATCTTATCCATAGAAAAAAGAAAAGCTATTTTAAATTCTTGTGGTTATGATTTTACCTTTACCAAGGGGGATATAACTGACTATGGAACCATCTTTTCAATCATATCTCAATTTAATCCAGAAGTTATTGTACATTTAGCGGAAATCCCGGCAGCGCCATTTTCAATGGAAAATATTAAATCTGCAACTTTAACTCAATATAACAATGTTATTGGAACATTAAATTTATTGTTTTCTATTAGAGACATTAACAAAAACATACATCTTATAAAAATTGCCACGGCTGGAGAATGGGGAACGCCAAAAATTCCTATTACCGAAGGGTTTATCGAAATAGAATATAAAGGAAAGAGGGATATTTTGCCTTTCCCAAAACAACCAGGATCTTTTTATCATGCTTGTTTTGATGAAGAAACAGAGATATTAACTGAGGATGGGTGGAAATTTTTCAAAGAATTAAATGGAGAAAAAGTTGGTACAATAAATTCAAAACAAGAACTTGAGTATCAAGTGCCTTTAAGGAAAGTGGAATATGATTATGATGGAAAATTGTTTTATCAAATTGGACAACGAATTAATTTAAAGACCACACCCAATCACAGAATGTTTGTTAGTTGTAATACAAGTAAACAAAAACTAAAAAACCCTAGATTTGTTTTGGCAAAAGACATCAAAGGCAAAAGAAGACATTTTTTAATTTCTGCTCCTTATCTTGGGCAAGAAGAAGAATTTTTTGTTTTACCAGAATGCTCTTCATATAAAGGTGGTCCAAATAAAACAGAAAGAACAACAAAACAAAGATTCATTAAAATGGATGATTGGTTGTTCTTTCTTGGTTGGTGGTTGGCAGAAGGAACTGTATTTTTAGGAAGTGAAAAACATAAAGAATATAGAGTAATGCTTGCTACAAAATACAGAAAAGAAGAAGCTATGCAGGCATTTGTTAAAATAGGACTTGAACCTAAAACTTTATATAATAAAAGCAATGGTATGTATCAAATATGTGTACATGATAAACAATTAAGTAATTATTTAAAACAATTAGGAAAACAACATGACAGATTTATTCCAAAAGAATTTAAGTTTGTTTCCAAAAGACAATTGGACATACTTCTTTCTACTTTAATAAGTGGCGATGGTTACAAGAATCATAAAGGATGGGTTTATGTTACCATCTCACCAAAATTAGCTAATGATGTACAAGAAATATCTTTAAAGTTAGGATTTTCAGCTATAATTGGAACAAGACCACCAAGTAAAAAAGGAAAATTTAATTCCTTACGGGTTTACATTTCAAAAAGTTCAACTACATATACTAATGCTGGAAAAGACAATTCAAGCTATGTGGATTATAAAGGAAAAGTGTATTGCTGTGAGGTTCCTAATGGAACAATTGTAATAAAAAGAAATGGAAGACCCTCAATATCAGGAAACTCTAAGGTTCATGATAGTACAAACATAGAACTTGCTTCTAGGATTTGGGATATAAAATGTACTAATGTTTATCAAGGTGTTTTGTTTGGCACTAGAATTAATACCCTAAATGTCCCTGGATTAGAGACTCGTTTTGATGTAGATCCAACTTGGGGAACTGTTATAAATCGTATGTGTGCCCAAGCAGTTATTGAACATCCGTTGACAGTTTATGGCAAAGGAGGACAAACCAGAGGATTTTTACCCCTTAGAGATTCTATACAGTGCCTTACCATTTTGATTGACAACTCCCCTAAAGGATATCGTATTGTTAATCAATTGGCAGAAACTTATAAAATACTGGACCTGGCATGTACAATTCAAAAAATTGCCGGGGAAGAATTTAATTTAATTGCTCCAATAATTCATTATAAAAATCCCCGTCATGAACAGGAGGAGCATTTTTATAGTGTAGAACGAAAAATTTTATCTGAATTAGGATATAAACCATCAATTACATTGGAAAATGAAATCAGGTTGGTAATCCAAGATCTTCTTCCTCACAAAGAACGTATTAAGAAATTAAAACATCTCTTGATTCCGTCTACCCAATGGTCAGGAAAGAAAGAAAGATCTAAGGAAATTTCAATTTAGGAGAGAACCTTATCGTGTCAAGATTATGTAACATAATTATACCAGTTCACAATGGTCTTTCTGATACCATTACTTGTGTAGAAAGTATTTATAGAAATTGTAACAAAGAAATTTTTGATCTTACAATAATTAGTAATAATAGTAGAGATGGAACAGATAAATGGTGTGAAGCACTAAAAGATTCTAAAAATAATGTAAAATTTATCAAAAATCAAATTAATAAAGGATTTTCCGGAGCTTGTAATCAAGGAATTCAAGCCTCTGATGGCAAGTATGTTCTATTCTTAAATAATGATACCATCTCAACCCCAAACTTCTTGATGCAGTTACTTGACTGCATAAAAAATGCGCACCAGATTACAAAAGTTGGTCCTATTGGGTTGGTAGGACCATCCTCAAATTTAGTAGCTGGGAGACAACAGGTTCCACAATCCCAAGGAGCCTTCTTTTGTTTGGATCAATATGCTAAAGAATTCTACCAGAAAAATTTTCAGAATTGGTATTATACTGGCTTTCTTTCTTTTTTCTGTGTATTAATTGATAGAAAAGTAATTAATAACGTTGGATTACTTGACGAACAGTTTTTCCCTGGGGGATTTGATGACAATGATTATATAATTCGTGTTGCACAAAAAGGTTGGAAAGCAGTAGGTTGTGGAGATACCTTCGTATGGCATCATGGGCATAAAACATTCGATGCTGAGTTCCCTGAAGCCAAACGCGGACTTGCCAACCGTGATAAATTTTATAATAAGTTTTCTACTGAAAGTAAAAAACAAAAAGTTGTGGCAATGTATCGAGTAAAAAATGCGGCAGCTTATTTTGAAGAATCCCTTAATTCTGTAGCCCCTTTAGTTGATGAGATAATTGTGCTTGATGACGGATCTCAAGATGGTACTTATGAAATTGCCAGGAACCATTCCAAGGTAGTTAAGTTGGAACACCAAAAGCTTTCTCTGAATGAAGCCAGAGATCGAGATCAACTTTTGCATTGGGCTCAAGAAAGAAACCCAGATTGGATTTTAGTTATTGATGGAGATGAGGTTCTCTCAGATGGATGGACAGAGAAAAATTTTCAAAGATTAATTCATCCAATTAATCCTATGATTCAGGCTTATATCTTTCGGTATTCTACTTTTTGGAATTTTAAAGACTACACCCGAGGAGATAATGTATGGAAGGGAATGCAAAACATCAGGCTCTTTAGAAATTTGCCTGAAACTCATATTATATCAGACCATCCAGTTGGGTTTCATTGTAATTCTACTCCTCCTATTCCTCCCGAAAATGTTTTCTTTGCTCCAGTTAGTATGCGTATAAAGCATTATGGTTACTTAGATAAAGAAGACAGAGAAAGAAAATTCAAATGGTATGAAACAGTAGACACCCAAAAAAATGTGAGAGCTATTGGAGCAAATAATTACAAACATCTTGTCAGTGAAGCGGGGTTACATCTAAGACGTTGGATTCCTAAAAATACCCTGGCTTTAAATATGATTATCAAAGATGAGGAACCTATTCTTGAAAGTTTCTTTGAATTTATTTATACTATATTTGATGAAATAGTAATAGTAGACACAGGATCAATAGACAAGTCCAGAGATATTTGTATGAAGTATGGGGCTAAAGTCCATGATGGGATTCAGTTTACTAACCCAGAAACCGGTCTTTTAAATGATTTTTCAGCAGCCAGGAATTTTGCTAAAGAACAAACTAAAAGTCATTGGATCTTACATCTTGATCCTGATGAACTTCTTCCCTCTGCTACTGTACAAAATTTATCTTTGATGACCGAAGAAGATGTCACAGGATATCTCTTTACTGTAATTAATCGTCATACAGATGGTGGAAAATCTATTTCTGAAGCTTTGAGACTCTTTAGAAATATTCCAGAGATCTATTATACTGGCTATGTTCATGAAACCTTTGATACTTGCAAGGAAAATATCCCTGACTGGACAGTTCCAAAAACAGACCTTATAATAGTTCATAATGGATATATGAAAGGCCACAGGAGAGTGGAAGAGAAGCTTCAACACTATGATCAGCTTAATCGAAAGCAGATGGAAGACTTTCCTGATGATCCCAGGCCTGTGTATAACCTGGCTATGCACTATGTTAATAATGATCTGATGAATCAAGCAGTAGAACTTTTTTTAAAGGCCCGATCTCTGGATGAAAAGTTCTTTTCTCCCAGG
>Ga0209002_10002527_pt1 | contig 14713 bp, 18 predicted proteins | sample Rifsed16ft2_FD_184010 | JGI IMG/M metagenome (GOLD analysis project Ga0209002, IMG submission 184010) | Soil microbial communities from Rifle, Colorado, USA - sediment 16ft 2 (version 2) | ecosystem: Environmental > Terrestrial > Deep subsurface > Rock core/Sediment | place: Rifle, Colorado...
GATGGCTGAATGATGTTGGTGTTGGGAATTAGCCTCCGTTGAAGAATGATCATGCCCCATGTATTTCATCATCAGCAAATGCGAAATCGGGCAGAGCAGGATCATGCCGTACAGCAGTACATTGCTCAGGGGGATATTGAAAAGGAATACTGCTGCCAGCCCAATGATCGGAATCAAACAGCATAAGATCATGATCCACAGGTGTGACTTTTTCATGGGTAAGCCTCCAGGATTTGTTCAAGTGCTTCATCGGCGGTCGATGGATCAGCCGCCAGCCAGATGATTAGATTTTTGGATTGGAAATAGTAATGTATCTGCCCCATTCCTTCCAAAACATAGATTGTGCGAGAACCCTGAGTGAATTGTTCTAGGGGTGTAAATGGAGAGTTTCCGTTTGCAATTTTCTCTTGCATTGCATCCACCATGCGAGTGGCCATGAAGTTCAGAGGGGCCCCAGCCGCCCATAAAGTGATCTCGTGATCTCCGTAGATGCCAATCGCCCCTGAAGTCAACGGAATTTGTTTATTGTGCAGATCTTCAAACTGGGCCGCGGCTTGAGCGCCAGTTGTGTAATCGGTCATTTGCAGACCAGCGATCTGGTCTGGCAAAGGAACGGCCGCGGGATGGTTGACCAGGCTACTGAAATACAACCAGCCTGTCGGCCCCACGAGCAACAAGATCCCTATTCCTACCAGCAGAGTGGGAAGAATGCGCCTCATCCTCGCTGATTATGAGGTCTTGTGCTCTTGCTCACAAGCGCCAAAAGGCGTTCAGTTCAATAGGCAATCTTGCGTATTCATAAAATGGGGAACCAGCTCAACACATTCAGACGATAAGGAAGCCATCAGCAAAACGGCGCATGAGGAAATAGGCTAAACGCCTCTCACGCTCTATCCGCAGATCCTTTAGACTCATTCTTGAAAGTACATTGCTTTCAAAGGAGTAACTATGGAATCTCATCCCTCTGTAACGGATCGCCCCGTTCGCATCCCACCCATTGTCTGGTTCCTCGGGATCGGACTGGTGATCGCGCTGATTGCTATTTTCGTCTTCAACGTGGCAGTCAACACAGTCGCCTATTATGGCCTGCTTGCCTTCGTGTTCGGCGGCCATTTCTTCATGCACGGCGGCCATGCCGGACATGGCAGTCATGCTGGAAACCAATCCGGCGCGGAATCGAACCCTGCTGAAGCGAAAAAGAACGAACATGCCGGACACTCCGGTGGTTGCCACTAGAGGAGGTTCCTTAACATGTTATTCAAAGACCCTGTATGCGGCAAGCGTCTTCAACGCGGAAAAGCTCATATCGTCATCGAGTATGAAGGTGTGAATTACTTCCTTTGCTGCCCACGATGCCAGACGGAATTCGAACACAATCTGAAGCTATATGCCAGGCCCGAACTGGGAGAGAAGGCAAAAAAATTAACGCGGTTGCCTCATCATCATTACACTTAGAGAAAATGTGAAAGTACGATGAACTCAATTCCGCTCTCGCTCGATGCGGAGATGTTCCTGCGTTTGTTGACAGCCGTCGTGCTCGGCGCGCTGGTTGGCTATGACCGCGAACGCGCCGGCAAGCCGACCGGTGCGCAGACGCATCGGTCGGACAGCCTGATTGCGGCAACGCAAAACCCGTCTGCCAGAATCAAGCGGAGCTTGTGAAATTGAAACTCTGAGTACTCTTCCACTTATAATTAATAGTCCGGAGGTTTAAATGTCAAAGTCAAATCAAAAAGTTCGCGTGTTGGTTAATGGCTACGGCGTTATTGGCAAGCGCATTGCCGACGCAGTGGCCGTGCAGGATGATATGGAACTGGTCGGCGTGGCCGATGTGGTCAGCGACTGGCGTATCATGGTCGCTGTCGAAAAAGGTTACCCGATCTTCGCATCCAGCGCCGAGTCGTCTGCGCAAATGCGCGCCGGCGGCATTCCGCTAGCTGGGAATTTGGATGACGCATTGGGCAAGATCGATGTGGTCGCCGACGCGACGCCCAAGAAAGTGGCCTCGGCCAACTTCGAGAAGTACAAGGCCGTCGGAGTCAAATCTATCTTTCAGGGCGCCGAGAAACACAGTCTCACCGGCCACTCGTTTGTGGCGCAGGCCAACTACGAAACCGCCATTGGCCGCGACTCGACTCGTGTGGTTTCGTGCAACACCACCAGCATCGTCCGCACGTTGGGCGCACTTAAGAACGCCGGGCTGCTGAAGAAGGCGCGCGGGGTGCTCATCCGCCGTGCGACCGATCCGTGGGAATCCGACCATGGCGGTGTGATGAACACGGTTGTCCCGGAAAAGAACATCCCATCGCATCAAGGCCCAGACGCCCAAACGGTTATGCCCGATCTCGATGTGGTGACGATTGCGGTGGTGGCCGCACATACCACGAGTCATCTCCATGCCTGGAGCGTGGAACTGACCCGGCCCTCCAGCAAAGAGGAAGTGCTGGCCGCATTCCGCGCCGCCCCGCGCATCGCGTTTTTGCGAATGTCTGATGGCATAGTTGCCCTCAATAGCACACTGGAGATGATGGCTGACCTGGGCCGCCCGCGCGGCGATATGTGGGAAGTAGGTTTATGGGAAGATGGCCTGACTGTCGTTGGGAGCGAGTTGTTCTACAATTATCAGGTCTACAACCAAGCCATCGTTGTCCCGGAGACCATTGACGCTATCCGTGCGTTGACCGGCATTGAGAAGGATGGCGCGGCGTCCATCGCCAAGACTGACGCGGCACTCGGCCTGGTGCGCGAGTTTCTGGCGCGCTAAACAGCGAAGAACTCAACGCAGTTGGCAGATTTGCACAAGCGGTTATAGAATCACGTAAACCGTTGGTTTTGCTTTATCCGTAGAAAAAGGAGAAGACATGAAAACAACAGTCATCCATCTCGCAGGCATTGAAACACCGCTTGCTTCCGCCGGGGTCGAGAAGAAGATGTGCAGGCATCCCGGCATCCACAAAGTGGAAACGAACTTTATGACCGGCACAGCCACAGTCTACCACGACGATTCTGTAACCCTGGCTGAAATCAAGCAATGTGTTGCCGATTGCGGATATGGATGCGCGGGTGAAGCCGCGCCGGAGAATATCGCCAAGCCCGGCGATCCGCCTGCCGCAAGCATGGAGCACGCGGGACATATAATGCCTGCCGCCAAACCAGATGAACACGCGGGGCATGATATGGGCGCACATGCAGGTCATACAATGCCCATGCCCACCACGAAAGCGGGCGAACATGCCGGGCACGAGACACCGGCACTTGCGCCCGGTGGACGTGTGGCCGCAGGTGAGATGGAAGGCATGGCGCACGAGATGGGTCACGGCGGAGGGATGAACATGGAAGGCATGGTGCGCGACATGCGTAATCGCTTCTATGTCACGTTCCTGCTTGCCATTCCGGTCTTTCTCTATTCGCCACTCTTCACTCAATATTTCAAGATCCAACTGCCGTTACCATTCGGCTTGTCCAATGAAGTGATCTCGTTCCTGCTTGCCACGCCAGCTGTGCTGTATGGCGGCTGGGTGTTTTTCATCGGTGCGTGGCGCGGCCTACAGAACCGCGTGCTGAACATGGCTGTTTTGGTCACACTCTCAGTGCTAGCAGGTTACCTCTTTAGCGTCGCCGCTACATTCATCTTTCAAGGTGAGGTTTTCTACGAAGCTGCCATTCTCTTACTGACCTTCGTGCTCTTCGGCCATTGGATGGAAATGCGCGCCCGCTCTGGAGCATCGCAGGCAATCCAGGCTCTAATGAATCTCGCCCCCCCAAGGGCCACCGTCATTCGGAACGGCGAACCGGTCGAAATCGCGACCTCGGACGTGTTGCTGGACGACATCGTCCTCATCCGACCCGGCGACAAGATCCCAGTGGACGGCTTGGTGATTGAGGGCGGGTCGCGCGTGGACGAATCCATGCTGACCGGTGAAAGTTTGCCAGTCAAGAAAGAAGTTGGCTCCGCTGTTGCAGGCGCGACCATCAACAAGACCGGCACATTCAAATTTCGCGCAACGAAAATCGGCGCGGACACCGCGCTGGCGCAGATCGTCAAATTGGTGCAAATGGCGCAGAACTCCAAAGCCCCGTCACAGCGCCTTGCTGACCGGGCCGCGCAATGGCTGGTGGCCGCCGCCATCATCTTCGGGTTGGCGACACTCTTCGGCTGGTATTTCTTCGGTGGCGAGTATGTGCCAGCGGAGATGAGTCCTACCGTCTGGGCGTTGACGCTGGCGATCACTGTTGTCGTTATCGCCTGCCCGGATGCGCTCGGTCTCGCCACGCCGACGGCGGTTATGGTCGGCACCGGGCTTGGCGCGCAGAATGGAATCCTGTATAAAAACGCGACCGCGCTCGAACAGGCCGCCAAACTGCAAGCCATCATTTTCGACAAGACCGGCACGCTCACCGAGGGCAAACCGCAAGTCGTCGAGATTGTGGCGGTGGGCAATCCGTTGACAGAGAATGAACTTTTGCGGCTCGTTGCCTCCGCCGAACAATCATCCGAGCATCCGTTGGCGCAGGCGATTGTGGATAAAGCCAAAGCGCAAAAAGAAAAACTCGAAGATGCAACTGGCTTCGATGCCATCCCGGGTCACGGCATGAAAGCGAAAGTGGCAGGCAAGACTCTGCTTGTGGGCAATCGCAAACTGATGCGCGACAACAATATCACCATGGATGGATACGAAGAGCGCGGCGCCACGCTTGAAGGCGCGGGACGCACAGTAGTCTACGCCGCGGCGGACGGCAAGTTCGCAGGTATGATTGCGATTGCAGACGCGGTTCGGCTCAACGCCAAACTCGCCGTCGAAAAACTGACGAAGATGGGCGTGCAGGTCGCCATGCTGACCGGCGACAACCGCGCCACCGCGCAACGAATCGCGGACGAGTTGGGAATCACAACCATTTTCGCGGAAGTCCTGCCGGGGCAAAAAGCCGACAAGGTGAAGGAATTACAGTCGCAAGGCAAGCTGGTCGCCATGGTCGGTGACGGCATCAACGACGCACCTGCCCTGGCGCAAGCTGATGTGGGCATCGCCATCGGCGCGGGCACCGACGTGGCGATGGAAACCGCCGACGTTGTGCTGATGAAATCTGATCCGTTCGACGTGATCGGCGCGATCACGTTGAGCCGCGCGACTCTGCGAAAGATGCACCAGAACCTGTGGTGGGCGGCGGGCTACAACACCATCGCTTTCCCGATTGCGGCTGGTTTATTCTATCCCGCGTTTGGGTTGATCCTGCGCCCGGAGATTGCGGCCCTCTCCATGTCTGGTTCGTCCCTGCTCGTGGCGGTCAACGCCTTGATGTTGAAGAACACGAAGCTTGAGGGCATCAAAGCCAGAAATTAAGGTTCCGAATAAATAAAGGAAATATTACGATGACAACCGACATTGGTATTCGCGTTACACTGAAAACGTCTTTCGAGCAGGCCATTCAAAAAACCACAGACGCGCTCAAGACAGAAGGCTTTGGCGTGTTGACGCAGATTGACGTAAAAACCACGCTGAAGGACAAAATAAACGTTGACTTTCGCCGCTACGTGATCCTCGGTGCGTGCAACCCAACGCTGGCTCACCGCGCCCTCTCGGCCAATCCGGATGTGGGATTGCTCCTGCCATGCAATGTCACTGTTCAGGAGGCGGGCAATGAGATTATCGTCACCGCCGTCGACCCGATACAAATGCTTGGTGTCTTACAAGAAGACCCGGCTGTGAAAGCAGTTGCCGTCGAAGCGAAGACAAAGCTGGAAAGGGTGATTTCGAGCCTCAAATAACCCGGTTATGCAAACCATACAGTGTGCGAGAAGCATGCACATAAGTTCCGTGTGGATAATTTGCGCCGCGCGCTACATCCATCGCAAAGTGGCAACTTTTAAGGTAAGCGAAATATTCGATTTTAGAAATTGAGGAGAGAAAAAGATGAAACGATATTCTTTTCTGACTCATACCGCAGAGGAAATGTGCTGACTTTCGAATCTGGGCCACATCCTGGAAGGGATCAAGGCAAAAGCCTAACGTCAGATCATATTACACATAAGTGGTTCGCGATTGGTGGGCCAATTAATTTTTGATGCGCAATTTTGCTTGTATCGGGATTGGCTAACTAGCGCTGGTGTGGAGAAGCTTAAGAGCGTATCATCAAAGCATGCTGACCCAAAGCACAAAGTAAATTATGAAAACGAAATCGACTTCCCTTCACTTTATTCAAATCGGCGTGGATGGCGCAACGCTGGTCTTCATCCCCGGCCTGAGCGGGACGACGCGCTATTGGCAGGGGCGGTTGGGCGCGCTCGAAAAGAATTATCGTATCCTGCTGGTGGACCCGCCTGGCTTTGGCGATTCGCCCAAACCCTGGTCGCGTTACACGGTTGATCGCCATGTGGATGCGCTTTATCAGACTCTGAAAAACGAAAAAGATCCGTGCTGATCGGCCATTCAATGGGGACACTGCTCTCCATTGCTTACGCCGCGTGTCATCCCGAACAAGTGGAAAGACTCGTGCTATTAAGCATTCCCTTCTTTGGCGATGCGAAAGAAGCGCGCCGCTTCTTCAGCAGTCAACCCATTCCATTTGGCTGGTTCTTCTCGAACATGGTGCTGGCCGCTGTCATCTGTATGATCACCCGCCGCATCTTTGGGCAGCTCATGCCGTACCTTCGGCGCGATCTCCCGCGCGAGGTGGCAGCCGATATCGTCAAGCATTCCTGGCGCTCGTTCACTTCATCGTTTTGGGAGGTCATCTGTAATTACAACGCAAAAATGGATGTTGACGCGCCGGGTGATCTTCCTGTCCTGTGTATTCATGGTCATCAGGACGATATCGCTCCTCTCGCTGGCGCGTTAGCGCTAGCCGAAGGACGACAAAACTGGCAGATTCATGTTCTGGAGGGTGTGGATCATCATCCTGGCTGCGCTCGCCTGAAATCTGCCAGAGGGATGTAGACACTGGCTATACACCAAAAACACTCATGCAAGAGTGGAAGGCACCACAGCAAGACAAGCTTATGCCCCATAAGGCCTTTAACATGAATTAGCTATCGGTATCCAAAATGAGAGAGAGGAGCGGTGATTAAACTTCTTAAAGTAAAATGATGAAATGAGGCTTCATGAAATCATAGTCTCAGTTGGCGGCGGTCATGAACTGGACCGAGCCGGGCTGTCGGCGTTGATCGCCAGCCTGCCGGGCCTGCGCGTCGTTCCATTGGATAAGACTCCGCCTCCACAGGTTTTGGTCTGGGAGTCGCGAGGAAGCAGTGATGATTTACCATCCGTTTCATCCGACACGGCCATTTTGCTCCTGACCGAAGACGCGGGATATGAGTCGCTTCCAGAAACGGTAACAGGCCTCTTGTCCAGGGATGAACCGCTGACTGCGCTCGGTATCGCCATCCGCCAGGTGGCGCGCGGCGAACAGTATCTCAGTCCCTCGCTGGCAATCGCAATCCTGCAAAAGCGAGAGCCAAAATCGTCTCTGACAGAATCCCAAAAATCAGTGATTGAGTCGTTGACCAACCGCGAACGCGAAATCCTCGGATTGCTCGCGCAGGGGCTGAGCAACAAAGCGATTGCAACGCAGTTGTATCTAAGCGTCCGCACAGTGGAAGGCCATCTGGCAAATATCTATTCACGGTTGAGCGTGCATTCGCGCACCGAAGCCATGCTGGTAGCTGTCAAAATCAGGTAGTTTTACTTGATGACTTCAAGCCGCTTTACGCTTATCATCACCTGAACTCAGCGTTATCCTTTTTGAAAATGAACACTACACCTCGAACCCGTCTCGCAATCCTCGGAACGATGTCCGACCTTCACAGACAGCCCATCACGTATGACTTGGACTGTCTGCGCAAGGTTGTCGCCGATCTTGGACCTGATTTGCTGTGTGCCGAAATTACGATGGACGCATGGGAGCGCGAGGATTTTTCGAAGGCATCCCTGGAAATACGCGAAGCGCTTGCGCCTGTGATCGCCTCAACGGATATCGTTCTGATCCCGGTCGCGCCGACCCCGGAGCGATATACCGATTTCACGCCGGACTCTGGCTGGAGGCGCCGCCTCGTGCGGATCTTCGACCGGCTTCTGCAATGGGGGCAAGTCCAAGCTGACGATGTGCAAACCGTCAACGGGCGATGGTTCGGCGCGTTCTGCCATACAGTTTGCTGGCTCACGGAAATACTTTGGACCGCAAAGGATCGCGCCACGTGGGAGAAACAGAACAAAGAGCTGACTGAGAATATTGTCCGCGCTGTCCAGCGTGACAGTGGACGCCGTGTGCTGGTGGCCGTACAATGTCAGCGTTTACATCGTCTCATCCCAATGTTGCGCGCGCATGATGATCTTTTTAAGATTATGCCCTATCAAAATTTATAGAACGAATCCTAATGAGAACATCCAAATTTTTATTCATTCTGCTCGCCGTCATTCTTCCGCTGATTTTTTATTCACCAGTCACAGCCCAGAATGGCGAACAGGATGAGCCGTACTACATCGTTCAGGAGGGCGACTCGCTTTGGGAGATTGCGGCGCGTTTTGGAGTAACGCTTCAAGACTTGCAACAAGCGAACAATATCAATGATCCCGGACAAGTAGTGATTGCCGCTCGTTTGGTCATCCCGGGCTTGACAGGCGTAAACGGTCGCTTGGATACAGTCACAGTCACCTATGGCGAAACGCTTCGCAGTTTGAGTCGTCGTTATAACCTTTCAGAGACAACTTTAGCGCGGTTGAATCGCTTCGTCAGCCCAGCTGAGTTATATGCTGGCGCGACACTGATCGTTCCTATAACAGAAAATCAAAGTTCGTCTTTTTCAGCGCGCGCGGATCTAGCCCCGGGCCAGTCTTTGCTGGAATTGGCTGTATTGCGCGATAAAGATCCGTGGTCGCTGGCTCTGGAGAACAACCTGCCGGGCACATGGGCAGGGTTGACAATGGATGTGCTCCGCGTTGCTGGCGACTCTCAGGGGGACGCGCCGACCGGTTTGCCGGAAGCCATTACAAAGGTCGAGGTGGATCCGCTGCTCATGATCCAGGGCGGGACGACCGTCATCAAGGTCTATGCACCTCCAGGCATTACGATGCGCGGGTCACTAGCTGAACGCAACTTGAACTTTTTTCCGCAGGAGTACGGTTATGTGGCTCTACAAGGCATCCACGCTATGACGCCGCCCGTTCTTTATCCTCTAACTTTGGAGGGCGAACTGCCCAGCCCCGGTGGGGAACGCTTTGCCTTTTCACAGGATATGCTTGTCCAGGACGCGAACTTTCCATACGATCCGAGTCTTGAAGTGGACCCCGCAACACTGGACCCGGCTGTTACAGAACCTGAAAGCGAACTGTGGGCTTCGCTCGGCGTGCCCGTCACACCAGAGAAAATGTGGGATGGGCTGTTTGCCAGCCCTGTCCCCGCAGATTTCAAAGATTGTTGGACTTCACTCTTCGGAAACCGCCGGTCTTATAACAGCGGCACTTACGATTCCTTCCATAGCGGTTTGGATTTCTGCGGCCGGGTTGGGACTGAATTGTATGCTGTCGCGCCTGGGAAAGTGATTTACACCAACATGCTGATCGTCCGCGGTGGCGTGGTTGTCATTGATCATGGTTGGGGGGTTTACACGGCTTATGATCATCTATCTGAGATACTTGTCCAACCTGGCAACGCGGTTCAACCCGGACAATTGATCGGCTTAGGGGGAGATACAGGTCGCACCACCGGTCCTCACCTGCATTGGGAGGTGTGGGTGGGCGGCGTACAGGTGAACCCGGTCGATTGGCTTGCCAGGGCTTTCCCATGAAGTTTCCACGATAAGCCAAAGTGCCTGTTTCCAGACAAGCAAAAGTGCGCTTCCATCCACACTGTCGGTTCCGTAAAATCAAGTTGAATTTACCATTGCAGGAGATCCTTGATGGACGATAGCTGTCATGTTGAACCCATTCAAAAGATGACAACCGCCGACGAACAGAAAAAGGTTGAGTTGGCTCTGTTGGCTGTTTCGGGCATGGGCTGTCCCAATTGTGCCAACAGGGTTCGGAACAGCCTCCTCTCGCTATATGGGGTTTTGGATGCTTATGTTGATCACACGGCAGGCGTGGCACAGGTCATCTTCAATCCAGATTTTGCACCTATCGAGACTCTGATCAGCGCCGTTGCCCGCGCCGGCGGCGATGGCCGCCACGAATATGGAGCGAGGCTTCTGCAACAAACTTGACCGGTGTTGACAAAATATGCTTGTCTGAACGCCTCCTCCTACCCCTTTCCTCAGGGACCCAATGCCCCTCCCCGTTGGGTCCCTTTTATCCAACAGCTCCACTTTCACAGGTCATTCTATGCCCTCTCTCCTCACCAAAATCCTGAAAACTTTGCTCATACTTCTTATTCCGGTCATTCTCGTGCTTGGTTCGGCACGCCTGCTGGCTACCGATACATATGTGGTTTTTGAATATGGTAAAGCCAGCTTTCCGCCTGACTCCTATGGTTTTACTTCGCAACAGCGCTTTGACCTTGCCTCATCGAACATACATTATGTGCGCGCTCATCTTCCCAGCGACGCGCTCTCAAAACAAACCTTGAATGGAGCACTGGTTTACAATTCGCGCGAGGTCTTGCACATGGCAGACGTTCAAGCAGTCTTTCAATCCGTTTTGCGCGTCTGGCATGCCACGTTCGTTCTGCTCCTCTTGATGGGATTGATCCTTTGGCAAAAAGGAGAACGACAGGCGCTTGCTTCGGCGATCCAATCGGGTGGCCTCCTGACTCTGGGGATCATCCTGTCCATTGCTCTGCTGGCGGCATTTGCCTGGCAGGTCTGGTTTGACAATTTTCATCTCATCTTCTTCGAGCCGGGTTCCTGGCTGTTCAATTATTCAGATACCTTGATCCGTCTTTTTCCTTTGCAGTTCTGGATCGATGCGACTTTTACCATCTCCGCTTTTAGCTTAGCCGGTGGACTATTACTGGCGTTCATTGGATCGCGCTGGCAACGGGCGCCGGGAAAAAGACGAGCGTGAAAAAATAAGTTGTTGTGTTGCATTGTCATTCGGTCTAAGCTCGGAGAGAGTTCTTCGGGTTTTTCGTTTCCGAACAGGTAGTTTTACCCACCTTCCATCAGCCAATCGGCGCTCGCATCGAAGATGACTTGATGCTATTCTAGATGCGTGAAAGGAGATGTGCCATGACCAATTCCGAACATATCGCTCGTATCAAAAGGGCGGAACTCTTGTCCTCCATCGGCGCTGGAGTTCTGGGTGGAGGGATCGCCCTTCTGCTGGCGAAATTCCTTGCGCCGTATGCAATTCCGATTCTCCTGCTGGGTCTCATTTCCCATGCGATAGGCATGTCCCGCAAACATGGACTGGAGCAACAAAGCCAAAGCGTTCGCGTCTGGTGGGCGGAGGCTTTGTACTGGTTCTGCTGGCTGGCGCTGGTTGCTCTACTGCTCTTCATCATCATCCGCCAGTTTTGATGACGCCATACTGCGAGCGGTCACAAATTGCGGTTTTGAGGATCGGCAAAATTGAACCGCGAAGCGCGCAAAGAGCGCAAAGAAAAAAAGCTTTTCCTTCGCGTTCTTCGCGGTCTTAGCGGTACGAAAAAGCGCAGAAAATGACCGTTTTCAGTATAGAAACAGGTCATGAATATACAAATCATGCCTAGGCTGCTGCCCACTCTGGAACAACTGCGCAGGCATGAAAGTTGAACGCGCGCCCAAAGGAGTGTGAAACTATGGATATAGAGCTCATTAAGAGAAAGTACCACCGCAATGCCTTCTTCTATGACTTCGTAACCCAAGCATTCTCACGGATACGGTCACTGGCAATTGCCCAATTGGGATTGAAGCCCGGCGAGATCGTCCTGGACTTTGGTTGCGGCACTGGGTTAAGCTTTGCCCTCATCGAGCAATTCATTGGCCCTCAAGGGAAGATCATCGGAGTAGATCTAAGCCCAGCAATGTTGGCCCAAGCGCAAGAGAAGATGGCTCACCAAAAGTGGGAGAATATAACCCTCATTGAAGCCAATGCTGAGGAAGTCGAACTGCCGCCAGAGTCTGTTGATGCCGTGTTCTCTTTCTACACTCACGATATTATGTCCTCCCGGCGTGCGGTAGAGAGGGCCGTGCAAACGCTACGATCCGCAGGCCGTTTTACAGTTGCAGGATCCAGACTCGTGGGCGGGGCACGTGGGTGGCTGCTCGATCGGGTCACTTTGGCTTACACCCAAGCAGCCATCACGCGGCCGCTGACAGTCCGTCCGTGGAGGAATCTGGAAGATGTGTTGGGTCCGCTCAAGGTGCACGAACACTTGCTGGGGAGCTCATATATTGCCTATGGGGTGAAAGTGTCTTAGTCATCAGCCACTCGGTCGCCCACCGACTCAGTTAATGCCTGACAGCAATATGCGGAGGGGCACTGTCAGATGGGCAATCTTTCTTTCCTATAACTGGTGGCTTTCGATTCGTTTGGGGAAGCGTTCACCGGTAGACGGGCCGAGGCTCGGCCCATTTATGACAACTTGAAAAAATCTTGTTATTGTTATCAACCCGATGATCCCTCGTCGGGCTGACTTTTTTTAAACAAGTAGTTTTACCTAGTTCTTTTGCGTTGATTAGCGCTCATCACTCCAATCTATCAGTGCTATTGTCGGTGTGAGGAGAAACTATCGACGAAACAATTATCACCACAGAAGGCTTGGCAAAGACCTATGGCTTCGGTGCAAGGAAAGTGGAAGCGGTGCGCGGCATTGATTTTGAAGTGCGCCGCGGTAAATCTCTGACCTCGTCGGTCCCTATGGCGCTGCAGTTTGTCCTCAAAAGAACAGAACCATGGGAGAGAAAAAAATTGGAATTTAGATTTTGTGTCTCTGGCAACATGACAGGCCATCACCTACGCGGCGACGCCCTGCTTTTTCTTTGCTTAAAACAGGTAGTTTTACTTGCCTCTTGTCAGTCAATCAGCGCTCACTCCCCAGATGGATTGATGTTATTCTATGTTTACGAAAGGAAATGTAGCATGAACACTGCTGAACACATTGCCCGTGTCAAAAAGGCAGAACTTCTATCCTCTATCGGCGCTGGCGTGCTGGGCGCGGGGATCGCCCTTCTGCTGGCGAAATTCCTTGCGCCCTATGCAATTCCGATCCTCCTGATCGGTCTCATTTCCCACGCCGCAGGCATGTCTCGCAAACACGGACTGGAGCAACAGAGCCAAAGCGTTCGCATCGGATGGGCGGAGGCTTTGTATTGGTTCTGCTGGCTGGCGTTAGTCGCGCTGTTGCTCTTCATTGTTTTCCGCCAATTTCGATAACGGAGGGAGCGGGCCATGAATATACAAATCATGCTCAGACTACTGCACATGTTGGAACAGTTGCGTAAACATGAAAGTTGGACACGCGAGCAGTTGGAGTCGTATCAGGCTGAATCCCTACAGCAATTACGCCAGTACGCTTATGAGCGATCACCTTTCTACCAGAAGTTTCACAAAGGTCTGACCGGGCATCCTCTTCATAAATTGCCTGTACTGACCAAGGCTATGATGATGGAGCATTTTGATGAACTGGCGACGGATCGAACATTGCACCTGGAAGAGGTGCGCGCCTTCGCAGCACAAGGAGAGGCAGGGCAACGTTACAAGAATCGTTATTGGGTGAATGCAACCTCTGGCAGCAGTGGTCATCCAGGATTCTTTCTATTCGATGAGGCTGAGTGGACTCATGTGCTGGCTTCATTCGCCCGCAGCCAGGAATGGTCGGGAGTACGGATCAATCTCACACACCGTCAGCGGATGGCGACCGTAGCTTCGATCAGTCCCTGGCATATGTCATCGCAAGTGTCTGTCAGTGTGAAAAGTTGGTGGCGTCCATCCCTGCGTCTGCCAGCCAGCCAACCATTATCAAAGACCGTTGATGAACTTAATGAGTGGCAACCCGAGGTATTGATTTCCTATGCTTCGATGGCGGGTGCCCTAGCTGAAGAACAACTTGCTCACCGGCTGCATATTAAACCCAAGGTGGTATATGTTGCCTCGGAAGTCCTGACACCACAAACGAGAAAACGGGTAAAGGAAGCATGGGGTGACGAGCCTTTTAACCAATATGCTGCAACGGAAACCGCCAGTATCGCAGCTGAGCACCGGTCCTGTCGGCGCATGCATTTCTTTGAAGACCTGGTACTCACGGAGATCGTAGATGAACACTACAGGCCGGTACCACCCGGGGAATATGGTGCCAAAATACTTGTTACTACCCTCTTCAGCCGCACTCAACCGCTCATTCGTTACGAGTTGAATGACAGCGTCCGCATGAGTACAGAATCTCACGGATGCAGGTTGCCGTTTGCTATGTTGGAAAGTATTCAGGGGCGAATGGAAGACACTCTTACCTTGCCCGCCGTTTCTGGTGGCGAAGTCATTGTGCGCCCTCTCGTGCTCAACAGCGTAATGGATATCGTTCCGGTGAGCGGATGGCAAGTGGCCCAACAAGCGGATGGTGGTTTGGTAGTGTTGCTCAGCGGTGCACGCGACACAATGACGGATGAAGCGCTTGTTGCTCAGATCACCAAGTCACTGGCCGAAGAAGGCGCGCACGTACCTTATATCCGAGTACAGCACGTGCCTGAAATTCCAAAATCCGCCTCTGGCAAAGCTCCTCTCATCAAAGCATATAGCCCTGTGGCCTCAGCGCTAGGCGAATTACGGTCAGGCAATTAGGTTGGCCGAACCCCGAAACGAGATGG
>Ga0209002_10002530_pt1 | contig 14704 bp, 15 predicted proteins | sample Rifsed16ft2_FD_184010 | JGI IMG/M metagenome (GOLD analysis project Ga0209002, IMG submission 184010) | Soil microbial communities from Rifle, Colorado, USA - sediment 16ft 2 (version 2) | ecosystem: Environmental > Terrestrial > Deep subsurface > Rock core/Sediment | place: Rifle, Colorado...
TGATTGAACATATGTTTTGGTTCCAGAAATATAATCAGTTAATTGTTCAGAATCAACATCTTCTCTGATTAGTACCCTGCCATTGTTAAAGCCATATACACGAAGTATGTCTTTTAAAAGACTTTGTGACATTTTTGTCAATGGTACTTGTTGACTGACAGATATACCCCCGTCTGCAGTTTTTTCTATGACAATGTTAGGAGGCTTTTGATCTAATCTTATTCCAATGTTGCCAAGCTCAGTTCTTATGACTTCTTCATGATATGGTTGAAAGACATCAAGAATAATTAAAACCAAATCTGCACTTTTTGCAACAGCTAAAACCCTTTTGCCCAACCCCTTTCCTGTTGATGCGCCTTTTATTATTCCAGGTAAATCAAGTACCTGAATTTTTGCACCGCGATATTCCATCATGCCAGGAATTACAGTTGTTGTTGTAAATTGATATGCACCTACTGCAGATTTTGCATCAGTAAGTTTGTTTAACAATGTAGATTTCCCAACACTTGGCAATCCAAAGATAACAACAGTAGCATCACCAGTTCGCTTGATATCAAATCCTACCGAACTCCCAGATGATTTTGATTTGAAATCTTCTTGTTCACGTTTTAGCTTTGCCAGTTTCGCTTTTAATAATCCAACATGATGTTCTGTAGCTTTGTTTATCTGCGTCTTTGACATTTCGTCTTTTATTGCTTGAATTTTTTCTGGAATTCCCAACTTTATCTCACTTGTTGTTCTGATTTACTGAATAAAACTGTATTTTCTTTCTTGATATATTGAATTCTCGTAATAGGTATCGTCTCAAAGTTATCAGATTCTTTAAGGAACTCTGGCAATGTAACCTCCTTTACAATATCATAGTCTAGGTATCCTACAAGATATGATTCTGGGTTGTCTGCATACATGGCTTTACTAAAAATCTCTACCAGCTTACCTTTGCGAGGCATGGTTTTGTTATGATAAAATGCTATTTTAGCTGTTGTCTATTTAATGGGGAGCAGTTATTATCCTCAGTAGAATATCTGACTTGATGCAAGAAAAAATTTTTGCAGTTGACATAGACGGAACTATTACTGAAAATGGCGGAGGAAGGATACATCTTGGTGCGCTAGACGCTTTGCGTCACATGATAAGACTTGGACATAAAGTCATCTTTGTATCAGGCCGATCTTCGGTTGAAGGATATGTTCTGTCTGTTTTTGGAGGCATGACACGAATCGCTGTTGGAGAAAATGGCGGCGCCATAACTTTTAGTCCATCCGATCATAAACTCTTAGGCAACAAGGATGAATGCGTGAAAGCATTTGAATTACTCAAATCAAAAATTCCAGAGGCTAAAGAAAAACCAGTATTTCCTAGGATGACTGAGGTCGTTCTTGAAAGAACATTTGATTTAGAGTTGGCAAAAAAAATTATTGCAGATAGTAACATGTTAGTAGATCTTTCTGACAGCCAGTATGCAATTCATATCAATTCAAAAGGAATTAACAAAGGACGAGGGTTTTCTGAAGTTCTGACAATGCTTTCTGCCTCGCCTTCTGATGTCATAGCAATAGGGGATAGTGAAACTGATGTTCCGTTGTTTAAGATGTCAGGAATAAGCATTGCGCTTGGTAATGCACTAGAAAGCGTGAAATCTCAAGCGTCTATGACTGTCTCAGGAAAGGCTGGTGATGGAGTCATAGAAGCACTTGAATACATTGCAATCAGGTTAGCAAAGGTGTAGCAGATGACTCTGAGACTTTTGCTTGATGAAATAAGATCAAACATACAACAAATATGTTCCAAACTAAATTATCCTGAAACCAAGTTTGAAGTATCTGAAGCCTCAAGAGCAGAGTTTGGCGATGTAAGCTGTAATATTGCATTTTTACTTGCAAACTCATTAAAGAAAAAACCATTTGATATTGCAAAAATTATTTCTGAAGAATACCAAAAAAATCCAGGCAAGTTTGTAAAACAATCATCTCCACACTCTTCAGGATATGTGAATTTTTTTGCAAACTATACAGAATTAAACAACGCGACAATTTCTGCATCATCTGGGAAAAATTATGGAACAATAAACATTGGAAAAAACTCTAAGGTGGTAGTAGAGCATACCAGTGTAAACCCAAACAAAGCATTGCACATAGGACATGTAAGAAACATCATAATAGGTGATGCTGTAGCTAGAATTCTAAAAAAAACACAGTATGATGTACGAATCTTAAACTATGTAGATGATTCTGGTTTGCAAGTTGCAGATATCATAGTTGGATTCAAGCATGGCGGATTTGCTGCAGAACCGCCAAAAGATCAAAAGTTTGATCATTATTGTGGTGATATAGTATATGTCAAGACTACAGAAAAATATGAAACAGATCCAAAACTTGCTGCATATAGAACCGAAGTATTAAAACAACTTGAAGAAGGAACATCAGAAACTGCCAAGTTTGCTAATGATATAACAAGGCGCGTTCTTGCTGAGCAGCTAAAGACGTGTTGGCGTCTTGGTGCCACATATGATTGTCTCAATTTTGAGTCTCAAATTGTTCGCTCAAACCTCTGGAATATAGTATTTGAGAAGATGAAGGAAATGAAACTTGTAGGTCTAGAAAAAGAAGGCAAAAACGCTGGGTGCTGGGTCATCAAATCTGAAAATGATGAGGAAGACAAGGTACTTGTTAGAAGTAACGGTATTGCTACATACATTGCAAAAGACATACCTTATGCAGCATGGAAGCTTGGAATTTTAGAAGATCCTTTCTACTACACAAAATATGCTAAGCAGTCTGATGATAAAATACTGTGGGAGTCAGTACTTGAAAAAAATTCCAACTCAAAGCTTGACTTTACTGGCGACAAGGTGATAACAGTTATTGATTCACGTCAATCACGTCTACAAAAAATAATTACTAAACTAATGTCTAGTTTCAAATCACAAGAAGGCGCATATGTTCACCTTGGATACGAGTCAGTAACGCTTAGTGCAGAAACTGCAAAGACGTTAGACGTTGATACAGGTGGAAAACAAATTCAAATGTCTGGACGAAAAGGAATCTACGTTAACGCAGATTTTGTTCTTGATATTTTAAGAGTAAAGACATACGAAGAAGCAAAGAAAAGAAATTCCGAGCTAGACGAACCAAAACTAGCAGAGATCGCAGAACAAGTTGCTGTTGGTGCTCTGCGTTATGCTATGATAAAACAAGATCTAGACAAAATCATAACATTTGATATGACTGAATCTCTAAGTCTTGAAGGTGATACTGGACCTTACATACAATATGCTCATGCCAGAGCTGCAAGAATTTTAGAAAAGGCAGAAATGAAACCAAGATTTGAAGTTTCATTTGCCAATCTTACTACAGAACATGAGATTAATCTAATCAAAACTATAGGTAAATTTGATATTCAGATAGAGGACGCAGCAAAAAACCTCTCTCCAAAAATAATTGCGCGATATTGTTATGATCTTGCAGTTTCATTTAATGGATTTTATGAGCATGTCAAAGTTCTAACGGCAGAAAACAAGGACCTAATTAACGCAAGATTATGCCTAGTCTACAGCTTTAAGGAAACTCTTGCAAAAGCACTTGACATCATTGGAATTGCATCGCCAGACAGAATGTGACATGCCTTTTGAAAGAAAACCAATACGACCAGAACCCACATGTGCTATATGCGGAAAACCAATAAAAAATCACAACCAAGAAGAAATGAAAGTATGTATGGAAGAAAGAAGACGACGTAACCTACAAGAATGATAACTCAAAATAACAAATTTTGTTTGATGTTTGTTCATAGGTAAATTCTTATCCAGAATAAAATGCCACTTTTTTGTGAAAAAAATAAAGCAAAATTCCCATGTCTTGTTTTTTTATAATGATTCAAAAAAATGGCTAATGAAGATTTCAAAGAAACAACAATTTCATACACATGTAGGAGTAATTGATCACAAAAAAGTAATAGGAAAAGAGTTTGGCTCTACAATTACTACTAACAAAGGCAAATACATCTATCTTCTAGACCCTACCATTCACGATTATGTTATGAAAAGTCAGCGCAGTACGCAGATTGTATATCCAAAAGATCTAGGATACATTGCAGCAAGGACTGGTTTGCAAAGTGGGCAAAAAATTGTCGAGATAGGAACAGGAAGCGGTTCACTTACAACATTTCTTGCAAGTATTGTAAAACCTCGTGGTCATGTGTACACATACGATGTTGATCCAAACTTTATGGACATTGCAAGAAAAAACATCGAAAAAGCTGGGATGACAAAATATGTTACTATGGAAAAATTTGATATGAAGACAACAAAGAAAGTTCCACAAAAGGACGTCGATTTGGTTGTAGTTGATCTTGGCGATCCTTGGTCTGTTGTACCACAAGCAAGAAAGATGCTAAAGGGAAGTGGCGCATTTGTTGCAATATGTCCTACCATGAATCAACTTGAAAAACTCGCAACCGTTCTAAGAGAAAATGATTTTTTTGATATAGAATGCACCGAACAACTAGTGAGAACAATTGAAGCACGAGAAGGAAAGACTAGACACTCATTTCGAAGTATAGGACACACTACATACGTCGCTTTTGCAAGGAAAGTTTATTCACCTAAACGAAAGATTATCGCTGTTGACGAGCAAGACACTACAGACATCACTAGTTAAAAATTTCATTCCACCAAGAAAATTTGCATCAAGAAAAGGAGATAATGGCAAAGTCTTGGTATTGGGAGGAAGTTACATCTATCATGGTGCACCAATACTTTCTTCAATTGCGGCACTACGTTGCGGTACAGATTTGGTTTACACTTGTGTGCCAAAAATTAATGCATCTGCAACACGTGCAACAACTCCAAATCTTATTGTTCTGCCACTAGTTGATGCAAAACTTACCCGTGGTGCAGTACACAAACTTCTTGGAATAATTCCCAAAGATCTTGATTCTGCAACAATTGGAATGGGACTTGGAATACAAGACATTGAAGCACTAAAGCTCCTTGTAAAGTCATTATTGGACATGGGTGTTAGATTGTCTCTTGATGCAAGTGCATTAGTTGCAGATATTTTACCTGTAATTAAAAGTAAAAATGTTGTAGTTACTCCACATGCAGGCGAATTCAAAAGACTGTTTGGCGAACTTCCATCTGATACTAAAAAGGAAAGAATATCACTAGTTGAAAGATACGCAAAAGACAATTCTATTACGGTTTTATTAAAAGGACCAACCGATGTTGTGTCAGATGGCAATAAAACATTCCTAAACGTGAAAAATACTCCTGCCATGACTGTGGGAGGAACAGGTGATGTACTGTCTGGTCTGGTTGCAGGAATGTTATCAAAAAATAAAAATCCAGTAGAATCTGCAGCAGCCGCAGTGTTTATCAACGGAAAAGCAGGTGTATTGGCACAAAGAAAGTATGGTTTGCACATTGTAGCAACTGATCTCTTAGAATTTATTCCGGCTGCAATGAAGCCTTTTGATAGAGTAAAGTGAATTCGATGAAAGTACTACAACATGTAGATCAGAACATGAAAGGGCTCATTACAGATCTACAAACTTTGATCAGACAACCAAGTGTCTCTGCAAAAAACGAAGGCCTAGAAGAGTGTGCCAGACTTGTTGCAAAAATAATGAGTCGATCTGGAATAAAATCAGCGATACTACGCATTGGAAATAAAATTCCACCAGTCGTATATGGTGAAGTAAAGTCAAAACAAAATCCCTCAAAAACAATCTTGTTTTACAACCATTATGATGTGCAACCTGCAGAACCATTTGATTTGTGGGAAGACAAACCGTTTAGCGGAAAAGTAAAAGGAAACAAGATCTTTGGAAGAGGCTCTGCTGATGATAAAGGCGAACTAATTACTAGAATAAAGGCAGTAGAGTCATACCTGAAGATTCATGGTGATGTTCCTTGCAATGTAAAATTTCTTGTTGAGGGTGAAGAAGAGATTGGAAGTATACATGTAGAACAATATCTAAAAAAATACAAAAACAAGCTTGCATGTGATGGTGTAATATGGGAATTTGGTTATGTTGATCAAAAAAATCGACCAATAATCAGTCTTGGCATGAAGGGATTGCTTTACGTTGAGCTTTCTGTAAGCGAATCCATACGTGATGCTCATTCCAGCCTCGCAGTCTTGATTAAAAATCCGGCTTGGAGACTTTTAGAGGCACTAAAAACACTTCGTGATTCTGATGGAAAAATACTCATAAAAGATTGGTACAAAGAGGTTGATTCATTTACAAAAAAAGAACTTGAACTAATAAAATCAGAACCATTTGATGAATCCTCATTCAAAAAAGAGTATGGAATAAAGCAATTTGTTGCAAACAAGAAAGGGCGTGATCTCAAAAAGGCTTTGGTTGGAGAGCCAACATGTAATATCGCAGGCTTTGTCTCTGGGTATATCGGTCCTGGTGCAAAAACTGTTCTGCCTGCAAAGGCACTTGTAAAAATTGATTTCAGACTAGTGCCAAAAATGGATCCAAAAAGACAACTTGCAAGACTAAAACAACATCTAAGATCAAAAGGATTTGGTGATGTCAAAGTAACAATGATTCATGGAGAATCTGCATCCAGAACAAAAATCTCCGATCCATTTGTTTCGCAGGTAAAAAAAGCAGCAAACGAATCATTTGGAAAATCTATACTCAGCGTATCTTCTGCAGGAACTGGACCGATGTACTCTTTTGCTAAAATATTATCTGTTCCATGCATATCTGTTGGAAGCACGTACATCTTTTCTAGGATCCATTCCCCAAATGAATTTGCAAGAATTGATCTGCTAAAGAAAACCACAAAATGCATTTGTCTCATTATGGACAAATTTGCTACATAGAAAGGCCTTTATTGTCCTCGCCTTGAAGTGCATTTATGGCCTACATGTACATGCCAGGTGCAACCGCAGTTGGTATTACATATGATGGCGGCGTGGTTATGGCAAGTGAAAAAAGGATAGCATATGGAAACTTCCTTGTAAGCAAGACCACCAAAAAGACATTCAAGATTACAGATTTTGTAGGAGCCTGTTGTGCTGGATTGGTTGCAGACATGCAGGTCTTAGCAATGCAGATGGTGGCCCTAACAAAGATTAGAAAACTGGAGTTAAAGCGTGAGATACCTCCAAATTCAGTGGCAAAAATGATGTCATCTTTGATGTATGAACGAAGATACTATCCTTTACTAACACAGGTTATTGTGGGTGGGGTGGATGGCACTCCGGCAATTTACACTCTTGACCCACTTGGTTCAGTGCTTCCGGATGATTATGCGGCAGTAGGAACTGGAGCTGAGATGGCTTTGGGAGTCTTGGATCAGGAGTACAAAGCAGGAATGAAAGAAAAAGATGCGGTTACATTGGCAATAAAATCCATCAAATCTGCAATAATGCGAGATACTGCAAGTGGTGATGGAATTGATGTGCTTGTAGCAGACAAAACAGGAATAAGAGAATTTACCGAGAAATAGCTTAGAAATAATTTCTTAGACAAACTTATGTATCATTTACGGTTCTAGTCGTGTATTGAAATTTCTTGCATTCTTTTCTTCAAGTATGATATTGTTATATGGCGTATCTTTTGCTAATGCTGCTGTCAGTAATGGCGCATTAACAGAGAATGACATAGAATGGTGTCATGACGTTTATCCACAATACAAAACATTAGGGTTGGGTTGGTTTTTAGAAAATTATCATTACAGCATTGAGGCTCGAGTTTGCGCAAGTTTATACGAAGATCAAATATGGCAATACAAAGGTGATGACAGAATGAAAAAACTTGTTGAGCGAAGTAAATATTTTGTAGAATTAGAAATTGAGGAAAGCAAAAACGAAGCCCAATCAGGACAAATAGACCCAACTCCTGCAGGAATTTCAGAAAAATCAAACTTTATAATGCAGACATCTTCTGATGGAACAATCCTTGTTACAATAGAAACTACTGATGCTACTCCAGGGGAGTATATGGGAATAAATGTAATTTTTAAAGATATTGAAGATAAACCAGTCAAACACGTAAACTATGACTTGAGAGTAACGCAAAACGAACAAGAATTTTTGGTTGTAAAATCTCAACATGCAGAAAATGGCATGGCTGAACATTGGACAAGACCATTATTCTCAGATGATCCAGTGGATGTACAAGTTACAATCCTTGGAATAGGACTGCCAAAAGACAGGGCAAATTGGACAGGACCAAATGATGAATCCTTGACTTTTTACGCTGTACCAGAATTTGGCCTTCTTACATTAACCATTCTTATGATATCAATAATGATGATCGTATTAGTACAAAAATCTAAATTGGTTCAAAAACTCTAGCTACCGCTTTATCTCTTTTGCAGCTTCCCAAAATCTGTCTGAAACATAATGCAAATTTTTCACTACCTCGCCTTTTGTCATACTAGTCATATCATTACTTGATACAAGTGATCTACCTATTGCTAGGAATTTGTTACGCGATTCTTCAACAACACATACTAACTGATCTTTTTCAAACTCTGAATAGTTTTTAACACCTGGTCTCATCACTGTAGCTCCATCACAAACAAATTTCACTGCGCCCATGTCAACTACAATTTTTGGGAACCTTTCGAGTAATCCGGCTTCAGATAAAAATGGAATATATGTTTCACCTAATTTTATGGCAGAAAACCCATCTCCAGTTATTAAACTTGCATCATCATCGATTTCGTGAATGGTAAGAGTTTTTACTTTAGGTAATTCTATTCTCCATTGCAAGGAAATTTTTTCTAATGTCTCCACAGTCGTACTTTTCGATAATAAATTTGACTTCAATTTCTTGATATTTCCTGTTTTATATCCAAAAGGTCTCGTAGTATGGAACTTGCTGTCTCCATACCGCCTGCACCACGGCCAATTATGGTTTGTTGACCTGAATGTTCAGAGTTGAAAGTGATTGCGTTTAAAGTGCCATTGACACACAAAGGATCATCAAGTGGGATTTCTTTTGGTCCAACAACTAGTTTTCTATCACACGATGCAATCAGCTTTACTGCACATTTTCTTGCAGCAGCTTTTTTGACATCAGTAGTAGTTACTCCACTGATCCCTTTCCGTTCAATGTCTTTTATGGTCACTTTCATGTCCATAATCCAATTTGCTAGAATGACAAGCTTTGCAGCAGCATCAAAACCGTCAATATCTAAAGAGGGATCTGCCTCTACATACCCTTTCTTTTTTGCATCAGCAAGTGCTGCCTTGAAAGTCATGCCATTTGCCATGTTTGTTAGGATATAGTTTGTTGTACCATTTAGTATGCCCTCAAACGAAACTATTCTCTCTCCTCTCAAACTATTTTTTGCATAATCTAAAATCGGCGTACCTCCACCCACTGTACCACTAAACCTTAACAATACTTGATTGTATATTGCAAGCTCCATTAAAGATGGAAAGGCAAGAGCAAGGGGTCCCTTGTTTACAGTAATTACATGTAGACCATTTTTCATTGCATTGACAATATGTGACATGCCAGGTTCTGCATCTTTGTAATTGCTCGTGGTTGTTTCTATGAGAACTTCGGCTTCTAGACCGCTTATCATCTCAAGACCGTTTGCATCTTTTTCCTTGTTATGATATTTTTTTATGTTGCCGTACTTTCTTTTCGTCTCAAGTAATCTGTTTAGATCAAGACCAGCTGATGATGCAGCTGAACCTTTACTATCAAATATTCCAACAATTCGTGGCTTCAGACCATGCATCGCATACAGATCTTCTGATCTTGATAGCAACAGCTTGGCAAAATTTTGGCCCACTACACCAAATCCACATAATATTATACGCAACAGAAAACTGACATCATACGGTATTAATTAAGATTGAGCGCTTTTTGTGATTAACCCAAGATTGCTTTATTAAAGAATAAAAAACTTCACAGATTGTGAAGTATAAAAAACACATCTCTCTTGGAATTGGGGTTGCAGTTGCAATCACTGTAATAGTATTTGTAATATCTTATAACGGAAAATCTGAAACATCAACTATAGATTCACTTTCATTAGATTTCACTTATGACGAAGCTAATTCTGTTTTGAAACAAAGTTTACAGTCACAAGGAATTACAATGTCTTCTCCACTAAAGTTTCTAAAACAACAAGACATAGAAAAATGGTGTAAATTCTTTAGCGACCAAGAAAAACAAAAACTTGTAGAATATTGCACCTCTACCGAAATAAAAGATCCAAGTGGAAACTTTCTTGGCAATATTCACATGGTAGGTTCTCCCAATGCACCAAAATTAGTTCTTGTTGTACTGCAATCAAATCCTGTGTTAGACAACATGAATCAAATAAAGACTGTTTTTGGAACAGTTACAAAAGAACTCGTGTGTGATTGTTGGCAAGATATTAAACCTGATGGATATGAGACAGTTGAAAATTGGATTGACGCTTTGCGTGATTTTCATATCAGCGGAAGCAAACCACATAGTGAATCAAAATCCATCTCGCTTGCATCAAAACACATGCAAATTCAGTTAACAACTACAAAAGAAGGATATGTGTGGGAGATGCTAATAGCTAGATGATTTGGAAAATATTTTGCCGTATTAACAGGTTCATTAAGGTTGACGTAACAATTAATCCGTAACTGTATGCCTGGTGTATGTATTGTTAGATCTATGGTTATTGCTGTTAGGTTTTGCAGCAGGTGTCCTTGGTTCCATGATAGGACTTGGTGGTGGAATTGTAGTGGTACCAGTTTTAACATTTTTTGGATTTTCTCCAGCATTGGCTGCAAGCAACAGCCTGTTTGCTGCTTTTAGCAATGCAGTTGCATCATCTGTTTCTTACGCAAAACAAAAAAGAATAGAATATTCAATTGGTTTAAAATTTGGATTGCTTGCAATTCCTGGGACCGTACTTGGTGCATTTATTTCACATGACATCACATCATCATTGTTTAAGATATTGTTTGGAATTGTGCTAATTGCTTCTAGTGTTTACATTTTTTCAAGAAGAAAGATCGAACCAAAAGAACGCAACCTTTCAAAACAAATTATGGTATTGGCAACTGGAGCAAGTTTCTTTGCGGGAATAATATCTAGCTTGTTTGGTATCGGCGGAGGTATCGTGTTTGTTCCTTTGATGGTGATTGTAGTTGGACTCTCTATGAAAATTGCGGCACCAACATCACAATTTATCTTGCTATTTGTTTCTGCATCAGGGATGGCAGTTCATGCACTTCTTGGTCATCCTGATTTCTACCAGGCACTCTTGCTCGCTATAGGTGCATTTGGTGGTGGACTAGTAGGAAGCAGACTTTCACTTGAGGTGGAAGAAAAAAAACTACGAATTCTTGTAACTATAGTAATGGTTGCAGCCGCAATCAAACTCTTTATTGATTCTTTGGAGGGTCCTTTTTGATTTGGTATAGGTTACGTCTTGCAACAACAACCAAGTCGCCATTCTCTTTAGACCCTTCAAAATCAATAGCCAAAAGGCCATAATCTTCATTAAGATCAGTTTTTTCCAATATCCTAAACTTCATTTTTAAAATCTCATCAGTGTAAAGTGGCTTTAGAAACCTAGCATGCCTGCCTTTCCACGATGGATCCCCATCCATACCATAAAAAATCAACAAATTTCCATACATTTCTTTTAGTCTAGTAAACTCGCCTTCCATTCTTCCTAGTATCGCCCTGCCAGAAACAATCTTCTTCGAGTCTTCATTGTTTTTGTACAATATGTTTTTTATTCCAGAAAAGGAAAGATAGTTTTCAAGTTCTTGCAAAGAGATTTTCCCTTCAGAAAAAAATTCATCGCCCACGTTGAGCTCTGAAAATTTCTTCATCAAGCTCGTATTTCGTCAGGATAAAAAATTACTTCAGAACTAGAAGTAGCTTTGGCAGATGCAAAATATTTTACTGCATTAAAAATTCGTTCATTGTTTGGTTCTGTACCATCAATACTTCCTGGAAGAACCAAAAACATTCTAACATTAGATTTTAGAACATCACTTAATTCTTGATTTACCGTAGTTGTAAATGGTCTTAGTGCGCCACGAAATACATCTACTTTGGCCCGTTCTGCACCTGTTACCTTTGGACCTACAGGAAAGTCAGGGCCTATTATGGCCATCGTCCCAGATTTGCCCTTGAAAAGAGGTGGGTTCTTGGCACCACCTGGAACAAACGTACCAAGACATTCCTGTCCTATTATTGCTGGAGTTAGTATGAATTTGTCCACAACTGAATCCCACTGTGGTCTTGAGAGCTCAGTTATCTTTGGAAATGACGGCACTTTGCCTGTGACATGAATTATCATTGATATGGCGCCAACTTTTTCTGTAGCTGTTTTGAGCCATCTCTTCACTTCATCTTGGTTTGTAAGATCTATTGAATGTGAATGAAATTTTGATAACCTGTCTTGGTTTTCTTTTGGAATATTTTTTGAAAATAGAATGACAACCTTTCCTCCAGACTTTTCAATATTTTGAGCAAGAAACTCTACTCTTGCAATATCAGAGTCTTCTGACGCATCGATAGTAAAAACTACTACTTTTGAACCAAAACCTGCTTCAGACTCTGGTATTGTGGATGTGATATGTGGTTTTACTGGATAAAATACTCTATCCCCCGGTATTACCTTTCCATTTAGAATCTTTGAAATTTCGTCATCACATAGAGCAAGGACTGTTTCAGCAACTTGTGGCTGTGATAAGAACTGTTCATCCGCTATCATTTTACTCGTGTTGAGTTGTACCTTTTCTGCTATTTGCTGAATCTTTGAAAGCAACGAAGTGATCGTTGTATTTAGTTTCTGTATTTCATCTTCTGAGGCTATTCCTTTTATTTTTGCCATCTTTGCAGTTGCGTTTTTAATTCCCTCCTTGACAGTTTTTTCATCTTCACCCATAAGCGGTAGTATGTCGTTGTTTACTTGTTCTACTTCTTGAGGAGTCAAGCTCTCAAAACCACTAACTCGCATAAACTCTGCAGCAGCCTTTGGATAGACTGTCTTGTAAATTCTGTCAGAATGAACTGGACCAGGATTTGTCGCAATTGAGATTATGCCTTTTTGTGTTAGCTCCCAAGACATTGCTTCTGCCAATCTATTTTTAGCTCCCTGTGAAGCAGTGTATGGGCTTCGAAATCTGTATGGTCTTTGTTCAAGAGGCCTTTCTTCAGCAAAGAAAGTCGATATTGTAATAATTTTTGAGCCAGGCTTCATTGCTTTTAATGCTTGGACCGAAGTCCAAAAAGTTCCAGTAAGGTGAATTGCAACTGCACTTTTAAATTCAGCCATTGGTGAGTTTGCAAAACATGTTACAGGTCCTGAAACGCCAGCATTGTTTACTACAATATCTACAGTGCCGACTGATTTTTTTAATTCATCAAACATGGATGATATTCCAACTTCATCGCTGACATCGACTCCGGCAAAAATCTTTACAAACGCATTACTTTTTACTTTTGTAATAACATCCTGCAACTCTTTTGCAGCTTCTTCAAGTGGTTCTTTTCGTCTTCCTAGAATAACCACGCTTGCCCCATTTTCAGCAAATTTGGTTGCTATGGCTTTACCAATGCCAGTTCCGCTGCCAGTAATGACTGCAACTTTGCCCTGAAATTTTAACATTGATAGAAAATGACTATTTTTCTATTATTTATTCCGATTGATCTATTCTGTGGCAAACTGTTTGAAGACTAATATTTAATAGCGTGACAGTTTTTGACCCACAAATATGATTATGAAAGATAGCAAACGAGTTCATTGGCAAAGAGCAAAAATAGAATCTCGTCGTTTTACGCTTGGAGATATGCTGTAGGTCGTAAGAGCTATGGTTTAGTTTAGATCGTTATCTCATGTGAAAAAAATCGATTTAGCAGATTGGAAATATAAAAGAATTATCTGTCTGTCCTGAAAATTACAATACAAGATAATTAAAGTTCTTTCACTATTGAAAAGTATGAGTAAACAAGTCTGTTTTTTATGCGAACAAGAACTAGGAATGCTAAACCTAAAATGGTCTGCAAAAGGCTTTCTTTCTTCAAGGGTTCCCATTCCAGAAGGGATGGACGAGGAGGACAGAGTTTGTAATGAGTGTTACAACCTAGAAAAAAAACAAGTCAAAGAAGAACTAAAGGAAGCAAAAGAGGAGTTTAAAGAGATCACTGTTGATCTGCTCAAAAGAACACCGGAATACAAAAAACAATGGGACAAGGATGGCATTATTCAATTCAAGAATGAAAGAATGGCAATTCTGCAAAAAGCACTTGGCAAGCAAGTGGAATTTATTATTGCCTTTGACGATTTGACAAAAGAAGGATACAGACTCATGGCAATACAGGAGATTCAGAGTACAGATGGTAAATCTGTCGGCGGAATTAATTCTAACTACTTTTTCCAGAAAATGTAATCTATGATATAGTTAGTATTGATTCAAAAATTATGAATGAATCTATACTCTCAACTCTTTCTAAAATAACCCAGAATATTTATTTGAGGGGAAATTTACCTTCACACATGCACGATTCAGAACCTGATACTATTCCACTAAAAACTAAACCTGAAGAATTTTCTGATTTTCTAAAAGAAATAGGTATCACTGCACAAGCAAAGGAAATTGCCACCGACGAAGCTGAAAAAGACGATTATTATAGTAGATATTTTTCTGTGACACCTAGGATGGTTACAAACAAGGGCTGTCTTGAGGTAAAAGGCACTAATATTGACATCGTACAG
>Ga0209002_10002531_pt1 | contig 14703 bp, 14 predicted proteins | sample Rifsed16ft2_FD_184010 | JGI IMG/M metagenome (GOLD analysis project Ga0209002, IMG submission 184010) | Soil microbial communities from Rifle, Colorado, USA - sediment 16ft 2 (version 2) | ecosystem: Environmental > Terrestrial > Deep subsurface > Rock core/Sediment | place: Rifle, Colorado...
TTTTTGAGTTCCTCAAGCCACTCCGGAGGAAGGAGATCTCCCCTTGTTGATGCAACCTGGCCGAGTTTTATAAATGTCGGGCCGAGTTCCTCAAGCACAAGCCGTATCCTCACCGCCACGGACAGTTCCTTTTTTCCGGCCCCGGAGGTAAAAATCCTTCTGAAGAAGGAAAATACGGGGAATATCCTGAGCTCCGATACAAGCCCGCCAAAGCCGTGCCTTACAAGGGTTGTTACAATCTTATTTAACCTGAGTATGTTCCTGATTGTTACTGCCATTTTATTCTTCAGAATTGAAGGCCGGATTCAGCGCTTGCCCTTTTCTTCAAGTTCTTTTATCCTTTTCTCCAGCAGGTCCACTTTTTCCCTGGAAAGCCTTGCCATCTCTTTTACTATGTCCAGTTCGTCCCTTGTCGCGAGGTTGAGTTTTTCCGCGACTTTTTCGGCGCCGCCGGAGATATCTTTTCCCAGCCTTTCCTTGCTGTCCTTCAATGTGCAGAGAAGCTCCCTTATTGCCTTGACGCCGTCCTCCACAAGCTTGTTTTCAAGCCTTTTTTTAGGAGGAAGCCCCTCCTCTTTTGCCTCTTTGCCTTCTTCCTTCCCCTTTTTTTCCAGTTCTTCCATAAGTTCCCGGAGTTTTTTTTCAAGCCCCATGCCCATAAGGATTGCCCTGTCAAGAAAATCAGCCATAGATACCTCCTCTGTTTTTAGATGCCGGCCGGACTGTAGTCCTTGCCGGCCGTGCCAGGATACCAGCCGTTTACAAATTCATCACCGTGGATGGATCTGAGTTCCGAAAGCGCCTCCTTCGGGGAAACCTTCCCGTCAATGGTTTCCCTGAAGATATTTACCGTATCTTTTGTGTGTTTTCTGCCGGGGGAAATCCGAAGCGCCCTGACCCCGATTTCTTCAAGGTCCCGTATGGATTCTATAAGAGTTGCGGGCCTTGCGCTCAGTATTGATGTGCCGTTGATTGTAAAAAGCCTCTCGCCTTTTAAGGTCTTTAACTCCATCCCTTCGGGCCACATGGAACAGTGGCGGCGGCAGTTGTGTTTTTTTAAACCGTATGCCCTTGAGGTATAACATCTCCACGAGAAGGCAAGGGGGAGGTTGCCGTGCGAAAAGACCTCGGCTGCGATTCCCGTATTTTCAATATTGTATTTTATCGAATCCCGCGGAAGTTCTACCGGGAAGGTGATTCTCTTTATCCCGATTTTTTTCAGGAACTCTACGGTCTGCCTGTTGTAGACCTCAATATGGGGGCCGGCAAAGACATCCTTTTTTGAGGCATCAACGATACCGAGCGCCGACATATCGTTTGCCTCAATGGGAAAGGGGAGTTCCGCCAGTTCTCTTACAAGTTTCAATTCTTCTTCGTTTGATACGAGCGCGAGGGTTGAAATAGCGACCCTTTTCCCGCAACCTTCAAGCAGCCGCGCGACTTCCTCCACCTCTTTCGGTTTCAACCCCTTTTTCTTTGAGCAGACGACCTCGCCAAGATAGACCAGGTCAACCGGCATCTCTGAAACTTCTTCATAGAAATCTATCAGCTCTTCCTTTTTCCACTCAAAAAGGACGGGGCCGAGGGTAAGTTCCATCCTGCCTCCAGGATTTTTCCCGAAATTCTTTACTGGCCGAGATTATCAGTATGCAACAGGGGATACCGAAAAACAAGTGTTTTTGAGGGAACCTCGACCCCTGCCTTCGCAGTGGCAAGCCCAGGCTTCGCCAGAAAAAGGTTTCGGCCGTTGACAAAAAGCCGCGGTTCTGTTATTGTTTGCAGATATGGGAAAAGGCAAGTTTGCGGCATTTTTGCTTGTTTTCTTTCTGTTTTTATCTGCCGCCCCCATCTACGGCGAGGAGGGTTTTTTCTACCGTTCGTTGGGAGGGCTGAAATACGATAAATACGGCCAGATAGACCCTTCCCCGGACGCGGCCCCTCTGGGGTATATGCCGAAAGACGGTTTTGGCTTTGTGGACTGGAGCGCGGCCGTAAGGGAGGGGCTTATAAAGCCGAGGGATTCTATAGCCGGGAATGCGGAAGAATACACGGTCCTTTACTCGGAAGACGTATTATTAAAGCCCAGGCTTGATTTCATGCCCGACGTGATATTTCCGCATTCGTCCCACAACAAATGGCTAAATTGCGGAAACTGCCATCCAAAGATATTTGAGATGAAGGCGAAGGCGTCCGGCATATCAATGGTCAGGATATGGAAAGGGGAGTTCTGCGGAAGGTGCCACGACAAGGTGGCATTTCCCATAAGAAATTGTTACAGGTGCCATTCCGGGCAGAAAAGATGGTAGTTACTTTTCAACGTAACAGCCCAGCGTCTCGTTTGTCCCTTCAAATGTCTTGATAATACTTTCTTTCCAGTCTTTTTTTACCTCAAAGGCACTCCCGTCTTTGCGATAAGCAGAAAGCGCCTCTTTTAATACGCGCGTCATCTCAAGGACATAGCTTTTGGTCCTCTGCCTTCCTTCTATCTTGAGCGCGCATACCCCCGCGTCTATAAGGGATGGGAGGAGTTCTATGGTATTGAGGGATTCCGGGTCTTCTATGGCATAGAAGGTCCTGCCGTCCGGCATTATGTAACGCCCCTTGCAGCAGGTCGGATAAGGCGAGGATTCGCCTTTTTCGAGTTCGTTCAGGGTGACGTTATTGAGGGAAATGGCAAGCCGGCCGTCGTCTGTGTTTTCGAACCGCACAAACCTCGACGGGCTGCACGCGCCTTCTGTATTTGTTGAAGCGCCTGTCACAAAACTTGAAAGAAAGCACCTTCCCTCCATGTTTATGCAAAGCCCGCCGAGCACAAAGACCTCAATTTCTATGTCCGTTCTTTTCTTCAGTTCTTTTATCTCATGTATGGTCAGGACCCTCGGCAGTATCACACGTTTTATCCGGAAGTGTTTTTTATAGAAGTTTATGCTTTCGTAGTTTGAAGAACTCGCCTGAACGCTCAGGTGGATGTTTATCCCGGGGTATTTTTGCCTCGCGTAGGAAAGCACCCCGATGTCCGCGAGTATCAGCGCGTCGGCGCCTATCTTTACCGCATTATCAACCGCTTCCTCCCATTTCCGGAAACCTTCCCCCTGGGGGAAGGTATTTATCGCAAGGTAGAATTTTTTCCCTTTTGAACGCACGAGGCTGACCCCCTCTTTCAGTTCTTCCGGGGTGAAGTTAAGGCCTTCAAAATTTCTCGCGTTCGTTGCGTCGTTAAAGCCGAGATACACACAATCGGCGCCGCCCTCAAGGGCTGCCTTTAAAGAGGAGATATTGCCGGCCGGAGCCACTATTTCAACCTTATTCATCAATTTGTGACCTTGGTTGTGATTTTGGTTGTGGTGACCCTGGGCGGCGTTTTTCAAAACGGGATATCGTCTGTCTCTGTTGCGGGAGGTTCTTCAGCAGCCGGCATTCCGGCAGGGGCCGCTTCCTCTGCCTTTTCGGCCCTGCCGAGCATCTGGAGGGTATTGGCTACAATCTCTGTGGTATAGCGTTTGTTTCCGTCCTTGTCTTCCCACTGGCGCGTCTGGATTTTACCTTCTATGTAGACCTGTTTACCCTTGTTTAAGTACTCTCCGCAGATTTCAGCGAGCCTTCCGAAGGCGACAATCCTGTGCCATTCTGTTTTTGTTTCTTTCTTGCCTTCCTTGCTTGTCCAGTTTTCGCTTGTCGCCAGCGTAAAATTAGCCACCGCTACCCCGCCCGGCGTGTACCGTATTTCAGGGTCTTTTCCAAGGTTGCCGACCAGTATGACCTTGTTTACTCCTGCCATTTCTAAAATTTCCCTTGCCAAACGTTTTTATGCTAAACTAATTTAGCACCATGGAAGGTAAAGTGCAAGGATTTTTGTCTTTTTGTTTTTTGATTTGGCAGAAACCCTCAGGATTTGATTGACTAAACAGCCTCGAAAAAGTAAAATTCTAAGATGTTTTTACGGACACTCGTTGTATGGGCGATAGGCATCACGGTAACCTTTATGCTTTTCCCGTTCGCGGTTTTTTCTTTTTTGATTGACCGGAGCGGAAACAGCGTCCATTTGATTGCGCGCCTCTGGTCAGGGATACTCCTTTTTCTTTCAGGGGCAAGGGTTGAGGTAAAAGGGGTTGAGAACATCCCCAGGGGGCCTGCTGTATTTATTTCCAACCACAGGGGCGCTTTTGATATCCCGGTCCTTCAGACCCGTTTGCCGATACAGTTTCGCTGGGTCGCGACGAAGGGCCTTTTTAAGATCCCCATTGTGGGCTGGGCAATGAGCCTTGCCGGCTACATTGCCATGGACAGGCAGAATTCCGAAGACGCGGTAAGGACGATTGAAAAGGCGGCCGGAAAAATAAAAGGCGGGATGCCGGTTCTCGTATTCCCGGAAGGAACCAGAAACGAATCTGAAAAACTGCTTTCCTTCAAACGCGGGGCTTTTATTCTTGCGGTAAAAAGCTCTGCCCCGATCGTCCCCGTTGCCATCAAAGGCACCGAGGCGATAATGAAAAGGGGAAGCGTTGTAATACATCCGGCATCCGTAAGGGTATCCATAGGTAAACCCATAGAGGTAGATGGTTTCAGCGAAAATGAATTGAGAAAGATTACAAAAGAGGCAATAGAAAGGGGGCTTTCATCCATCTGATGGAAGGAAATAAACTTCGGATTATCCCCCTGGGGGGGCTTGGCGAGATAGGGCTTAACATGATGGTTCTGGAGTGCGGGGACTCCATAATCGTAATTGACTGCGGCCTCATGTTCCCCGAGGATTACATGCTTGGGGTTGATCTTGTAATCCCCGATATAAGCTATCTTTTAAAGAACAGGGACAAACTCAAGGCATTTATAATAACCCACGGCCATGAAGACCACACAGGCGCGCTCCCCTTTGTCCTCAGGGAACTTAACGCGCCGATTTACGCGACAGCCCTCACCATAGGCCTTATAGAGGCGAAACTTACGGAGTTTGACCTCTTGAAATCAACCACATTCGAGACCGTGCGTCCGAGGGAGGTAGTTGAGATTGGCCCCTTTAAGGTTGAGTTTATACGCGTAAGCCATTCGATAGTTGACGGTGTCGGGCTTGCGATAACCACCCCGGAGGGGGTGGTCGTGCACACGGGGGATTTCAAATTTGACCAGACCCCCGTGGACGGCGAGGTTACGGATTATGCGAGGTTCTCGGAATACGGGGAAAAAGGGGTGATGATGCTGATGTCTGATTCAACAAACGTTGAAAAGGAAGGGTATACGCTCTCGGAAAAGGTAATAGGCGTGAACCTCGAAGAGATTTTCAGGAAATGCACCGGCAGGATAATAGTTGCCGCGTTCTCCTCAAACATCCACAGGACCCAGCAGGTCTTCAATACGGCCGAAAAACTCAAAAGGTTTGTCATACCGAACGGGAAAAGCATGGTTGAAAACATAAGGATAGCCAGAACCCTCGGGTATCTCCATGCGCCGGAGGGGCTTCTCGCCGACTTTAAGGACCTGGAAAGGCTGCCGCCGGAAAAGATTGTCCTTCTTACAACAGGGAGCCAGGGCGAGCCGATGAGCGCCTTAACCCGCATGGCAATGGATAACCACAAGCAGATTAAAATCCAGAAGGGCGATACCGTTGTCCTTTCCTCAAAATTCATACCCGGGCACGAAAAGGCAATATCGAGCATGATGAACCACCTTTACAGGCGGGGCGCCGAGGTCATATACGAAAAGGTTTCGGAGGTCCACGTATCGGGCCACGCAAGCCAGGAGGAATTGAAGATTATGCTCAACCTTGTAAAGCCGAAACACTTCATGCCAATCCACGGCGAATACCGCCACCTTGTCAGGCACGGACGCCTTGCCGAGGAGGTGGGGATTGCGCCCGAAAGGGTGATAGTTGTTGAGGACGGCCAGGTTGTTGAACTTGAAGATGGTCATGCCGGGATTAAAGAGAAGGTTATTTGCGGCAAGGTCTTTGTGGACGGAAAGGGTGTTGGGGACGTAAAGGATATGGTCCTTAAAGACAGGCGCCATCTTTCAAGGGACGGCATGGTCATCACGGTTGTCGTGCTGGATGAAAAAACAGGGGAGATTGTCTACGGGCCTGATATAATAACCAGAGGGTTTGTGCCGGAACAGGAAAGCGAAGGTCTTATAGAGAGGGCGAAGGAAACTGTGATTGAAACGCTTTCCGGCGTCAGCGCGGAGGTTAAATCCGACCCGCTGGAGATAAAAGAAGAGGTGAAAAGGGCGCTCAGGAGGCTTTTTAATCAGGCACTGGAAAGAAGGCCGGTGATTGTTCCGGTTATATTCGAAATATAGCCGGGGAAGGGCGTCGGCCCGGGCAAGAAACCAAAAATATAAGAAAAAAAGAGGTCTTGTTTTTTTATTTTAAAAGGCCATAAAAGCTGTTGTTGCTTTCTTGATTTTATGTTATATATTCTTTTGTGGGAACGGGATGGAAAAGGTAGACACGTCAACGCAAAAAGTAACCACGTCAACGCAAAAAGCCGTTCGGTTTGTAGACATCTCCGCGTGGCAGCAATTTCAGGAGGGGCTTTCATTTCTTCTGGGCATCCCCGTTTCCCTTTATGACAGTTCGGGCAACCTCCTGTCGGCGCCTCAAAAAAAAGATATCCTCTCAGAACTGTTTACGAAATCCAGGGAAGACAGGGCCACGCCCGATGTATACTCAAGGGTGGTATTGAAGGCCCTTGCAAGCGGCGATCTGTATGTCTATAAACGGAGCGCGAACCGCTACATCTTTGTGCTCCCCGTAAATTTTTCCGGAGAGGCCTCTTTGGCGATTGTGGGAGGAGAGGTCTATATACTGAGCGAAGACGAGCGCAAAGATTTCCGGGAAGGCATTGCCCAGCTTGGTTTTTGCGAGGCCGATATGGATAAGTTTAAAAGGGGGTTTGCGAGGAGTATCTCCTCCGAAGATATTTTTTCCGCGGCCAATACGGTGAAGTCCATGGCAGTCCCTTTTCTTAAGGGGCTTTATTCAATGGGCATGCGCGAAAGGACCGGTGAAAAAGAGGGGGAGAAAAGATCAAGGGCCCTCGGCATAATAGAGAAGATACAGAATTCAATGGTATCCGCCCCCAACCGGGAGACGCTCTACAATGCGATACTTGCCGAGTCAACGGAACTCATCGGCGCGGAGCAGGGCTCGGTTATGGAGCTTGACGACTTGACCACCTCTCTTGTTGTAAAGGCGGCAAAGGGAGCCAAAAAAAAGATGCTTGAGAATCTGAGCATAAACGTCAGAGACAGCCTTGTCGGCTCCATAGTTGAGAAAGGCTCTCCTATTTTTGTGACGGATATTGAAAAAGAGATGCCTTCCAGGAAAAACCGCCCAGGCTACAAGACCAGGTCGTTCATCTCAATACCGCTCAAGATGGAATCCCGGGTGATAGGGGTGCTGAACATATCGGATAAACTGAGCGGAGAGGTGTTTTCGGGGGAGGACCTGAAAATACTTTCTTTCTTTGCCAACTACGCCTCCATTGTCATTGAAAGGGAGAACTACCACACGCTTTCCCAGGAGCTGAAGGTTCTTTCGGTTACAGACCCTCTTACCGGGATTTTGAACAGAAGGTATTTCCAGGAGAAACTTTTGGAGGAATCCGAGAGGGCAAAACGTTATGACGAGTACTTTACGCTTTTCATGGTGGATATAGACGATTTCAAGGTCTTTAACGACAGATACGGCCACGTGGCCGGGGACGCGATGCTTCGGGCTGTGGCAAATGCCATCAAAGGGGCGATCCGTTCCATAGATTCGGTTTCAAGATACGGGGGAGAGGAGTTTGCCGTAATACTTCCTTTCACGGGGAAAAAGGATGCCTTTGTTATAGCGGAGAGGGTGAGAAAAAATGTGGAGGCGGCAAGGGTTCCCGAGGATTTCTCCATTAAAGAAGGGGTGACGATAAGCGTCGGCGTCGCGGAATTTGCGCAGGACGCAAAGGATATAGAAGAGCTTATCACCAACGCGGACAGGACCATGTTTTTTGCCAAGACCATGGGTAAAAACAAGGTATTTATATATGAAAGATGAGCCCTTGTCCGGCGCCCCCTCCGGCGGCGAATTTTTTGGAAGAGAGGCGCAGCTGAAATATGTCTGCGGCAGGGCTGCTGAGAAAGATATTTTCCGGGGGATTTATCTCCTTGGCAGGAGGTGGGTGGGAAAGACAGAGTTCCTGAGAAGGGTGCGCGAGGAACTTTTCTTTTCCCAGGAAGTGGTTGTTCCTGTTTATTATCAATTCAAGGGTTATTCCGACGCGGGGGATTTCGCCGAAGATTATCTGAGGGAGGTCATAAGGCAATATATCGCCTTTTTTGAAAAAGACCCGCATCTCGCAAAACAAGAGCTGTCTCTCAAAGGGCTCAGGCGTTTGCTCGAAAACGGCAACATGGAGGATCTTGCGGGGATTGTCGCAAGGCACGCGGAGTGCAAGGAAAACTCCGACCATATCGCTGTTTTCAGAAATGCCATATCCATCCCCGCCATTATAAAAGGGCGCGCAAAAACCCCGCTTTTCCTGATACTCGATGATTTCGACACGGCCGGCCGCATCTCGCTCTATAAAGATGGCCCGTCGGTACTCAAGGAATACATGGACAGCCTCGCATCCCAAAACATCCCTTTTTTGGCGTCACTCACCTCAAGCTGGATTCTTTCGGGCGGGTTTTTCCCCGCCTCAAAAACAGAGGTTATTCCGCTGGAAGGGCTTAAAGAGGATGAATCCCTCCCCATGATGATAAAGATGTGCGGGCAGTATAACATCGAATTCGACACCGAGATACTCGCCCTTACGGCAAAAGCGCTTGAGGGTTCCCCCATGTATATCAGGAATATCATATGGGCCGCCCGGAAAGCAGGGTCGGGTTTGTCGGACCTGAGGGAGTTTGTGGAGCTTTACGTGAAAGAGATAACAGAGGGGGATATTGCCTTTTCTATCCGTTCCGCGCTTTCCCTCAAGGGTTTGGACGAACTGGCGGTTCTGTATGCCTGCGCAAATTCAAAGAAGGGCGTTTCAAAAGAGGAACTGAAAGAAAGATTCTCCCTCGCTGAAGCGGATATAAGGAGCGCGGCGGACAATCTCAAGTATACGGGGTTGCTTACCGGGAGTTTGGGATTTGTAAGATGGGCCGGCGACAGGGTGGTAAGGGATTTCATAAACTATATGTATGAGACGGAGGTTAAGGGAAGGGACGCCGAAGAGGTAAAGACCGACCTGAGGTTAAAAGGGCTCAGGGAGGGTTTCAGCATGCAGTCGGCAAAGGTTGCGGGTGCCCTTAAGGATGATGTGGCGGAACTGCTGAAGATGTTTAACGGGCAAAAGGCGCCCAAGGCCCTGTTCAGGAATCTTTTGCCGCCAAAAGGGGTTGGGCCTGAGGATGAGATAACGCTGCCTTACATAGCCGGGTGTTTTGACGCGGGGAAAAAAGATCGCCCGGGCGAGATTTCGGTGCTTATCTCCCAGGGTTTTCACAGTACACGATACGATGAGACGCACGGGGTGACATGGATTGTCGGGATAAAAGAAGGGATGATCCCGGTAAGCGTTTCTGCTGTCGAGGATTTTACAAGGCAATCCAATCTTTTGATGGAGAAATTCAAGATTACCACGGTAGCCAGATGGCTGGTCTCAAGGGAAGGGTTCACGAGGGAGGCGGCCCTGAGGATGGATACCGAAGGGGTATGGGCAACGGATTATGAAAAGATCCGCGTCTTAAAGGATATTATTTCGGAGGGCAAACCCGAAACAGTTTCCATCGGCGCGTCGCTCAAGGAGTTTGAGATGACGCTCCCCACAAGATCAAGGGCTGAACTTGTCGCTGCCAATACCGCGGGGGAAATAGCCTCCGAGATGGGTTTTGATGAAGACTCCGCCGCCGAGATAAAAACGGCCGTTATAGAGGCGTGCATAAATGCCTTTGAGCACAGTAAACTTAAAAGCGCAAACGTCCATCTGAGGTTTGTCGTTGGAAGCAGGGGGCTTGCCTTATATGTCCAGAACGCCGGGCGTGTCTTCGACAGTTTATACCTGCCGCAAAAACAGGTATTGGAGGGAGGGGCAGAGAAGAGGGGATGGGGGATAGAGATGATGAGGGGGCTTATGGATGTGGTGAGGTTTGAAAAAGTGAAAGGTGGGACGAGGGTGGTGATGGTAAAATACCTCAAAAAAAATGGAGAGGGGAGAGATGAAGAAAAAAAATAGAAATTTCATGGAAATGGAAGATTGCGTTGTCCTTTTTGCCGACGAATATCTAAACGATGTCGAAGGGGAGAAACTCGAGGAACTGTGCGACGCATTCCTGATGAAGGGTGTAAAGAAGCTTATCATAGATTTTTCGGATACCGGACTGATTAACTCCGTGGGCATATCCATACTTGTCGGCATTATGGATAAGCTAAAGGGCGGCAAGGGGGTTTTGCTTTTCTCCGGGCTCAAAAAGGTAAACCACGATATATTCAATATGCTCGGCCTTACAAAAAACGTCCCAGTATGCAAGACACCGCAGGAGGCCCTGAAGATGATAGAGGGCGGCTCACCTCGCAAGCTGACGGTGCAATGAAAGGCAAAAAAAGCAGAAATCGGGGGGATATATGGTGAACGAAGAATTTAAACTGGAGAGGTTGATTTTCAATCTTAACGCCCTTGCCGAACTCGGCGAGGAGATAACCTCCCAGAAGGATTTTCAGAGGGTTGTCAAGTCGTCCCTTTTTCTGGTGATGGGGACGTTTCCCTGCTCAAAGGGGGCGATACTGCGCTATGACTACGGAAAGAGGGCTGCTTATCCAATAGTTTCCAAGGGGATAAGTTGTGACGCGGACGCCGGGATAGCCCTTCCGGCAGAAGCGGTTTCGGAGATGGTAAGGCATAATAGCCCCATAGACCTGAAAAGCGAGGGAGGGTTTTTTTCTTCGGAAACGGAAGTGCTTGAGAAATTCGGCGCAAGGATTATAGCCCCGCTCGTCGTCAAGGACGAGCTTATGGGCCTTATATCGCTTAACGAAAAGTTCTCGGGGGAAGAGTTCACCCCATACGACCTGAAACTCCTTTCTGCGATGGCGAAGCATATTGCGGTGAGCCTGCACAGCAATTCCCTTTTAAGGAAGCTTGTGCATAAGTACAGCGAAAACAAAGGCCTGTATGACGGGCTTCGCAGCATTTATTATAATACAATCCATGCCTTTGCCGCCGCCATAGACGCCAAGGATGCCTATACAAACGGTCATTCCCACAGGGTTTCGGCCTACTGCACGGCGGTTGCAAAAGAGATGGGGCTGCGCGATGACGATATCGAGAGTATAAGGATAGGGGGGCTCCTTCACGACATCGGAAAACTTGCCGTGGATAAGATAATAATAAACAAGGCGACCACCCTGACATTAACCGAACATATAGAGATAAATACCCACCCGGTCGTCGGCTACGAGATATTATCCAAGATAAAGTTTCCCTGGAGGGCGGTGGCGGTGATGGCGCGAAGCCATCATGAAAGGCCGGACGGTTGCGGTTATCCGGACGGCTTAAAAATCACGGATATCCCGTTGGAGGCGAGGATAATGTCGCTTGCCGACGCCTTTGACGCGATGACAACCGATAGGCCATACAGGCCCCGGCTCTCTTTTGAAGAGGCGGTTTATGAGATAAAAAATAACCTCGATCTGCAGTTCTGCTCCGACGTTGTGCGCCCGTTTTTCTCTTTAATACGCAAGGAAGTTAAAAAAGAGGTGGAGCACCCCTGCGTTACGCCGCTTTTAAAAGAACATCTTGACCCAGGGGACGTAACAAGACTTGTCTCAAACTTCCTCGCTTCGTAATGGGTTGCGTTTATATCCTCCAAACCCTCCGTCGCGTTTGCCTTTTGGCCGCAAAAAAGGCGTAATTATTCTTGACATTTCCGCGATATATATGATAGTAGATAGCGTTTACGCTTTTCGGAAAAGCCGGTTTTTTTAAACCTATAACCACGGGCAGGGCCCTCTCAAAAAATGCTGTCGCTCGATAAGACATTCATATTCCAGATGGTTATCTTTTTTGTGCTCTTTTACTTTCTGAACCGGTTTCTTTTCAGACCCATCCTTGAGGTGCTTGAGGAGAGGAGAAAGAAAACCGAGGGCAAACTTAAAGAGGCCCGCGCCACCGATGAAGAGGTGGAGAAAGGCATTAATGATTACGAGAGGCGTTTAAAGGAAACGGCGCTGAAGGCGCAGGAAGAGTTTGCGGCGGCAAGGAAGGAGGCTGTTGAAAGGGGCAAGGCGGCCGTTGAGAAGGCAAGGCTTGAGGCGGATGAGGAGATGAAAGAGGCGGTGGGCGAACTCAATAAAACCAAAGAAGCGACATTTCAAAGACTCAGGGAACAGGTCCCGGGGATTTCGAAAGAGATTGCCGAAAAGATTCTCGAAAGAGCCATACCCCTTGTTTTCCTGCTGCTTCTTCCGGCAGTGGCGTACTGTTCCGAAAAAGAGGGTGAGGGCGGCGGATTTTCATGGAAGGTAATTAATTTTGCGGTATTTGCGGTTGCGGGATACCTTATCTGGAAAAAGAAATTGAAAGGCCTTCTTGAAGAAAGAAAAGAGGGGATAAAAAGGGCCCTCGCCGAGGCCGAACAAAAGAGGGACGAGGCAGAGGCAAGGCTCAAAGAATACATGGAAAAGGCAGGCCAGTTTGAAAATCGCATAGAAGAGGTAAAAAGGAATATAAAAGAGGAGGCCGAAGCCGAAAAACAGCGGATTATTGAGGAAGGGAAACTGCTGCTGGCCAAGATGAATGAGCAGACAATGTTTGCAATCGGGCAGGAGGTCAAAAAGGCAAAAGAAGATATACGGAGCGAAATCGCGGAACTGGCCGTGGAGCTCTCCAGAGAGATTTTAACGAGGGAGATTAGACCCGAGGACCAGGAAAAAATCACAAAAGAGTATCTTGAAAAATTGAGACTCAACTGAGATGAGAAAAACCAGGCTTGCAAGAAGATACGCACAGGCGCTCATTGCCATAGGGAAAGAGGACAATGCCCATGAAAGGTACGGGCAGGAACTTGGAAACGCCCTCTCTTTTTTCAGCGCCAATATTGAACTCTATAAGTTCCTTCTGAATCCCATCTACCCCCTTTCTGAAAGGGCCGGGCTTACCGCTTATTTTTAAAGTGCGGGGTTTTTTAAGGCGGGCATACGGGCCTTTTCTTAAGTTCTGGGAATCAGCGATATCGCGGCCTTGCCGTCTTTAATAGATACCTTTATTTCAACGTCCTTTGCGCCGCGCGCTTCCATTACCCTCTGTTTTTCCTTTTCCAGTGCCTTTTTGAATTTTTCGAAGGAAATCCCTTTGGTGGATTCGCCGCACAGGAGCTTCGTATCTATGTAGTTCCTGTATATGCCTTCAAGGATATCCGCTGCCGGTTTTTCAGGAGGTGTTTCGGATATTTCCCTGACCCTCACAAGCACGCCTTCGGGTTTTCGGTGGTAGGTTCCTTCCGCTATTTCCCTTAATACCCTTATCCAGTGCTGCTTGTAAGCGATGTATTTTGAGACAACGGAAGAAAATTTGAACTTGAGGGCGGTATTGGTAAGCGGGACGTTTGAATAACGCATGATGATTTTCTCAACATCTTCCCTGAGTCTTAAGGGCTCGCGTTTTTTCAGGTTCGCGAAATATTGTTCGTATTCGGTCTTTAACCTTGTGACCTTTATAGCGAGGGTTTCTATGTCCTCTGTCATGCCCATCAGGAAATATTAACAGAGGAGATGGAATATTGTAAAGTATTTATTGAGGCGGGAAACTTTTAGACCCGAAAGTCTTTGAAAGGGGGCCGAGGGAAAACTCGCCCCAGGGGGTGCCCGAAAAAGTTTTCCACCGGCAGAAATGCTTGACGGGATTATGGGGTTGGTATATCTTAATTGTGATATGAAGAATCTTTCTTCGATAGTTCTTGCCGCCGGGCTTGGAAAAAGGATGAAATCCTCCGTTCCAAAGGTCCTCCACCGGGTCTGTGGGAAACCCATGCTGTTTTATCCCTTAAAGGTGCTTAGGGAACTGAATGTAAAAAATACTGCGGTTGTTATCGGGCATGGGGCGGGCGAGGTTAAAGATGCCTTTAAAGGCGAAAGATTCAAATTCTGCCTGCAAAAAAAACAGCTCGGCACGGGGCACGCGGTTTGGTGCGCGATAAAGGAATTAAGGAATTTCAAAGGGGATATACTTATCCTTTCAGGAGACGTTCCCCTTATTACGAAAGAGACCGTGCTGGCGCTCCTTAAAATACACAGAAGCCCGGAAAAACCAGCCCTCTCTTTCATATCCGTAATGCCCGCTAACCCCTCTGGCTATGGAAGGGTTATAAGGGATGACGGAGGAAGGGTTTTAAAGATAGTTGAGGATAAGGATTTAAAACCCGGCGAAAGGGATATACGCGAGGTGAATTCGGGCATATATATCGTCAATTCGGAATTTCTCAGGAAAAACATAATGAAACTGGGAAAAGAAAACAGGCAGAAAGAGTATTATCTTCCAGACCTTGTAGCCGTTGCTGGCAGACAGGGTAAAAAGGTCAGGGCCCTGACCCACGTTTATCCGGATGAGGTGATGGGGATTAATGACAGGATGGAGCTTGCGAGGGCAAACGCCGTTATGAGGAAAAGGATTTTAGAAGGGCTTATGAGGGGCGGCGTGACATTTATTGACCCCCGGGCCGCGTATGTTGATTACGGGGTGAAGGTGGGGA
>Ga0209002_10002534_pt1 | contig 14700 bp, 16 predicted proteins | sample Rifsed16ft2_FD_184010 | JGI IMG/M metagenome (GOLD analysis project Ga0209002, IMG submission 184010) | Soil microbial communities from Rifle, Colorado, USA - sediment 16ft 2 (version 2) | ecosystem: Environmental > Terrestrial > Deep subsurface > Rock core/Sediment | place: Rifle, Colorado...
TCGAATTCAAAGTCCATGCGGCCTTTGAGCGGCTCCATATCGCCGCCAGTGACCTGGGCGCCGTAGTCGCGAAAAACCACACCGCACAGAATATGCAGGGCGGAATGGGTGCGCATCAACTGGTAACGGTGCTGCCAGTCAATTTGCGCGTGCGCCAAAGTGCCGACCGCCGGCAGAGGCGCGTCCCCGTCCAAAAGATGCCAGACGCCCTGAGAGCCTTTTTTGGCGCGCGCCACCCGGTAGGTGATGCCATCGGCAATCAGGGTGCCGCTATCAGCCGGTTGACCGCCGCCGCCAGGGTAAAAACAGGTGCGGTCGAGCAGCACAGCGCGATTCTCGCTATCCACAACTGTGATCGTGGCGTCGCATTCCTGCAGATAACTATCGGTTTGGTAGAGCAGTTCGGTCATGGCGCACCTCGTGGAGGAATTAGTAGAGGAATTGTAACATTTGGGCGGTTTCAATATCAGGCAGCAGGGATCAAGATCTTGCGTAAAATTGGGCGTTTCGGTTTGGGGCGGGCAACTTCCGCAAAACCAGCTTTGAGGAACACGTTCAGATTACCCATATAGGTACTGACCGGCGGCGCGTTCTCGCTGGTGAGCATGGGGTAGGCCTCGAGGATGGCGGCGCCATTCGCGGCGGCAAAGTCGCAGGCGGCAAAAATGAGGGCAGACATTAAACCGTGGTGGCGGGCTTTTCTGTGAATGTAAAAACAAACGATCGACCAGACTGGTTGCTCGTCCACCCGTTTTAACACCGTTGACCGTTCCAGCGAAGCGTAGTGCTCGCGCGGCGCCAGGGCAATCCAGCCGACCGGCGCGCCGTCGAGGTATGCCAATAACCCGGTAGGGGCGCCGCTTTCGACCATGGCTTTGAGACCCAGGCGGTTACCATCGCCTTGCTGGCGTGAAAATTCGGAGCGCGGCAGGCGCCACCACATGCACCAGCAGCCGCTGTATGCCCCGTGTGGTCCGAACAGAGTCTCAAAATCAGGCCAACGTTCAGGGGTTAGCGGATGGATTTCGAGGTCGGTCAGGGGTTCTGGCATGGTCACCTCACGAGTATGGATTGATTGTAGCAAAAAAGAAGTTGAGCGTGTCAGGTGTCAGGTTCCACGTGTCAAGTGGGGCGAGGCCATCTGCGTGTTAGAGGAAATGGCGGATTGGTTCCGCCTCGTCCTTACAGGAGTCGCATTAAATCGATAGTTGACACGAAATAAACCATGAAGGTATGATAAAAATTCAGCGTTTTTATGGGTGAAAGGAGCAGAGCGATGAAAATCAAATTGACCAGTGTGCCGGTGGATGATCAGGCTAAAGCGTTAGACTTTTATACCCGTATCCTGGGTTTCGTAATGAAGCACGATGTGCCGGTTGGAGAATTTCGCTGGCTGACGGTGGTCTCGCCGGAAGAACCGAACGGGGTGGAATTGCTGCTGGAGCCGAGCGAAAAGCCGGAAACACAGACGTATAAGAAGTTCTTGTTCAGCAGGGAGATACCGATCACTGCCTTTGCGGTGCCGGACGTTCAGGGGGAATATGAACGGCTCAAGGGGTTGGGGGTCCGGTTCACCATGGAGCCAACACCTGTTCCCCCGACCGTATTGGCGGTATTTGATGACACCTGCGGGAATTTGATCCAGATTTATCAGGGGTAAGAGCGTGTCACGTAAAGCCCGGCACGGATTTAAGGGCGAGGCGAGAAAAGAGAAGTCAGTCTAAAGGTGTCTTCAAGGCCTCGCCTTTAAATTGACAAAGTCTAGTGCAGCGGCAATCCTCGAAGGGTGAGTGCCAGAATCTCGTGACGGCTAAATGGCTTAAAAACCTGCACCCCCACGTCTGAGGAATTGCACCTTTTGACATATTGAATTGCACCCCCCCTTTCTGTTACGCTATCTACGAAATAGAACAAATTATCTATTTCAGAAAGGATGGGCGTATGCAAAAGGTTGACCCGGCTCCCTCCACGGAGGAAAACGGGCCGGGGCGCAAGCCGGCGCGGGGCGAGAAGCTGTCGGAAGAGATTCGCATTGTGCGGAAGTTGATCAGCATGATCGACCACATGATCTCGGAAGACAAAGGTCTCGACAAAATGCTGGATATTCTCGACACCGTTTCGCGCTCCAGCGCCAACCTGGCATCCCTGCTGCGAGCAGAGAAAGCACTGGAAGAGAACCAAACCGCCTCGGATTATCTCAAGTCAGCCCTGGCTGACATCCGCGAGGACATGAAGCGCAACGGGATCGACTCGATCCTCACCTCTGGCCTGTAGCCGGCACCCTCTTTTCACCGGGCAGGCCGCGCCATGGACTTCCCCGCGCGCACCGCGCCGTATCAGGCGTTTTACCTGTGCGCCGGGCCCCTGGGCGGCCTGCCCGCAACCCCCCAAAAAAAGGAGATGCATGCAAGAAGATTCCCTTGAAGCGAAGTTGAATTCCATGGACCATCGAACTGTGCAGGTCATGATCGACGATGTGCTGCTTTTCATCCAGTACGGTTCCGGGATCAAGCTGCGCAGCTACCAGGTGGAGGTGGCGCAAACCATCTGCGAATCGGTGATTTTGAAGCGCGGCCTGAGTATGGTGGTGCTATTTCCGCGCCAATCCGGCAAAAACGAGCTGCAGGCACAGATCGAGACTTTCCTGCTGGCCTTTTCCCATGCGGACGAAGCCGAGATTGTCAAAGTCTCACCCACCTGGCGGCCGCAGTCGATCAACGCCATGCGCCGGCTGGAGCGGGTTCTGAAGCGCAATCCGCTGACCCGGGAAGTCTGGAAAAAGGAAGCCGGTTACATCTACCGCATCGGCGCTGCCCGCATTTTCTTCTTGAGCGGCGCGCCGGAGTCCAACATCGTGGGCGCCACCGCCAGCCTGCTGCTGGAGGTGGACGAGGCGCAGGACCTGGAAGCCGAAAAATACGACAAGGACATCGCGCCCATGGCAGCCTCCACCAACGCCACACGGGTCTTCTGGGGCACTGCCTGGACCAGTCAGACGCTGCTGGCGCGCGAACTTCGCTCGGCCCGCGAGGCAGAACGGGAAGACGGGCTGCGCCGCGTGTTTGTGGTGGACGCGGAACGGGTGGCTGCCGAGGTGCCGGCCTACGGCAAGTTCGTGGCGGCTCAGGTGGCGCGCCTGGGGCGCAATCACCCGATGGTGCGCACCCAGTTCTTCAGCGAGGAAATCGACAGCGAGGGCGGCATGTTCCCGGCAGCCCGCCGGATGCGCATGCAGGGCAGCCATACGGTAATGGAGGAACCGGCGCCCGGCCGCGTTTACGCGCTGCTGCTGGATGTGGCCGGCGAGGACGAGGCCGCCGAACAGGGCGGCGACCCGGCCGGCTGGGCGCTGCAATCGCCCGGACGGGACGCCACGGCGCTGACGGTGGTGGAAGTCGATTTGAGCAGCCTGGATGACCATCAGTTGCGTGCGCCGCGTTACCACTGTGTGCAGCGCCGCCAGTGGCTGGGGGTGCGTCACACCGACCTGTACGCCGAGCTGGTGGCGCTGGCGGAAAAATGGCAGGCGCGCTGGCTGGTGGTGGATGCCACGGGCGTCGGCGCCGGACTGGCGGCTTTCCTGCGGCGGGCGCTGCCCGGGCGGGTGGCGCCGTTTCAGTTCAACGCCGCCAGCAAAAGCAAGCTGGGCTGGGATTTTTTGAGCGTGATCGACAGCGGCCGCTGGCACGAGCCGGCGGGCAATCCCGCTGCGCTGGACAGCCTGTTTCAACGTCAACTGCAGCACTGCCAGTACGCGATTGCCACCGGTCCGGAAAAACGCATGAGCTGGGGCGTGCCGGACGGCGCGCGCGACCCGGCTTCCGGCGACCTGGTGCATGACGACCTGCTGCTCTCGGCTGCCTTGTGCGCGGTGTTGGATACCCAGCCCTGGGGCAGCATCAGCCCGGCTTTGGTGGTGCCCGGGCGCGATCCATTGCAAGACCTGGATACTGGATTTTGATCCGAAAGAGGAGGGCTATGAAAGATTCGATCTGGACGAAAACGGTAGGACGCTTGTTTGGCGGCGAGATCCGGCGGCAGGTGCGCGCCGGTCTGGCAGCCGAAAGTGATGCGACCTTTTTGCTGGGGGCTACCGCTGCCAGCGGCAGCGAGCGCGACCGGCTGAGTCCCAACCGGCAGGAAGTGTTGGAACAGGCGTTGGAAGCCTGGCGGGTGAATCCACTGGCGCGCCGCCTGGTGGAGTTGACCACCCAATATGTGGTCGGCGGCGGGATTTCGATCCACTGCAAGCACGAACCGACGGCGCATTTTCTGGAGTCTTTCTGGAATCACCCGCTAAACCGCATGGCGGTGCGCGTTTTCGAATGGTGCGATGAGCTGTCGCGCAGCGGCAATCTGTTCGTGCTGCTCGCGACGGACGCGTCTGGCATGAGCTACCTGCGGGCGGTGCCGGCTGCCGATGTGGCCGAAATTCAGTCCCGCCCCAACGACATCGAGCAAGCGCAGGCTTTTATGCCGCGCGCCTCGCTCGATCAGCTGCAGCCGGCTCCCTGGGCCGCCTACAACCCGCGTGAAGACGCGCCGGGAGCAGACGGCAGCTTTGCCCCGGTAATGCTGCACTACGCCATCAACCGGCCGGTGGGGGCGCAGTGGGGCGAGCCGGACCTGGCGCCGCTGCTCAGGTGGCTCAGCCGCTACGCCAACTGGCTGGAGGACCGCGCCCGCTTGAACCGCTTCCGCACGGCGTTTTTGTACGTGGTCAAGTCGCGTTTCAGCAGCGAGGCCGACCGGTTGGCACGACAGCAGCGCCTGAACGCCAGCCCGCCGACGCCTGGCTCGATCCTGGTTATGGATGAAAACGAGACCTGGGAGGTGGTCTCGCCCAAACTCGAATCCGACGAGGCCAACACCGATGGGCTGGCGTTGAAAAAGATGATCGCGGCCGGGGCGGGCGTGCCGCTGCACTTCCTGGCGGAACCCGAATCCAGCACGCGCACCACCGCTGAAGCCGCCGGCGGACCGACCTACCGCCGCTTCGAGCAGCGCCAGAGCTTCTTCCTGTGGCTGGTGCGCGACCTGCTGCAGGCGGCGCTCAACCGGCGGGCGCAGGTCGACGGGCGGGTCGACCCGCGAGCCAGGGTGGACGTGCACGGCGCCGACTTATCGTCGCGGGACAATGTGGCGCTGGCCATGGCAGCCAATCACATCTCGGCGGTGCTGACCGAACTGCGCGACCGTGCTCTGATCGACGACGGCGAGATGCTGCGGGTAGCCTACCGCTTCTTTGGCGAGGTGCCGGATATCGCGGCACTGCTGGAACGCGGCAAGGAAGCCGCTTCGACAGGCTCAGCGAACGGTAAGAAGGGCTCAGTGAACGACAAGGAGGGCTCAGCGGACGCTTCGACAGGCTCAGCGACCACCAGACGCAGCCGTAAAACGCCGGCTGGCAAGGTGGACCTGGTCACTGGCGAACCTAAATGGGATTGAGGAGGTGAAGATGAAGGAATTGGAACTTGAATTGGACGGCAAAGGCTCCGCGGGGCACAGCTCAAATACGCACAGCGCAAAATTACAGCTTAACGGCGTACCGGGAGCAGGCGAGTTCGAAATTCTGGCCATCACCGCCGGCGACGGCAACGGCTGGCAATTTTCAGCCGATGTGCTGCGGCAGTCGCTGGCGCTGTGGGACGGCTGCGAATGCTTTGTGGACCACGCGCTGGAGGGTCACAGCCTGCGCGACCTGGCGGGGGTGTGCCACTCGCCGCATTACGAAGCGGGGCAGCAGGGGGTGCGGCTCAAGCTGCGACCAGTAGGGCCAGCTGGACCGCTGCTGGTCGAACTGGGGCAGGCCATGTTAGGAGCGGATCCCAAGCCAGCGGTGGGGTTCTCGGCCGACCTGGTCTTCGAGGCCAACGGCCAGCAGGTGACACGCATCCTGCGCGTGTTAAGTGTCGATCTGGTGCTGGAACCGGCCCGCGGCGGTCAATTTTTGCGGGCATTGAACCAGCACAACTCAAATTTCAGAGCGAAAGGGAAATCAATCATGGAAGAGCAAGACAAGGTAAACGAAACCACCATCACCACCCCACCGGCAGCCGACGTGCGCGCTGAGCTTTCCGGTCTGCTGCTGGAGACCAGTCTGGCGGCTGCGCACCTGCCAGCCAGCCTGTGTGAGCGAGTACGCCAGCGTTTTTCCGGGCGCGCCTTTGACCCGGCCGAGTTGCAGAGCGCCATCAGCGACAGCCGTGCTCTGGTCAGCGAGTTGACCGGTGCCAGCGTGGTGCAGGGTCCCGGACGGGTGAGCGGTGTGTTCTCCAGCGAGGACCAGATCAGCGCGGCGGTACATGATCTGCTGGGTGCGCAGCGCCCGGCGAACCTCAACGGCCTGCAGGTGCAAAAGCTGAACGGCATCCGCGAGTTATATACCCTGATGACCGGCGACGCCGAGTTTTACGGCGGCTACGACCCCAAACGGGCACAATTTGCCGCCAGCGCCGACCTACCAGGTTTGCTGAAGAATGCGCTCAACAAGCTGGTGGTGATGGGCTGGCAGGAACTTGGCCGCAGCGGCTACCGCTGGTGGGAGCCGGTGGTTTCGGTGCAGCATTTCACCAGCCTGCACGACATCACCGGGGTGCTGGTGGGCGAGGTGACGGTGCTGCCTGCGGTGGCGGAAGGCGCAGCCTACACCGAACTGGGTGTGGATGATTCAGCCGAGGTGGGCGCCTGGGGCAAGTACGGCGGCTACGTTGGGCTGACGCTGGAGATGTTCGAACGCGACCAGACCCATAAGCTGCGTCAGTACCCTTATAAGCTGGCATCGGCAGCCCTGCGGCGCATTTCAGCGCTGGTGGGGGCGGTATTCACCGCCAATGCCGGTGTGGGTCCGGTGATGGCGGATAGCTTCAATGTGTTCAATGCCGCCAATCACGGCAATCTGGGCAGCGCGGCGCTGGATTCGGCCGGCTGGGAAGCCGCCAGCAAGGCCATTTACGAACAGCCGATGCTGGTCAAAGCCGGCGGGACGGCGCCCCGGCTGGCGCTGGACGGGCGCTATTTGATTGTGCCGCGCGCGCTGCGCTTGAACGCCATGCGCATCCTGTATCCGTCCTTCGAACGCGAGGCAACCATTTTCTCGGAAAATCTGCAGCGCGGCGAGATGGGCGATGTGATCACCTGCCCGGAAATGAGCGACGCGACGGACTGGGCAGCCGCAGCCGACCCCAAACTGGCGCCGGCCATCATCCTTGGCGAGCGCTTCGGCCTTCTGCCGGAAATCTACATCTCCGACAGCGAGACCAGCGGGGCGCTGTTCACCAACGACGAGCTGCGTATGAAGGTGCGCCACTGGGTCAGCGTTTTCGTGGCCGATTACCGGCCATTGTACAAGTCCAATGTGGCGGCATAGAGCGTTCGCATTGGGGTTACCCTGCGGGTAGGGGCGGACCTGAGTGTCCGCCCGCCCCAACGGAACTAAAAGGAGGTCGAAATGAGCATTTTGGATCAAATCCGGCACGTGCTGCGCTCGCGCAAGTTCTGGGCGCTGCTGGCAGCGCTGACGGCAGTGGCTGCCGGCTTAAGCAGCGGTCACATCGATGTGTGGCAGGCGGTGCAGGCAGCCATCGCGGCGCTGGCGGTGTATTCCACCGGGGTGGCGATCGAAGATGCCGGGCGCAACCCGGCAAAACCGGAGGATGACAATGAGCCGCGCTCCGCGCAGCACTAAAACCAGCCCGCGTTCCAGCCTGCCGCTGTTTGCCATGCGGGCAGCGGCAAAGCTGGGCATCGACGCAGCCGAACTGCAGGGCTGGGCGCTGCGCGCCGACGGCAGTGTGGTGCTGTTGTGTGCCAATGGCATGAAATTCATCGTGGCGCCGGAATAACTGTCAAAGGGGCGCAGGTGGGGAAACTCGAACTGCGCCCCGGAAATATGTAGGAAAAGGAGGTTGTATGAATGCATTGGGAGTAGATGTCAGCCGCTGGCAGCGTACGATCGATTGGAAAACCCTGCGCACGGTGGGGGTGTCATTTGCCATCATCAAAGCCAGTCAGGGGGTGACCATCAGCGATGGACTGCTGCACGCCCATTTCAGCGGCGCGCGCCAGGCCGGCCTGGTCACTGGCGTATTTCATTGGGTAGATCCGACCCTGCCGCCCACCGCCCAGGTGGATCATTTCCTGAAGACCTGCCAGGGATTGGATTTTGACTTTGCGGCGCTGGACGTGGAGCAGCACTGGCAGTCCTGGCAGGAGTGGGCGCGCAACCAGATCGTTCAGCGCGTGCCGCCAGAGCGAATTAGCAGGGCGGCGCATGAGGCTGCGGTGGCGGTACGGGCAGCCACGAAAAAACCGGTTGTGATCTACACCCGCCCCAGTTTCGTGCAGGAATACGCCCTGCCCATGCTGGACTGGCTGCCGGAATGGCCTTTGTGGCTGGCCTATTATCCCTATCCGGCTGGAAAAGTTTGGACCAACTGGGAGAATTTGGTCAACAAGCACCTGCCGCGCATCCCTGGACCCAAACTGCCGCCGGGATGCAGCAACTGGCGCTTCTGGCAGTTCAGCGGCGACAAGTTTGTGCTGCCGGGTGCGGTTTCGCCGCTGGATTTGAACTATTTCAATGGCGACGAGGCTGAATTGCGCGCCTGGGTTGGTCAAAGTGGTTCAGCCCAGGATGAAATCAGCGATTCGGAAAAGTTGACCCGCCTGTGGCAGGCGCATCCTGAATTGAGGCAGCCATGAGCGATTACGCCGATCTGATCACCCGCCTGCGAGCTGGTCTGATTGACACGGAAGAAACGTTATGGCATACCGCAGAACTGGACGAAGCCATGCGCCAGGCGCTGGCAGATATGGGGCTGGCAGCCGGTGCGGTTTATACGGTGACCGGTCTGGACGGAGCTTTGACCACCAGCTTGCCGGGACAGCATTTTGCCACCCTGGTGCGCGGCGCGGCAGCTTATTCGCTCCTGTGGCGTACCATCGAGCGCCTGGAGGCTTTCAATACCCGTCCCAACCTGCCGGCGGAAGTACTGGCAGCTGCGGCTGCGCTATTGGCGCGTTTCGAGACGGCGTTGAATCACCTGGCAGCGCTGCGCGTGACAGAGCTGCAAACCGCTGTCGACTCGCCCTACCCGACGGTCACCGACGCTGCCCAAGCGGGATGGACGCTGCGGGATGATTTATCCGCAAATGGAGGTTGACGGGATGCACGCGCTTTATTTTGGAGATGCACAGCATAATGACCGGCTCTACTTGCATGGGGCAGGTGTCACTCCGCCGGTGCGCGGGGCTATTCGCCAGGTCGAGCCAAACCGGCTGGCGGATGGATTGCTGGAGGAGGTGATCACCGTTGAGTGCAAGGGCGGCGACATCGCTGCTCTGATTTCCCGGCTGGAACTGCGCCTGGCGCTGCTGCAGCATGATATTCAGCCCTGGTATTTATGGATGGAGCCTTATCCCGGCAGCGCGGCGGTGGGGGCGCAGCTGCGCCGCGGGCAGGTGGAGTTATTGGGCGGCGGCACGGTTGACCGCCTGCACGGCTACCAGGGTTTGCGCCTGCGGCTGGTGCGCGAGGATTGGCTGGCTGAACTGCCAGGTTCCGTGCGGCTGCAGAATGCCAACGGCGTGGATGTGCTCACCGGCCTGATGGTGTTTAACCATACTGACGGCGGAAGCGGGCATGTCAACATCTGCGACATCAGAGGCGAAAATATTCTTGGATCGCAGCCGCAACCGGTGCGCTTGATCCTTGAAGTTGGCGGTCCAGCCGTACGCCGTCTGGGGAAGATCCTGGTTTCAGGCGGGATCGATCTGTGGGATGCCAACGGTTCCTTCGATCATGTATTGGAGGCAGAGGCTGCCGTCCCCGGCGCGGGCTGCACCTCGAACATGACAGTCTCCAACATCAGTGCCAGCGGCGGAGCCTTTCAGACCTTCCAGTGGACCGCGGTGACCGAAAGCGCCGTCTTGCGCTGGACGATCAGCAATGACAGGCTGGCCTGGCTGAAAGGCCGCGGCTTGCGCCCGGTGGCGCGTTTTCATACGTCGCCGCCCGCCAACACCCGCATGCGTTGGAAGCTGCTCGCATCCGATGGCGGCCCCCAACTCGATCAGTCGGCGCTGGTAAAACTGGATTCAGCCAGCCAGCTGCAGGTATTGCCAGCCTGGTTCCCGCCAACGCCTGGAGGCACCGCACCGTATCAATCGTTTATTCTTGAAGTCTGGCTTGAATGTACTACAGCCGGCGTAAAGCAAATCGACCTGGACTTTGTCCAACTTTTTCCGCTGGAAAATTTTGCCTTCTTCCAACCGGTCAGCGGTATCGACCAGTATCACAACCTGGTCATGGATTGGCCGAGCGGCGACTGTTATACCGAAGCCGAAACGGGCGGCGTGAAATCGGTGACGCATCTGGTATCCGGCTCCGCCATGGTGTTGTATCCGGGGCGCAATCACCGCATCTATGTGCTGTATGAATCGGGGGCTGGTTTTGGGATTGGCGAAACAGCTGGTATACGGGTCGAGGCTGGCGCGCGCAGGTTGTTACCGTAGCAGATGGAACCAGAATATAGGAGGAAAGATGGAGCGAATGCAGGTCCGGCTATACCAACGTGATTTTTCGGAGCGGATACAAATTTCGCCCGCGCTGCAAGTCGAGCACTTGACCTGGAAGGCATTGGGCGGTCCGGCGGAAGCAGTGCTTACCGGCAGCCTGCCCACACAAGATTTAACATCCCGGGCAGCCGAGTGGGCGGCGGATACGCTGGGTGTGCCAGTGACGGTCACCAATCAGACTGGCGAAAATGCCTGGTGGGGCTATGTTGAGCGGGTGGAAATTCAGCAGAACGGTCTGCAGCTGGTCTATGATCTGGCTGAGATGGCCAACCGTGTGTGCGTGGAATTTTGGCAGCCTGAGCCGCAGTTGGAATGGACCGGTGCGCGAACTTTCACCGCCTGGGCAGACGACCTGGACAGCCAGCGTATTTTTGGTGTTAAGGAGCGCTTTTTTACCCTGCGCTCTATGGACGAGAGCGAGGCCATACAGGCACGTGATGCGCTTTTGGCACAGCACTGCCGTCCGCTGCCGCAGGTGAGGCAGGTAGCCGCGAATGAAAAGGCAGCCCGGCTGCGGCTGGTTTGCCGTGGTTGGTGGCAGACGCTCCAATGGCGGATGGCCTGTTTCAATGACGGTTACCAGGGATTAGTCCTGCCGGGTCAAACCACACAGAACCTTGGGCGGGGGGCTGCCGCAGATGCCCGCATTGCCCAGAGTTTTCAGACGACCTACGGCGGCTGGTTATGCGGCGAGGCGGTGGTCAATATAAAATCAGTCGGCAGCAACACCGATCAGGTGATTTGCGAACTGTGCGCCGACGCTAGCGGAGTGCCGGGAACAACTTTAGCCAGTGCAGCGGTCGATGCCAGTGTCGTGAGCAAATTGCGCTGGTGGGTCAAATTTTTGTTTGGCACCCGGCCTTCGATTCTGGCCAATACGCCTTACTGGCTGGTGTTTTCCCGCAGCGGGGCGCTGAGCACCGCGAATTTTTATCAACTGTATACCGACGCTGCCAACAGTTACCTGCCCGGCAAATTGATGTTTTGGAATGGCAGCGCCTGGTTGGATGCGGGTTCTGGTTCGACGGACATAAATTTCTATACCACCGGTTTCATCAGCCGGTTGTCGCGTATGCAGCAGCTGGCGGCGGTTGACCGCGGCGGTCAATTCCTGACCGGCCTGCAGGTAAACAGCCCGGTGAGCGGGGATACTCTGTTATGGCGCCAGGGTCGGCAGGATTGCCAGAGCGAACTGGCAGACTTGCTGGTGCAGGGCGACAGCAGCGGCAGTCCGTTGCAGGCGGTGGTCGAGGCAGACCGCCGCCTGGCAATTCATAGCCAACCCGCTGAAAACGATTGGCAGTTTACCCTGGACAACCAGGGGACATTGCGCACTCGCAGCGGGCGGGAGGTGTGCAGCCACGACCTGCCAGCCGGTCAGCGCGTGCACCTGGCCAACGGCTGGCTTGAGACTTATCCATTAATCGAGGCTGCGGCATGGTCACCGCAGGATGGGCTGAGGGTGAGTTGGTGATTGGTCAATCCGCAATTAGGCGGTGAAGCAGCGGCAAGGCATCCTGCAGGGCGCGGGCGCGGTGGCTGATGCGGTTTTTGACTTCGTCCGGCAGCTCGGCCATGGTGGCGTTTTGCTCGGGCATATAAAAAAAGGGGTCATAGCCGAAACCATTGTGCCCGCGCTCCTGCGAAATGATAAAACCGTCGCAGCGCCCGTCCGCAAAAAACAGCGAACCGGTTGGCTCGGCTACCGCGACGGTGCAGTGAAAGTGGGCCGGCCAGCCGGGGGCGCCTGTTGGAACAGGAAACGTGTTCAATGTCTGCAGCAGCAAGGACCGCCGGTCGGCATCCGATGCTTCTGGAACGGGGGAATAGCGCGCCGAGTGCAGCCCGGGAGCGCCGTTGAGGGCCGCTACTTCCAGCCCCGAGTCGTCTGCCAGGGTCACTAACCCGCTGGCCAGGCAATAAGCGCGAGCTTTGAGGGCAGCATTCTCGGCGTAGGTTTCGCCGGTCTCGTCCACCTGCAGCGTCAGGCCAAGATCGGCCGGCAGGACCATTTCAACGGGCAATCCGGCGAGTACGGCTTGAATCTCGCGCAATTTTCCGCGGTTGGTGCTGGCGATCAAGAGGCGCATACGGGAATACCTTTAATATTTATCAAATTAATATTAATAAATTGACTTGGTAGATTCATTCTGCTATAATCTCTCTATTCGGTATTATATCTACAAACCGGTTCCTGTGACTCTCCCCCGTTATCCTCTGCGCATTAATGTTGGCTTTTTAGTTCATCAGCCAATTGGTTCCAGCCACGATTTCTCATTTGATTATCCGGCGGTCCAATTATCTACTGATTTTCATTTGACGCAGTTTAACGGAACGGCTCACATCAGCCGCACGCCCCAGGGCCTGCTGGTTGAAGCAGACTTAGCGGGCAATTTGCAACTCGAATGCGTGCGCTGCCTGGACGAATACCAGCAAGCAATTTCCGCCAATTTCGCCGAATTGTTTGCATTTCGTTACCGCCGCAACATAGAGTCGGAACAGTTTGTACCGGAAGATGGACACATTGACCTTGAACCGCTGGCGCGCGATTATCTGCTGCTTGAGCAGCCCATCAAGCCGATCTGCCGCCCCAATTGCAAGGGTTTGTGTTCTTACTGCGGGGTCAATCTCAACGAAACGACATGCGAACATCAGGCACAGCTCGTTGAAGATTAATTGACCTCTCTGCGCTCGCTTCGCTCGAGGGGATTCCAAATCAATACCAACCAACTTCTCATCAACGGACACAAAGCCGACCCGTAAACAACAGCGGGGGAAAAGCCGCCCAACCGGCGGTTGACTGTCAGGATTCCAGAACGCGTACAGATTTAGGAAGCACTATCTAATCGGTATTCTTGTGGGGGGTTCACAATGGAGGAGGGCGGTAGTGACAAATCCGGGTAGGCTCAAACGAAGTTCCGAAATTCTCAGCATGTTGTTGGAAAAAGCCGATGTTCAGGGTTATCTGACCACCGATGACCTGATTGAAGTGTATCCGGATGTCACCCAGGATGCCGAGCGTCTGCAAGCCATGGTGGTGGCACTGCGCCGCCGCGGGGTGGATTTTCTGGATCACGAGTCGGAAGCTTCGTTAAAAGATGACGATCCATTGATCGATGCAGAAACGGACATGGAGCCGTTCACCAGCATTGAATCAATCTCCAGTGATGACACCATTGGGCTGTACCTGAAGGAAATGTCGCGCGTGGCGCTGCTTTCATGCGAGGAAGAGCTGGAACTGGCAAAGCGCATCGAACGCGGGCGTTATGCCAACCGCGCCGTGGAACGAATCAACATGCGCGTCTCCGCCGGCCGCCGGCAAGAGCTGGAACAGCAGATGGCCGATGGCCAGCTGGCGCGCGAGCATTTGATCAAAGCCAACACCCGCCTGGTGGTCAGCATTGCCAAACGCTACATTGGGCGCGGTGTGCCATTCCTCGACCTGATTCAAGAGGGCAACCTCGGGTTGATGAAGGCGGTCGAAAAATACGAGTACCGGCGCGGCTTCCGCTTTTCCACCTACGCCACCTGGTGGATTCGCCAGACCATCACACGCGCGATCGCTGACCAGGGGCGCACCATCCGCGTGCCGGTGCATATGGTAGACCGCATTCGCCAGCTGTACCGCCTGACACACGAGCTGGAACAAAAACTGGGGCGCATCCCCAATACCGAGGAACTGGCGACTGAAATGAATGTGCCGGTCAACAAGGTGGACTGGATGCTGCGGGTTTCCTGGCTGCCGCTCTCGCTGGAGAGCCCGATCAACGACGATGAGGAAGACTCAGAACTCGGCATGTTCGTCGAGGATCAACAGACGCCCTCACCGATTCAAAGCGCATATACCAAGATGCTGCGGGAAAAGATCGAATCCGTGCTGGAAACTTTACCGCCGCGCGAGGCGCGCATCCTGCGCTTGAGGTTTGGCCTGGAAAACGGTCACACCTACACACTGGAAGAGGTTGGCCAGAAATTTGGCCTGACTCGCGAGCGCATTCGTCAGATCGAAAGCAAAGCCCTACGCCGCCTGCGTCACCCGCGCCGCTCGCGCCAACTGAAAGAGTATTTATAGGCCTGGGGACCGTAAAAAGCACCCGCCGCTTTTCTTCTAATAGCGGCGGG
>Ga0209002_10002540_pt1 | contig 14687 bp, 7 predicted proteins | sample Rifsed16ft2_FD_184010 | JGI IMG/M metagenome (GOLD analysis project Ga0209002, IMG submission 184010) | Soil microbial communities from Rifle, Colorado, USA - sediment 16ft 2 (version 2) | ecosystem: Environmental > Terrestrial > Deep subsurface > Rock core/Sediment | place: Rifle, Colorado...
GTTATTTTGCGCCATAAACAGCCGCCGGTTGTTGGTAATAATCCTATAATATTTTCCTATAGCAACACAAAATAAATCCCATGGGGGTTATAAACCATGCTCCGATCCATTCACAAAACAATCCAAGCAAATTTTTCACCTGGAGAGGATCGGCATACGGTTAATTTATTTTCAATATTCCTTCGAGCAATTCTGATTGCAATCACCATAATTTTAACCTGGCTGGCATTTGTAAAGCTGAAATTATTCCTTACGGAGACAGGAGCAATGGATCCTGGCGCAGTATGGTCTACCCGCTTCCCCTTAATGCAAGGTTTTGCTGTGGTAGCTATAACGGTGTTGTGCATTGGTACCTTTAATAAGAAAACATTGTCCTATTGGGACAAGTTCATCCAATATTTATCCAGCATCCCTTTTGCCAGAGTAGCATGGGTTTCGGCAAATATATTAATGCAATTTGCATTGATATATCTGGTTTATCGCCGATCAGAATTTTTAAGCACAATGATTGAAACTCGACTTTTAGTTGCCTGGATACTCTTCTGGCTTAGTTACAGTGGATTGTCGGTATGGACCAAATTTCGAGATTTGATGTGGTGGCAAAAAATAACCATTTGCGTATCCTGGGTCGCCGCAGTTTTTACGATTTGCAATGCTTTGACCCGCCTGACAGAAAGTGTTTTGAGAAGTGGCTGGTCCGAAGGAAGTACTCTTTTTTATGCGACTTCTTTTTTGTCATCAAAAATATATGGTACCGAAATCGGGTTACCAGTCATCAATCCGGGAAAAGCCTTGATGCAATCGTTTCCCTTCCTATTCCCGACGACAACCATATATTTTCACCGGTTATGGGATGTAATCCTTTGGTATGCATTGCCTTTACTGGTTGGATTTGCGCTGTCAAAAAGGCTAAAGATAAACAACCCAATCCTTTCCCTGGGTTTGGCCTTTTTCACTTTATTGTTCCTTAATGGTGGTCCAGTTTATTATCACTTGTTGGTGGCAGCGTTGATTATTCTGATAGGGTTTCGCTCGGATCGTTTTTGGCTTTCGCTTTTTGTCGTAGTCCTGGCCTCATTCTGGGCTGGCCTAACGCGTATTAATTGGTTTGTGATGCCAGGGGCTCTCGCAGCCATAATTTATTTGCTGGAAACTCCCCGTCCCGAAAAATTATTGGATTACATAAGAAAACCAATGGTGTGGTTCGTGGTTGGCTTTGGAATTTCGTTTCTATCCTTTCTGGGGTACATTAAAATTTCCGGCACTCCTGCCGATTATTTCGAAAACCCACTCTCAACACCGTTATTGTGGTACCGCCTCTTCCCTTCAGCAACAAATGAAACTGGAATCATAAACAGCATCCTGATAGCCACAGCTCCTGCCATGTTATTAATCGGGATTTACTTCTTGTTTTCCCGCTCATACCATTGGATCAGCAAAATTGGTATTGGCGGATTATTACTTGCGTTTTTATTGGGTGGGGCTCTCGTCAGCGTGCGGATTGGAGGAGGTAACAATCTTCATAATTTTGACGGTTTTTTTCTGATTTTATGGGTAGTAATTTGTTATCTTTTATTCTCGCAGAAATTAACGGAACAGAGAGGCGATTTCCCAGCCCAACGACACTGGATTGGTTTCTTTGCCTGTCTGTTGCTGTTGCAACCATTCATCAATTCCATACGGATCAACCCATCAACGCCACAGGTCATTGATCCTGTCGCGTTGCAGAATTTCCATAACCAGGTCGAAACAGATATTTTGGCAAAGAAAAATATCTTGTTGATGGAAAATCCACAATTAATCGCATTTCACTTTTGGGAATCCCCGCCGAATCCACCACCATTCGAAAAAGTGTTTTTAATGGAAGCTGCGATGACCGGAAATTCCGCGTACCTGGATCAGTACTATGCAGCGCTTTCATCAAAACGATTTGATACCATCATTAGCGAGCCCCTATCCGTGTTCATTCAAGGACGAGATCACCCATTTGGCGAAGAAAATGATGCCTGGGTAAAATTTGTCGCTGAGCCTACACTTTGCTATTATGAAGTTGTCGCTTCTTTTCCGGAGCTGGGGATGGACTATTTGGCACCCAGAAAGAATATCTGTGAGACTGATTATTAGTGTCATGTAGGGTGCATGCCGTTCGTGCATGCACGGCAAAGATTTTTCGGTGCGTACATCCCGCATCCCACGAGGGGACACAACAACCGTGGGGGACGCACAAACCGCGAAAACGGTACGCACCTTGCTTCTGGAATCGATGTGTACGAGATCGGTACGCGCCCAACAAGGTGTCCACGGCTGGTATAATCGGAGGGCAGATTTTCGCCTAAAATTTCCCCGTCCGGAGCCCGAATGAACCAACCGCTCGATTTCCAAACCATCATCATGACGCTGCAGCGCTTTTGGGCGGAGCAGGGCTGCCTGATCTGGCAGCCGTACTACACCCAGGTAGGCGCTGGCACCTACAACCCGGCTACTTACCTGCGCGTACTCGGTCCGGAACCCTGGCATGTCGGCTATGTGGAGCCTTCGGTGCGGCCGGATGACGGACGCTACGGCGAGAACCCCAACCGCCTGGTGCAGCACACTCAGTTCCAGGTGATCCTGAAACCGGACCCGGGCAACCCGCAGGAGATCTACTTGCGCTCGCTGGAGGCGCTGGGCATCGACCCGCGCCAGCACGACATCCGCTTTGTGGAAGATAACTGGGAAAGCCCCGCGCTGGGCGCCTGGGGACTGGGCTGGGAAGTGTGGCTGGACGGGCAGGAGATCACGCAGTTCACCTATTTCCAGATGGCGGGCGGGATTCAACTGGACCCGGTTTCGGTGGAGATCACCTACGGGCTGGAACGTATCGCCATGACACTGCAAAGAGTGCGCAACTTCCGCGACCTGACCTGGTCGCCGGAACGCAGCTACGGCGATGTGCAGCTGCAGGGCGAGCAGGAGCACAGCAAGTATTATTTCGAGATTGCCGACGTGGGACGCACGCGCCAGCTGTACGATCTGTACAAGGCTGAGGCGGAGGCGGCACTGGAGCATCACCTGGTGCTGCCGGCGCACGATTACGTGCTGAAAATGTCGCACACCTTCAATATTCTGGATACACGCGGCGCCATCGGCGTCACCGAACGGGCGGCTTTCTTTGCGCGCATGCGGGATCTGTCGCGCCGAGTGGCCGAAGCCTACCTGGAGCAGCGCACCCAGCTGGAATACCCCTGGCTGACCGAGACGGATGGTTCTACACCTGTCGGGCGAGTTCCGGTTGCCGCGGCAGCGACACCAACCGTTGGCAGCCAGCCGCAGGACTTCTTCCTGGAAATCGGCACCGAAGAATTGCCGGCTGGCGATTTGACCAGCGCGCTGGAGCAATTGAAACAGGGCGTTCCGACTCTGCTTGATGACCTGCGCCTGACACACGGCTCGGTAACCGTTCAAGGCACGCCGCGCCGCCTGGCAGTATGGGTGCGCCAGCTGGCTGGCAGCCAACCGGACCGCGAATCGCTGGTCAAGGGACCGCCGGCTGCACGCGCCTACGATGCAATGGGTCAACTCACCCAGGCGGCTCAGGGCTTTGCCCGCAGCAAGGGAATCGATCCGGCGCAACTGCATGTAGCCGAGGTGGATGGCGGTTCCTACGTAGTGGCCAGGGTCTTTGAGGCTGGCCGCTCCACGCCAGCTGTGTTGGTCGAGGCACTGCCTGGCCTGATCGCCGGCATCCGCTTTGATAAGGCCATGCGCTGGAATGCCAGCGGGGTATCCTTCTCGCGCCCCATTCGCTGGCTGACAGCCCTATTTGGCACAGAAGTTGTGCCGTTCAGCTACGCCGGCCTGACCGCAGGGCGCGACACGCGCGGTTTGCGCTTTCAGGCTCCGGAAACTTTCGCGATCACCAGCCTGGATACCTATTTCAAATTTCTCGAATCGCAGGGCATTCTGCTGGATTCGGACTCACGCAGCGCGGTGATCGCTGAGCAGGTGCGCGGATTGATCTCTGAAAGCGGCGGCGACCCGCAGCAGCTGGATGCCGGACTGCTGGAAGAAGTCACCAACCTGGTGGAGGCGCCGACGGCTCTGCGCGGCTCCTTTGACGCCGAGCATCTCAAGCTGCCAGCCGAAGTGCTGGTCTCGGTGATGCAGAAATACCAGCGCTACTTCCCGGTATACAAAGCGGATGGGACGCTGCTGCCGTATTTCATCGTGGTGCGCAACGGCGACGATCAGGATTTGGATGTGGTGGCGGACGGCAATGAGCAGGTGGTGCGCGCCAGATTTGCAGACGCCGCCTTCTTTATACGAGAGGATATTAAGTCCAGGCTGGAGGATTTTCTGCCGCGCCTGGGCACATTGACCTTCCAGGTGAAGCTTGGCTCAATGCTGGACAAGACCCGCCGCATCGAAAAACTGGTCGAGCAGCTGATTCCCATGGTGCAGCTGGATGCCGCTGACATCGCCACTGTGCGGCGCGCCGCCACCCTGTGCAAAGCCGACCTGGTCACCCAGATGGTAATCGAGATGACTGCTTTGCAGGGGAGTATCGGGCGTCATTACGCTCGCCATTCCGGTGAAAGCGAGGCGGTGGCTAACGCCATTTTCGAAGCCTACCTGCCGCGCACAGCCGGTGACAAGGCGCCAGCAACGCCACCTGGGCTGCTAGTTGGCATGGCGGACCGTCTGGATACACTGGCCGGGCTATTCGCTGCCGGACTGGCGCCCACCGGCACCAAGGATCCGTTTGCCCAACGCCGGGCGGCGCTGGGACTGGTGCAGAACCTGATGACCTGGGAGTTGAACTTCGACCTGCGCGCTGGCCTGCAAGCCGCTGCTGATGGACTACCGATCCCTGCCAGCCCGGAGAGCCAGGCAGCCTGCCTGGACTTCATCACGGGACGGCTGTCGAATTTATTGCTGGAACAAGGTTACCGCTACGATGTGGTATCGGCGGTGCTGGCTGAGCAAGGCGCCAACCCTGCGCTGGCTGCGAGAGCGGTCAAGCAGCTGAGCAGTTGGGTGAACCATCCGGAATGGGACACCATCCTGCCAGCCTACGCCCGCTGCGTGCGCATCACCCGAGATCAGAAGCAGGAATTCAAAATTGAGCCGGCGGCGTTTGTGGATGAAGCCGAAAAGAAGCTGCTGCAGGCTGTGCTGATGGCGGAAACGGAGCGGCGCAACCCGGCTTCGGTTGATGAATTCTTTAGAATCTTCACCCCCATGATTCCAGTGATCAACCACTTCTTCGAAGCCGTTCTGGTGATGGCGGATGAGCCGGCGGTGCGCGCCAACCGGTTAGGACTGCTGCAGCGTGTGGCGCGGCTGACAGACGGAACAGTTGACCTGTCGAAGCTGGAAGGGTTCTAACCGAAGGTGTTTCTAAATAAGAAGAACGGCGGAAAAATCCGCCGTTCTTTGTTGTACGAATGATAGAAAATGACTTTCGAAAAAAAGACTTGCCTGTGGTTAAATATGCTGGACGATATTGCTGTAGGTCTCACCCAGGCGGCTGCCGAATATCGCCATCGCGACAATAACAACCAGGGCGACCATAACCAGGATTAATGCATACTCGACCAATCCCTGTCCTTTGAACGCACGGATAGGTAACAACATCTTAACCTCCTTTCGTCGATCTCCCCGGCCCAAAAAATTGGGCAAAAAACAAAAGAATGCAATAAATAATACAACTTTATTATAGATAAAAAACAATTTATTACTACTTACAGTTTCATAGGATTTTCTTAGAATGGCTGTCATTCTGCGCTGCCCGCGTTGGGATTCCCGAGTAGAATCCAAGGGAGGATCTAAATATGTCGGTAACCGACGAGATTAAAGCCCGAATTGATATCGTTGATCTGGTGTCCGAGACCGTGAAGCTGCGCCGCGCCGGCAAAAGTTACACGGGTTTTTGCCCGTTCCATACCAATACGCGCACGCCGGCTTTCGTGGTCTTCCCCGATTCCGGAACCTGGCGTTGCTTTGGGCAGTGTAATGAGGGCGGCGACGTATTCCGCTTTGTGATGAAAAAAGAGGGTTGGGATTTCCCGGAAACGCTGCGTTTTTTGGCGCAGAAAGCCGGGGTAGAGTTGCAGCCGCAGACGCCTGAGCGCGAGGTTGAGGATAAAGAGAACGAACGCCTGCGCAACTTGATGGAAGAAGCGGTGCTGTTTTACCGTCACCAGCTGCTGCAAACGCCGGCTGGAAAACAAGCCCAGCAGTACCTTAATCAGCGCGGGATTCTGCCGGAGACCATGGAGAAATTCGAGCTGGGATACGCTCCCGACGCCTGGGACGCAGCCGCGACTTATTTCGCCGGCAAAGGCTACACCCCCCAGGAAATGCTGGAAGCCGGGATGCTGACTGAACGCGAAGACTCCGGCCGAAAATATGACCGTTTCCGTCACCGCATCATGTTCCCTATTCGCGACGGCACTGCGCGCATGAGCGGTTTTGGTGCACGCATTCTGCGGCCAGACGACGTGCCCAAATTCCTCAACTCGCCGCAGACCCCGCTATTCGACAAAGGCCGACTGTTGTACGGGCTGCACCTGGCGCGCAAACCCATTCGAGCGCAAGACCAGGTGGTGATCGTCGAAGGCTACCTGGATGTGATTGCGCTGCACCAGGCTGGTTTTGCCAACAGCGTATCCCCCATGGGTACCGCGCTGACGGAAGATCAACTGCGGCTGGTCAAGCGCTTCTCGCGCCGCGTTGTGCTGGCATTGGATGCCGATGCCGCCGGTGAAAAGGCCACCCTGCGCGGGCTGGAGGTGGCGCGCCAGGCGCTGGATCACAGCGATGAACTGGCTTTTGATGCGCGCGGCTTGCTGCGTCACGAGGCCCGCCTGGAAGCGGACGTGCGTGTCACCACTTTACCGGAAGGGCTGGACCCGGACGATGTGGTGCTGCATGACCCGGAAGCCTGGAAAAAGATCATCGAGGACGCCAAACCGATCGTGGTGCATGTGATGGAATCCCTGGCCGCCGGGCATAATCTGGACGACGCCAAGGTCAAGAGCGAGATCGCAGCCCAGGTGCTGCCATTGATCGCCGATGTGCCCAATTCTGTCGAGCGGGACGCCTACCGGCAGCGCCTGGCGCGCATGCTCAAGGTGGATGAACGCGCACTGCAGGGTGGTTCTGCTCCGTTGCAGCGTCCGCGGCGCCGCAGTAACCCGGCTCAAGGCACGTCAGCTCCACCTGCAGCGCTGGAAACTGCCCGGGAATCGCTGGGACGCCGCATGGAAGGCCACTTCCTGCGGCTGCTCCTGCGCCAGCCGGAAAACATCTACTCGCTGGACCGGGCCCTGCAGGGGGCGGGTCTGAGCCGCTTCAGCCCGCAGGACTTTGAGAGCACCGATTATCAATTGCTGGCACGATTCGTGCTCGAAGCCCTGGAACAGGATCACCTGGAGCCGCAAACCCACCTGCTGCAGCATGTACCGGAAGCACTCAGCGACTTACAGCACGACCTGCTGGAGCCGCTGCCGCGGGGAGAGCCCAATATTGCCGCCCGTCTGGAAGATTTGCTGCGAACCTTGATGAATTTGCGCCTGCTGCGGGTGAACGAAGGCATTCGTCAGATGCGCTTTATGCAGGAAGATTTACAACAGCAGGGGGAAGTGACCTTAATGCCCTATCAGGAACTGCTTCCGCAATACATTCAGGCACGCAGCCGGCTGGAATCAGCCTTGTCCAGACCATTCAGGTTTGATTAGGAAGATTTGAATAGGATTATGGTATATTTATTAACTATGCCTCAAACCAAAAAGCCATCCGCTCAACAGCCCAGTCAGCCCCGACAGACTGCCCGCCGCACGGAAAAAAAACCGGCAGAAACCAACCGTAAGCGCCGCACGGATACGGGGCGAAGTGCTTCCTCCGACGACGCCGACAGCGACAATTCGGACGATGGAATGGTCAAGGATGAGTTGGAAGATACCAACATCCAGCCAGCCGTGGAAGAATGGTCTGAAGGCGAGATCCCTATGGAGGATCCGCTTGAGATTCTGGAAGATCCCAACCTGGCGGTTGAACTCTCAGAGGACCCGGTACGCCTATACCTGAAGGAAATTGGGCAGATCAATCTGCTGGACGCTGAAAGTGAATTCCGCCTGGCTGCACGGATTGAAGCTGACCGGTTGATCGAGACGCTTAAAAAACACCTGGACCCCAAACTCAAGGGTGAAGAGCGCAATGAGGCACTGTTTACTTCAGTTTTCGAGAATTTAAATACCGGCTGGGAACGCCTGAAGCAGGATTCCCGGAATTTTGAACACAGCGGGACCGTAATCCCGGATTTATCGTTAATTTTGCTGGAAGCCCAATCCCTGCGGCAGAGCTGGCAAACGGATGATCCATCTTATTTGCGTTCCTTCCTCGATAACGGTATGTGGGGCAAGGACACGCTGTGGGACACCCTGGTAAGGAATGCTTTCACACTCTACCTGGGGCTGTACCTGCTGCCGGTCAACCTGGCGGGCAAATTAAATGCGATCATTCAAAAGGGCGAGGACCTGCCAGCCATCGAGTTCTATCAGGATGCCATCAGCCGGGAGGACCTGGCTCATGAGCTGGATACCATCCATTGGCGGGCTGAGGAAGCCAACCAAACGCTGATTCGCGCCAACTTGCGCCTGGTGGTGAGTATTGCCAAACGCTATCTTGGCCGCGGCATCTCGTTCCTTGACCTGATCCAGGAAGGCAACCTGGGTTTACTGCGCGCCGTCTCCAAGTTTGACCCGACGCGCGGCTTTAAATTCAGCACCTACGCCACCTGGTGGATACGTCAGTCGATCAGCCGTTACATTGCCGAGCAAGCCCGCACCATTCGCATTCCGGTACATTTATTCGAAGCCATCACCCGCCTGCTGCGGGTGCAGCGCACGCTGGTGCAAACGCTGGGGCGCGAGCCGTCGCTCGAGGAACTGGCGCTGGAATCGGACATCCTGACGGCCGAAGATGTTCGTGCGATCAAAGATTCGATCAATAACGAAACATCGCTCGACGCCGAGGTACAACGCCGCTGGACCTGGGCAACTGCCAAAGTGCAGCGTATTTTGCAGTCCGCGGAAGAGCCAGTGTCGCTGGAGCGTCCAGTGGGGGACGAGGAAAGCAGCCAGCTGGGCGACTTTATCGAAGATGACGAGGCGCTGGAGCCGATGGACGCGGCGGCGCGGGAAATGCTGCGCGAGCAGGTGCAGTCGGCGCTGGGGGCGCTATCAGAACGCGAGCGGCAGGTATTGGAACTGCGCTTCGGCTTGATTGACGGCAAGGATCACACTCTGGAAGAGGTCAGTAGGTATTTCAATGTGACCCGCGAGCGCATTCGCCAGATTGAGGCCAAGGCGCTGCGCAAGCTGCGCCACCCCACTCGCAGCCGGCATTTACGCGAATATTTGTCGTAAAAAACGTCGCTATAGATTGCGCTGCCCCTTGAGGGGGCGCACAGTTCGCGAGATCTCAGAGGGAAAAAATAGCCCCACCCCGAATTATGCGGGCGAGGCTATCTGGTCTTTTAATCGCTGGGCGAGTTGTTTTTGCCTCGCCCTTACGGAATTACAAGATTAGGCTGCGGCTTCAGGAGTTAATTCGGGCTCGCCGGAGCTGTCCAACTTGCGCAGGGCGATTTCCTTATCTTCGTTGACCACCACCTCGACGGTGTCGCCATCGGCAAATTGGCTGGCAAGCAGCATGTCCGAAAGACGGTCCTCGATCTTTTGCTGGATGACGCGACGCAGCGGTCGCGCGCCCATGTCTGGATCGTAGCCGTCAGCAGCCAGTTGATCGATTGCAGCCGGCGTGGCAGTGAGGGTGATATTGTTCTCTTTCAAGCGTTGAGCCACCTTGTCGAGTTCCAACGAAACGATCAATTGGATATCCTCGCGGTTCAAAGCGCGGAAGACAATCACCGAATCCAGACGGTTGATGAACTCCGGCCGGAAAACACGCTTCAGCGACTCGATCAACTTCTTGCGCATCTCATCGTAAGCGGTCTTCTCTTCAGCGGCTTCATCCACCTTGTGCTGGAAGCCAAACCCGGTCTGACGTTTGATCACGTCGGCGCCGATATTGGAGGTCATCACAATGATGGTGTTGCGGAAGTCCACTTTGTGGCCGCGTGCGTCGCTCAGGTGACCCTCTTCCATAATCTGCAGCAGCATATTATGGGCTTCGGGATGGGCCTTTTCGATCTCGTCGAAAACGACGATCGAATACGGGCGGCGGCGAATAGCTTCGGTCAACTGACCGGCTTCTTCGTAACCAACATAGCCGGGAGGCGCTCCAACCAAACGGCTGACCGTGTGGCGTTCCATAAATTCCGACATATCGAGCTGTATCAGGGCGTCTTCGCTGCCAAACAGGAAACGCGCCAGAGCTTTGGTCAGTTCAGTCTTGCCTACGCCAGTCGGTCCGAGGAAAACGAAGGAGCCGATAGGCCGGCGTGGATCTTTCAAGCCGGAACGGGCGCGCCGCACGGCCTTGGAGATGGTCTCGACGGCTTCTTCCTGGCCGATAATGTGTTGGCGCAGTTCGTCTTCCATGTGCAGCAGGCGCTCGGATTCGGCCTGGGCCATTTGCATCACCGGTACGCCAGTCCACATTGAGACCAGCTCGGCGATATCATCCGCCGTGACGATCGGGCTGTTGGCGCGGTCCCAGCCGGTACGCAGTTCTTCCAGCTCGTTCTCGAGCTTGGCTTCCTGGTCCAGCAGTTCCTGGGCATCATCAAAACGTCCGTCTTCCAATGCCAACTGGTGATTTTCACGTACTTCGCGCAGTTTGGTCGTCATATCTTTGGCGTTGACGGCAGCCTGGCTCTTGTACATTCGCACCCGCGAGGACGACTCGTCGATCAGATCGATGGCTTTGTCCGGCAGGAAGCGTTCGGTGACATAGCGGGCGGAGAGGCGTGCGGCGGCATCGATGGCGTCATCCGAAATCACCAGGCGGTGATGTTCTTCATAGGCGCTGCGAATGCCGTGCAGGATCTGAATGGTTTCATCCACCGTGGGTTCGTTGACTGTGATAGGCTGGAAACGGCGTTCCAGGGCGGCATCGCTTTCGATGTGCTTGCGGTATTCGTCCAGGGTTGTCGCGCCGATCACCTGCAGTTCGCCGCGCGAGAGCGCCGGCTTGAGGATGTTGGCGGCGTCAACCGACGAGCCGGCAGAGCCAGCGCCCACCAGCATGTGGACTTCGTCGATGAACAGGATGGCGCCGGAGGCTTTGAGTTCGTCGATGACGCGTTTCAGGCGTTCCTCGAACTGACCGCGGTACATGGTGCCAGCCACCAATGAGCCTACGTCCAACTGTAGTACGCGTTTGCCCAGCAGCGGGGCGGGAACATCGCCTTCGACAATGCGCTGCGCCAAACCTTCGACGATGGCTGTTTTACCAACGCCGGGTTCGCCGATCAGCGCCGGGTTATTTTTATTGCGGCGAGCCAAAATTTGAATGACTCGTTCAATTTCCATCTGGCGGCCAATGACCGGATCGAGCTTGTCTTCTTCGGCCATGGTCGTCAGGTCTGTGGCAAGTTGATCCACCAGTGTGGTCTTTTGACCTTTGGACTCTTTTTGCTGTTGCGCAGGGGCGGAAGAGCGGGCGGTTGCGCCTTGCGGGGCGCTGCTGCTTTCCTGAAGTACGCGGCGTGTTTGCCGGCGGATCTGTTCCGGGGTGATGCCCAGCTTGCGCAAGACATCCATCGCCTTGCCTTCGTTGGAGCGTACCAACCCGAGCAGGATGTGTTCTGTGCCGATGTAGTGATGCCCCATGCGGCGGGCTTCTTCGATGGCAAACTCCAGCACTTCCTGGACCCCGGAAGAGAGGTCAATTTTACTGGAGCGCGATTGTCCGATGCCGCTGAGGCGTTCGACCATTTCCTGGACCCGTTCCGGTTCCAGTCCTAAATCGCGCAGGACGCGTCCTGCAATTCCGCCTTCCTCCTGGATCAGGCCCAACAGCAAATGCTCGGTGTTGATGATGGACTGACGCATGCGTTCAGCTTCCTGATGCGCCAGACTCAACACCCTGCGAGCACGTTGGGTGAAACGTTCCATACCAGACAAGGCAAAATCCTCCTCTACCTACAAGAAAACCCTCTAAGGGCGAATTTTATTTCCATCAGGGAAAATTCCCTGCAGCCGCCGGAGCGGCCAGATACGACAATTTCAATCTTGATTCGATTCTACCAGAGTTTAAAAGCTTGTCGAGTCACCTGTTTGGGGGATTGTGACGCCCAAACGCCAGGAGAATAGATAGCAATAATTGCAACCTATTCGATCAGTTTCAACTATACTCAATAGTTGGAGGGTTGCCTCCTGGTTGGATCGAAACGGGGGAATATGGAAGCTCAATTCTCGATCGCTGGGCACCAGAACCTGAGGACTAAGGTCATCCAGGTAATTCTGTTTGGTTTAATGCTCATTCTCAGTGTCAGCATCTTTGTGTTCTTTATCTATTACTCCTGGATCAACACCAATAGCAGTGCAAGCTTTTCCGACATGATTTCCGGAACGGCCCAAAAACCCTATGTCACACGGGTGCTCGTGCCATGGCTGACAAGCGGAATTTCTGCCCTGATGCCCGACTCCATTCACATGGCAGCAGAAAACCTGTCAGCCAAGAATGTGCTGCTTGGATCATTCTTAATGGCTTACCGGACTCCGGACGATTTCGCCCTGGAAGCCATCATAAGTTTGCTGCTCCAACTGGCAAGCATCATCGGATTTGCTTTTACCTTCCGGGGTTTATACCGAAAAGTTTTTAAAACCCCTGAACTTGTGCCGGAAATGTTTACTTTGGTCATCTTACTTGGGATGACTCCCATGCTGTTCTATGGCTACATTTATGACTTCCCAAGTTTGTTCCTTTCAACCCTTGGTCTTTATTGCATTGCAGCGAAACGCAAGAGAAGTTACTTCGCGGTATTTTTCCTGGCAACTCTTAATAAAGAGACGGCTATCTTTTTGGTTGTTCCAAGCATGCTGCTGTTCTGGGATTGGCTTCGACCTTCCCTGCGAAAGGTTATTTACGGGGTATTGGCGCAGGTGAGCATCTATTTTGCCGTGCGGGTTCCGATTGGATGGATTTACCGCAACAACCCAGGCGGTATGATCGAAAACCATTGGGCTGAGCATGCCATCATTCTCCGCGATTTCCCGATGGTGAGCGTTTTGACTTTTTTGATTGCCATGGTGATGATATGGCTGGCTTTCAATCGCTGGCGCGATAAACCCGTCATGGTCATGTTCGGGGTTTTCCCCGGGATCGTACTGCTTCCCATGTTCTTATTAGGCGGTTATCCTTTTGAAATTCGGGTTTTTTACGATGTATATGCAGCCAGTTTCATGAGCACGGTCTATACATTGCTGTTACCCAGAATCAAATTGCCGGCGCAATGGTTAACCACCCAGGATTGGTTGAACAGTCTGGCAGCCACGATTAGCCGGATGACTTTCTCACCTCATAATAGAACTTTAAGAAAACAGTCGTAATTTTCCCAGGGTCGTCAAACCTATTTCAGCTATACTTTCTCAGGTATCATTCCCTGAAATTGTAGTGAATCACCTGGATAACATGCAACCCAGCCAAAACCCAACCCGAACCGAGCCCGTTGCCAGCAGGCTTTCTCAAGTCGCATGGTTTACGATCATTGTTCTGGCAGGGCTGGCGATTTTCCTGTTTTTTGTCTTCTTTTCAGGCGTTAATTCAAACACCCGGGCATCCTTCGCTGACGTCATGACCGGCGAAGCGCACCGCCCATTCGTCACCCGTGTGCTGGTGCCCTGGCTGACGCGCGGAATCGCTGCCATGATGCCGGAATCCATCCATGGGGGGGCTGAGTCATTATTAGGGTCGGGCGGACCGATCGGAACTCTACTGACGGAGTATGGTTCACCGCCGGGATTTGTCCTGGAAGCCATCATCAGCCTGGGGCTGCAATTGCTCAGCGTGCTGGGGTTCGCGTTTGCCTTTCGCGGGTTATTCAACAACGTTTACAAAGTCCAGCCATTGGTCAGCAATTTAATGACGTTGGTCGCGCTGCTCGGGCTGACGCCGATGTTGTTTTTTGGCTATATCTACGACCTCCCCAACCTGTTTTTGACCACTCTGGCGCTGTTCTGTATTGCCGCCCAGCGGAAAACCGCCTACTGGGCGGTATTTACCCTGGCTGTCTTTAACAAAGAGACGGCCGTAGTGCTGGTGGTCCCGGCTGTGCTGCTGTTCTGGGATTTTCCCCGCCCGTCACTACGCAAGATCATTATCGGCGCAGCTGCTCAAGTTGGTATATTTTTGGCGATTCGCATCCCGCTCGGGTTGCTGTTTCGAAACAATCCGGGCGAGGCTTTCGAAAATCACCTGCTTGATCATATCGACATGTTCATGGATTATCCGGTGTTAGGCGTTATCAGCATATTCGTGGCAATCGGGATGCTGCTGCTGGTCTTTGGCAGCTGGCAAAAAAAGCCGGCAGTTGCTGTGTTGGGTGCGCTGCCGGGATTACTGTTTGTAGTACTTTTTTTGCTTAGCGGGATTGCGTTTGAAATTCGCATATTCTACGAGGTGTATGCGGCAGGGTTCCTGTGCATTCTCTACTCGCTGCTCGCGCGAAAAGCGCCGTTGGAATCGCAACTACCCAGCATGCAGCAATGGATGGACAGCCTGCCGGCGCTGTTGGG
>Ga0209002_10002548_pt1 | contig 14648 bp, 16 predicted proteins | sample Rifsed16ft2_FD_184010 | JGI IMG/M metagenome (GOLD analysis project Ga0209002, IMG submission 184010) | Soil microbial communities from Rifle, Colorado, USA - sediment 16ft 2 (version 2) | ecosystem: Environmental > Terrestrial > Deep subsurface > Rock core/Sediment | place: Rifle, Colorado...
TGGAGCGAGGAAGAAATCGCGTCGAGCGGAACCGGCAGCGAGCGGGCGCACGGTCGCGAGCGTAGCCGAGGGGACCCCTCCGCGAGCCAGGAACCCCGGACGCGTTGCCGCGGTCTGCGGCGGAGCCGGCCCCGTTCGCCCTCGCGACGGGCGGAACGGCAGCGAGCGGACGGTTACGCTCGACGCAAATCACCGGGGACATCTCCTGATTCATCTCCGGGATGCGGGAGAGGAGTGTCCCCGCCCAGCAACGGCGATCGCCGCGTCGAGCTTGCCGCGGACCCGCGAGACCAGATCGAACAGGCGTGCTGCGGGAAGTTCCCTGCCCTGAACCTTGAACGCGTCCACGCCGGCTGCGACCCAGGGCGCAAGCATATCCTCGATGGAGTGGAGATCCCGGGAGAGGGGAATCGCCCGGCAGACGAGATGGCACCGGCCGGACCGCTTGGCGGAGGAAGGTGTCCCCGTTCCCGCCATCTGCGGGCGTTCCGGGGGAGACGCCCCCTCCCTGGCGTACCCGGGGAGCGCGCACTTCCCCTGGAGAAGGATTTCCGGCCGGCAGTGCACGAAAACCTCCACCAGCAGGCCGCTTTCCTCCTTGATCGCGGGGATCTCCGCCGGGGTCAGGGCGGTCGGCAGGACGACCGCGTGGGCTCCGATATCCCGGTAGAACCGGGCATCGGAGGGATTGAGCGTGGATACCCCCACGGAGGCCGTGATCCGCAGAGGAGGTGCTTCCCGCCGCACGAGGGAGATCACCCCGGGGTCGGACAGGATCACCGCGAAGACACCGTCCTCCGTAAGCCGCCTCACGGTGGCCAGGAAGGAAGGGATCTCCGAGGCGCCCGGTATGGTGTTGAGCGCCGCGTGCAGCCGCGCCCCCTTCTCCTCGCATATCGCGGCGGCCTCCCGGACCTGTCCGGGCGGAAGCGAAGATCTCTCCCCGTCGCGGCTCCATCCCCGGCAGCCGACGTAGACGGCGTCTGCCCCTGCGGACAGGACCGCGCCTACCGCAGCGAGACTGCCCGCGGGCGCGAGAAGTTCCGGCTTGGCTATCCCTCTGTTGTCTTCCATCTGTGCTATTATATCCGGAACCGGGAATCGATCGGCCTGCCGGGTACCGCCAAGTCCGAAAGCCGGGCGGGGGGTTGATTTTTTCGGTTGACTTGGGCCGATCGCCGAGTAATGTATAGTGTCGATTGTATACATGCGGTCCCCCGAAATGAGGCGATCTTCCCGCCCCTCTATCCCAGGTAGAGGGGTTCTGCTTTGATTAAAACATTCAGGCGGTATGCTTCGGATGCTCGCTGATTTTGCAACGGTTCTTGTGTTTATCGTGCTTGGCGCGGTGACCGTGGCCCTCATGCTGGGGATCTCCCGCCTGCTCCGGCCGCGCAACCCCACGCCGGTCAAGCTGTCCACGTACGAGTGCGGCGAGGTCCCGTTCGGCTCCTCGTGGGTGCAGTTCAACATCCGCTTCTACGTGGTCGCCCTGATCTTCCTCATCTTCGACGTGGAGGTGGCGCTCCTCTACCCGTGGGCCGTCATCTTCCGGCGCCTGGGCCTCCTGGCGTTCGTGGAGGCGTTCATCTTCATCGTCATCCTGCTCGCGGGTCTGGCCTACCTGTGGAAGGAGGGGGACCTCGAATGGGTGCGCACCGTCCAGGAAACTCCCCCCCCGAAGGAAGGCAAATGAGCCACGATCCCGCGCACAGCGGCCCGGCTCCCGCCGTCGGCCCGGTTTCCCTCGGCCCCGAGGCGCACGTGATGGTGGGCAACGCCGACAAGTTCATCAACTGGTGCCGGAAGTCCTCTCTCTGGTACCTCCTGTTCGCGACGGCCTGCTGCGGCATCGAGCTGATGCAGACCGGCGCATCGCGGTACGACCTCGACCGGTTCGGCGCCGTCTTCCGGGCGACCCCGCGGCAGTCGGACCTGATGATCGTCGCCGGGACCATCACGCACAAGATGGCCGAGCGGCTGATACGGCTCTACGAGCAGATGCCCGAGCCCAAGTACGTGATCTCGATGGGCTCCTGCGCCAACACGGGCGGCCCCTTCTACAAGGACTCCTACTGCGTGGTCAAGGGGGTGGACCTGCTCATCCCGGTCGACGTCTACGTCCCCGGCTGCCCCCCCCGGCCCGAGGCGCTCATCGACGGCATCCTCAAGCTCCAGAAGATCATCGAGCAGAAGAGAAATTTCGCGGCGAAGGCGTAAGGGAACCCGATTGGAACCGAAAGCGATCTTCGAAGCGGTGAAGGGGAAATTCGGCGAGGCGGTGGTGGAGCTCCAGGAGGAAGGGTTCCGCCCGGCGTTCGTGGTCGTTTCCCCGGAGTCGGTCCGGGAGATCTCCCTGTTCCTGCGCAACGACCCCGCGATGAAATTCGACTCCCTCATGTGCCTGTCCGGCGTCGATTACAAGGACCGCTTCGCCGTCGCCTACCACCTTCATTCCCTGGAGATTGGCCACCGGATCGGGGTCAAGGCGTACCTCCCCCGGGAGGCGCCGTCCCTGCCGAGCGTCGACGGGGTATGGCCGGCGGCAAACTTCCAGGAGAGGGAGGCCTTCGACCTGTACGGGATCGTCTTTCCGGGGTCCAAGGACCTGCGACGCATCCTGCTCCCGGAGGACTGGGTGGGGTACCCGCTGCGCAAGGACTACAAGTACCCCGAGTTCTACCACGGGATCAAGGTATGAAGGCCCGCGCGGAAGCGCTCCCCACCCAGGAGATGCTCATCAACATGGGGCCGCAGCACCCGAGCACCCACGGGGTGCTCCGGGTGATCCTGCGCACCGACGGCGAGGTGGTGGTCAACGCCAGGCCGGATGTCGGGTACCTGCACCGGGCGCTGGAGAAGATCGGCGAGCGGGTGACCTACGCGCAGTTTATGCCCTTCACCGACCGGCTCGACTACCTCGCCTCGATGAACTGCAACGCGGCGTGGGCCTGGACCGTGGAGAAGCTGGCCGGCATCGAGGTCCCCGAGCGGGCGGAGTACATCCGGGTGATCGTGTGCGAGCTCAACCGGATCTCCTCGCACCTGATCGCCTTCGGGTCGTTCACCGCGGACATGGGGGCTTTCACCCCCTTCCTGTACGCCATCCGCGAGCGGGAAAGGGTCAACGACCTGTTCGAGGACATCTGCGGGAACCGGCTGACGTACAATTACGTCCGCATCGGCGGCGTCTCGGCCGACCTGCCGGACCGGTTCCTCGAGAAAACGAAGGAATTCCTCGACTACTTCGAGCCGAAGATCCCCGAGTACAACAAGTTGATCTCCTACAACAAGATCTTCGTCCACCGGCTCGCCAACGTGGCGGCCATTTCCGGCGGAGAGGCCGTCGCCTACGGGCTCACGGGGCCGAACCTTCGGGGCTCCGGGGTTTCCTTCGACCTGCGGAGAAGCGAGCCGTATTCGGTCTACCCGAAGCTCGACTTCGACGTCTGCGTCGGGACGGGGGAGCGGGGGACGGTGGGGGACTGCTTCGACCGGTACATGGTGCGGATCAACGAGATGAGGGAAAGCGTGAAAATCCTGCGCCAGGCGATCGCGCAGATCCCCGGCGGCCCGGTCATGGCCAAGGTTCCCCGGGCGTTCAAGCCGCCCGTCGGGGAGGTGTACTTCCGCGCCGAGAACCCGCGCGGGGAGACGGGGATCTACCTCATCAGCGACGGGACCGTGAATCCCTACCGGCTGAAGCTCCGCGCCCCCTCCTTCGTGACGATGAACATCTTCGAGAAGGTCACCAAGGGGCTGATGATCGCCGACATCGTGGCGGTCATCGGCAGCTTCGACATCATCCTCCCGGAGATCGACCGGTGACGTCATGATGGAATCGCTCGCGGTATCCCTGGTCAATGCCGTGCCGGCGCTCTCGGGCGTCCCGCTGTGGACGATGACCCTCCTGGTCATGGTGGTGGTCGCGGCGGTCGTCCTCACCTTCGCCCTGCTGTACGCGGGGCTGGCGACCTACGTCGAGCGGAAGGTGGCCGGCGACATCCAGGCGCGCATCGGCCCGAACCGGGTCGGCCCCTTGGGGCTCCTCCAGTTCCTGGCCGACGGGATCAAGCTCCTCCTCAAGGAGGACATCATCCCGGCCAAGGCCGACCGGTTCCTGTTCGCCCTGGCACCGTACCTCGTGTTCATCGGCTCCTTCGCCGCCTTCGTGGTCGTCCCCTTCGGCGTGGGGCTGATCGCCTCCGACCTGAACATCGGAGTCTATTATGTGATGGCCATCAGCTCCCTCGTGGTGGTGGGCGTGATGCTCGCGGGGTGGTCCTCCAACAACAAGTGGGCCCTCCTGGGGGGAATGCGCGCGGCGGCGCAGATCGTCTCGTACGAGGTCCCGGTGGGGATGGCGCTCCTTCCCGCGGTCCTCATCGCCGGCTCTCTCTCCCTCCAGGACATCGTCCGGTCCCAGGGAGGGCTGCTCGGGATCTTCGGGTGGAACCTCTTCCACAACCCGTTCACTTTCGTTTCCTTTTTCCTGTATTACACCGCGGCGCTGGCGGAGACGAACCGGACGCCCTTCGACATCCCGGAGGCCGAATCGGAACTCGTGTCCGGGTACCACGTGGAATACTCGGGAATCCGGTTCGCCTTCTTCTTCCTCGCCGAGTACGGCGACATGTTCGTCGTGTCCGCGCTGGCGACCGCCTGCTTCCTTGGCGGGTGGCACGTGCCGTTTCTTGACGCCGAGGCGCTTCCCGTCGCCTGGGGCAACCTGTTCTCGCTGGGCGTGTTCCTCGCCAAGGCGCTGGGGCTCGTCCTGCTCATGATGTGGATCCGGTGGACCCTGCCCCGGCTGCGCGTGGACCAGCTCATGCGCATGTCGTGGAAGTACCTGGTCCCGATCACGTTTTTCAACCTGCTGGGCGTCTCCCTCTGGCTCCTGGTTTTCCACGGCAAGGGGATTCCCCGGATGATCGCGTCGCTCTTCGGATAACGGGATGGGCTTGAAGGGTTATTTGCACGACATCTGGGAAGCCGTGGCGACCACCGCCAAGGGGATGCGGATTACCGCGCGGTACGGGGTGGACCCGAGGGAGACGATCACCCTCCAGTACCCCGAGGAGCGCTGGGAGCCGTCCGAGCGGTTCCGGGGGTTCCTGCACAACGACATCAAGAGATGCACGAGCTGCACGATGTGCGTGAAGGTCTGTCCCGTGGATTGCATCTCCCTGGAATCGGTCCGGGGGGCCGACAAGAAATTGGTGCTGGCCTCCTACGACATCAACATCGGGCGCTGCATGTACTGCGGACTCTGCGTCGAGGTGTGCCCCCCGAAATCGCTTACGCATACGAGCGGATACGAGAAGGCGACGGTCACCCGCGGGGAGCTGATCCTGCACTTTGTCCCCGAAGATGCGGAAGAGATCAAGGCCCGCGTGGCGAAGCAGGTGGCGGAAGCGGCGGCGAAGGCGGAAGCGGAAAAGTCGGCGAAGGCGGAAGCCCCCCCGATGGGCTGGCCCGCGCCGGTGTTTGCGGCGGGAAATCCCGGGGCCGGCGCCGACGCCGAGAAAAAGCCCGCGAGGGAGCAGAAGGGGGAGCCTGCGAATCGGGAGGAGCCCCCGAAAGAGGGTGGGGAGAGGACGGAATGAAGGGCCCGGTGGATCTGGTCTTCTACGTGCTGGCTGCCGTCACGGTGGGGTCGGCGATCCTCGTGGCGACCCTTCCGAACATCATCTACGCCGCGGTGGCGCTTTTGTTTGCCTTCTTCGGCGTGGCGGGGCTGTATATCCTTGTTTCCGCGGACTTTTTGGCGGCCACGCAGGTGCTGGTCTATGTCGGGGGGATTCTCGTGCTGATCATGTTCGCGGTCTTCCTGTCGAGCCGGATCTCCTCCGTCGAGCTGTCCAACCCGGTCCATTTCCGGCTGCCCGCGGCGGCGATCTGCCTCGCCCTGTTCGGCGTGCTGGCGCACACGGCGGTATCCCCGGCGTTCATCCCGAAGCCGCAGGTCACGTACCAGCCGACCACCGCCGAGATCGGCGAGCTTCTGATGACCCGGTACCTGCTCCCGTTCGAGGTCGCCTCCGTGCTGCTGCTCGCCGCCCTCATCGGCGCGGCGCTCCTGTCGCGCCCGGACCGGCCCGATATCCCGAGACCCGACATGGAGGAGCCGTAGTAGATGGCCCTGGACAAGATGCTGGTAGTCGGCGCGGCGCTTTTCTGCTGCGGCCTGTACACGATCCTGACGCGGCGCAACGCGGTGGCCGTCCTCATGGGGGTGGAGCTGGTCCTGAACGCCGCCAACATCAATTTCGTGGCGTTCTCGCACTACGTGTCCCGGATGATCGGGGGGCAGATCTTCGCCGTATTCGTCATCGTGCTCGCGGCCGCCGAGGCGGCCGTCGCGCTGGCCATCTTCCTGCGGCTGTTCGCCACGACGGGAACCGTGGAAGTGGACACGGCCGACCATCTCAGGGGTTGATGCAGTAAACGAAACGAAAGGGTGAACCGTTGATCCGATACGCCTACATCATCCCGTTCCTGCCGCTCGCCGCCTTCTTCGTCAACATCGCGGTCGGGAAGCGGCTGCCGCGGAAGGGGGACTGGCTCTCCATCGGCACGATCGGCGCGGGCCTCGTGATGTCGATCGTGATCTTCTTCGAGGTCTTCCGGATCTACGACCCGAACTTCCGGTACCACGTCGTGGTCCCGTGGCTTTCCCTGGGCGGCAGGTTCGTCATCCATGCGGGGGTCCTCATCGACAACCTGACGGCCGTGATGCTCGTCGTCGTGACGGGCGTCTCGACGCTGGTCCACATCTTCTCCGTCGGCTACATGCACGGCGACCCGCGGTACTCCCGGTATTTCGCCTATCTCTCCGTCTTCTCGTTTTCCATGCTGGGGCTCGTCCTCGCCGAGAGCTTCTTCTTCATCTACATCTTCTGGGAGCTGGTCGGGTTTTCCTCCTACGCACTCATCGGGTTCTGGTTCGAGAAGAAGTCGGCCGCCGACGCCGGCAAGAAGGCGTTCATCGTGAACCGGGTGGGCGACTTCGGCTTCCTGATCGGGTTCCTGCTCCTGTTCGCCACGACCGGGGTGCTGGGGTACGACGAGGTCTTCCGGGCGATCGGGGAAGGGAAGATCGGCGGGACCCTCCTGACCCTGGCGGGGATCGGGATCTTCTGCGGCGCCATCGGGAAGTCGGCCCAGTTCCCGCTCCACGTCTGGCTTCCCGACGCGATGGAAGGCCCCACACCGGTCTCGGCACTGATCCACGCGGCGACGATGGTGGCCGCGGGCGTCTACCTCGTCGGGCGCGTCTACCCGATCTTCACGCCGGACGCCTTTCTCTTCATCGCCTACGTCGGGCTCCTCACCCTCTTCATCACGGGCACGATCGCGATCACGGCCACCGACATCAAGAAGGTCCTCGCCTACTCCACGTGTTCCCAGCTGGGGTACATGATCCTGGGTCTCGGGGTGGGCGGGTACACGGCGGGCCTGGCCCACCTGACCACCCACGCCGCCTTCAAGGCGTGCCTGTTCCTGGGCTCCGGGTCGGTGATCCACGCCGTCCACAGCCAGGAGATCACGGAGATGGGGGGCCTGCGGAAGAAGATGCCGATCACCTTCGTTACCTTCCTCATCGCCACGCTCGCGATCGCGGGGGTCCCGCTCTTCTCGGGCTTCTACAGCAAGGATATGATCCTGGGAGCCGCCCTCGAGTTCGGCCTGAAGAATCCGCATCACATGATCCTGTTCGCAGGCGCGCTCCTGACCGCGGGGATGACGGCCTTCTACATGTTCCGGCTGGTGATCCGCACGTTCCTCGGGGAACCGGTGGACCGCCACAAGTTCGAGCACGCGCACGAGTCGCCCCCCAACATGTGGGTTCCCCTCGTGATTCTCGCGGGGTTGTCGTTCTCTTTCTGGTACAGCGGGTGGTTCGGCGACCTGGTCCGGAAGCCCGCTTCCGCGATCCCGGCCGTCCACGCCCTGAAGGCAACGCCTGCCGGGGCTCACGCGGTGAGTTCCGCGCCTTCGCCGGAAGGGCGATTCGGATTGGCGAGCGGCCTGGCGCACGCCGGGACCCCGAAGGCGCCGCAGGGGGCCTCCGGACACGGTTCCGCCGTTCCTCCGGCGCATTCGAAAGGCGGGCACGGGACGCCGGTTCCTCCCGCGGGGCACGGGCCGGCCGGCGGGCACGACGCGGAAGGGGTGGGGCCCCACGCGGCCGCCTCCCCCGATGCCGCCCACGACGAGCACCTGGCGCACACGGCCCATACCTGGGCGATGCGGCTGTCGATCCTGTTCGCGGGGTTGGGGATCGGCCTGGCGTTCGTCGTCTACCTGTTCGGCTGGATCAACCCCGTGAAGGTGGCGTCAACGCTCAAGCCCGTCCACACGTTCCTGGTGAACAAGTGGTATTTCGACGAACTCTACGAGGCGACGGCCGTCAACGGGACGAAGGCCCTCTCCCGCGCGCTGGGCTGGTTCGACCTTACCGTCGTGGACGGACTCGTCAACCTCTGCGCGCACCTGGGCGTCTGGTTCTCCTACCTGACGGGGAAGTTCGACAATTACGTGGTCGACGGCGCGGTGAACGGCGTCGCGGACGTCACGATCGGGAGCGGCTCCTTCTTCCGCCGGTTCCAGACCGGCAAGCTCTACCACTATGTCTTCATCCTGGCGGGCGGCGTGCTGATCATTTTCCTGGTAAAAGCGTTCTGACCGGAGGAGGTCTTCCTTGGACTTTATCAACAGCCACATCCTGACCCTGATGACGTTCCTTCCCGTGGCCGGAGCGGCGATCATCCTCATGATGCCCTCGGGCAGGGACAACCTCGTCAAGACGATCGCCGCGGTGGCGTCTTTCCTGCCGGTCCTGCTCGCGGTCCAGCTCTGGTTCCTCTACGACCGCACGGTGGCCGGCGTGAACGTGGCGAGCCAGTTCCAGTTCGTCGAGCACTATCGCTGGATCCCGTCGATCAACGTCGAGTACTTCCTGGGGGCAGACGGGATCTCGATGCCGATGATCATGCTCACGACGATCGTCTCCTTCCTGGCGGTGGTCGGCTCCTGGGGGATCGAGAAGCAGATCAAGGGGTACATGGCCCTGATCCTCCTCCTCGAAACCGGCATGATGGGCGTCTTCTGCGCCCTGGACTTCTTCCTCTTCTACGTCTTCTGGGAAGTGATGCTGCTGCCGATGTACTTCCTCATCGGGATCTGGGGAGGTCCCCGGCGCGAGTACGCGGCGATCAAGTTCTTCCTGTATACGCTCCTGGGCTCGGTCCTGATGCTTCTCGTGATGCTGGCGCTCTATTTCAACACGACGAATCCCGAGACGGGCGGGCACACCTTCAACATGCTCCACTACATGCAGCAGTCGACCCACAACGGATGGCTCAAGGGGTTCGACATCCGGATCCTCCTCTTCCTCGGGCTCTTCATCGGGTTCGCGATCAAGGTCCCCCTTTTCCCGTTCCACACGTGGCTCCCCGACGCCCACGTCGAGGCGCCGACCGCCATCTCGGTCATCCTGGCGGGGATCCTCCTGAAGATGGGGACGTACGGCCTGATGCGGATCTCCTTCCCGATGTTTCCCGACGTGACGAAGTGGTTCGTCATCCCCATGGCCGTCCTGGGGGCGATCAACATCGTCTACGGCGCCCTGTGCGCGATGGCGCAGTCCGACCTGAAGAAACTGGTCGCCTACTCCTCGGTGAGCCACATGGGATTCTGCCTCCTCGGGATGGCGGCGCTCACTCCGGCCGGGATGGTCGGCGCGTCGTTCCAGATGTTCTCCCACGGCATGATCACCTCCATGCTGTTCTTCCTGGTCGGGGTCATCTACGACCGGGCGCACCACCGCGACATCGACGGGTTCGGGGGACTGGGCGCCGTCGTTCCGGTCTATACCTTCTTCATCACCGTTGCGTTCTTCGCCTCGCTGGGCCTGCCGGGCTTCTCCGGGTTCGTCGCCGAGGCGATGGTCTTCATCGGGTCGTTCTCCGTCTTCCGGACGATCGTGATGATCTCCGCCTCGGGGATCATCATCGTGGCCGCGTTCCACCTCTGGGCGCTCCAGCGCGTCTTCCTCGGGCCGCTCAACCCCAAGTACGCCCAGCTCGAGGAGATCAACTCCCGGGAAATCTTCTGCCTCGCTCCGCTGGCGCTGATGACGCTGATCCTGGGGGTCTACCCGATGCCGGTGCTCAACCTGATGAGCGCGTCCTTGAATCATCTCGTCGACGTCGTGAACATGGTGATCTAGATGCCTCTGGGGAACCTCGCCAGCCTCCGGTATTTCCTGCCGGAACTCGCGATCACCGCGACGATCCTTTTGCTCGTCGTCCTCCACGTCGTGGGGAGGAACCGACGCTCGCCCGAAGCGGCAATCCTGGCGCTGGTCGGAACGGGCATGGCGCTCTGGGTCGCGTGGATGACCCCCGCGGGGGAGGGGATCGGGCTCTTCGAGGGGATGGTCGTCCTGGACGGTTTCGCGGTCTTCTTTAAAGTGTTGACCGCCCTGGCGACCGCCATCGTCATCTTCATGTCGATCGACTGCTACGAGCTCACGGACAGGACGCAGGCCGAGTACTATCTCTTCCTCCTCTCGGTGCTGCTCGGGATGTTCCTCCTTTCCTCGGCCAGCGACATCGTGATGCTCTACCTCGCGCTCGAGCTGGTCTCGATTCCCTCGTACCTGCTCGCCGGCTACCTGAAGGGGAAGGCGTCCTCCACCGAGGCGTCGATGAAGTACGTCGTTTACGGGGCGACCGCTTCGGGGGTGATGATCTACGGATTCTCGCTCCTGTACGGCATGACGGGGTCGACGCAGATTTCCGAGATCGGGCGCGTCCTTACCCTGGGGACGGCGCCCCTGCCGGCGATGCTGGCGGCAGTGATGGTGACCGTGGGATTCGGGTACAAGATCGCCGCCGTTCCGTTCCACATGTGGAGCCCCGACGTGTACGAGGGGGCGCCCACTCCCGTGACGGCTTTCCTTTCCGTCGGGCCGAAGGCCGCGGGGTTCGCGGTCCTGGTCCGGTTCTTCTACACCGTCTTCGCCTCCCCCGACGGGGCCGACGGGATGTGGAAACTCTCCTCCTCCGTGGACTGGCCTTTTCTGTTCGCCGTCCTGTCCGCGGTGACGATGACGGTGGGGAACCTGGTCGCCATCAACCAGAGGAACGTGAAGCGCCTGCTCGCCTACTCCTCGATCGCGCACGCCGGGTACATGCTGATGGGATTCGTCCTGCTCACCACGGTGGGGCTCAAGGCGATCCTCTTCTACCTCGTCGTGTACCTCTTCATGAACCTGGGCGCCTTCTACGTGGTCGTCCTGGTCGCCAACGGCAGCCGGAGCGAGGACATCTCCTATTTCTCGGGGCTGGGCAGCAGGGCGCCTTTCGCCGCGGTCTCGCTGGCCATCTTCCTGTTCGCGCTCACGGGGATCCCGCCGTTTTCGGGGTTCATCGGCAAGGTCTACCTGTTCGCCGAGGTGATCAACCGGGGGGTCTACTGGCTCGCCCTCGTGGCGGCGCTCAACAGCGTGATCTCCCTGTACTACTACGCGAGGATCGTGAAGGTGATGTTTTTGGAGGACCCCACGCAGGCGGGAGATCTCCCGTTGGCCCTCGTGCCGAGAGTCATGCTGGCCATCCTGGTGGTTCCCACGCTTTTGCTGGGGATATACTGGGAGCCTGTCATCCGCGTCACCGAAGCGTCGGTGCGAATCCTGACACACTGAGAGGAAAGGGCCGGTGGCGAACTTCGTTTCCTCCATCCAGTTTTCCGACCCGTATTTCTCGGTCCTCCTGCTCCTGATCATCGCCGTCGGGATGGCGGTGGGGTTCGTCTTCCTCTCCCAGGCCCTGGGGCCCAGCAAGTACGACCGGATCAAGTACAGCGTCTACGAATGCGGCGTGGACCCCATCACGTCCGCCTCGGTCCGGGTGTCGGTCAAGTTCTACCTGGTCGCCCTGCTGTTCATCCTGTTCGACCTGGAGTCGGCGTTTCTCTACCCGTGGGCGGTTCTCTACCGGGACCTCGGCTGGTTCGGATTCGTCGAGATGGCCGTGTTCGTGGGGATCCTCCTCGCGGGGCTTCTCTACGCATGGAAGAAGGGGGCGCTCGAATGGCAGTGAACCGCGCCAAGGACGGCGCCCCGGGATTTCTCACCACCCGGTTCGAGGCGCTGCTCGCCTGGGGCAGGAAATACTCGATCTATCCGTTCACGTTCGCGACGGCGTGCTGCGGGATCGAGGTGATGGGGGCCTTCGGGACCCACTACGATCTGTCCCGCTTCGGGGCGGAGGTCGTCCGGTTCTCCCCGCGACAGGCGGACATGCTCCTCGTCGCGGGAACCGTCAACTACAAGATGGCGCCGGTGCTGAAGCGCATCCACGACCAGATGCTCGAGCCGAAGTGGGTGGTGGCGATGGGGGCGTGCGCCGCCTCGGGCGGGTTCTACAACAACTACAGCGTGCTCCAGGGGATCGACAAGATCCTCCCCGTGGACGTGTACATCCCCGGCTGCCCCCCGAACCCCGAGGGGATCATCGACGCCGTGGTGGCGATCCAGAAGTTGCTCGAGACCGGCGCACCGCGGGCCGCGGAGCGCTGGCCGATCAAGATCTGAAGCGGAAGGGAAATGGCGGAAGAGAAAAAGAGCGCGGTGCTGGAGACGTTGGTCGGGAAGTTCGGGGACGACATCGTCTCGACCCACTCCGACTTCGGGGACGACACGGCCCTCGTCAGGAGGGAGAGGATCGTCGAGATCTGCACCTTCCTGCGGGACGACCCGGCCCTGCGTTTCGACTTTGCGATGGACCTGACCGGCGTGGACTACCTTGGGGAGGAGCCCCGGTTCGAAGTGGTCTACCACCTCTATTCCCTGGAGAAGAAGCACCGGGTGCGGATCAAGACCCGCGTCCCGGAGGAGGACCCGGTGATCGACTCGGTCATCCCGGTCTGGGCCGGGATGGACTGGTACGAGCGGGAGGCGTACGACATGTACGGGATCGTCTTCCGCAACCACCCGAACCTCAAGCGGATCCTCATGTACGAATCGTTCGTCGGGCATCCCTTGCGCAAGGATTACCCCAAGGCGAGGCGCCAGCCCACCATCGGGCCGGACGAGTAGACAGAGATGACCGAGGTCGTCACGTACAAGAGGGAAGCCGGGAAGCTCGACATGCAGGCCGAGCCGATGCTCCTGAACATCGGCCCGTCCCACCCCGCCACGCACGCAACGCTTCGGCTCATCGCGGAGCTGGACGGCGAGACGATCCTGAAACTCACCCCCGAGTTCGGCTACCTGCACCGCTGCTTCGAGAAGGAGTCGGAGAGCCACACCTGGACCCAGGTGGTGACGTACACCGACCGGCTGAACTACGTCTCCCCCCTGATGAACAACGTCGGATACGCGATGGCCGTCGAGAAGCTCTGCGGGATCGACGTCACCGAGCGGTGCAAGTACATCCGGGTGCTCATCTCGGAGTTCTCGCGGATCATCGACCACATGGTATGCATCGGCACCAACATGGTCGATCTGGGGGCGCTGACCAACTTCTGGTACTTCTGGAAGCCCCGCGAGGAGGTGTACATGCACCTCATCGAACCGCTCACGGGGACGAGGCTGACGACGGGATACACCCGGATCGGCGGGATGGCCTGGGATCTCCCCGACGGATGGGAGGAGAAGGCGCGCGGGGTCATCGAGCACGTCATCCTGCCTGCGATCGCCGACGTGAACGCCCTGCTGACCAAGAACCGGATCTTCATCGAACGGACGATGGGGGTGGGGCCCATCACCCCGAAGGACGCGATCGCCCTCGGTTTCACGGGGCCGTGTCTGAGGGCGGCGGGTGTCCCTCTCGACCTCCGGAAGGACGAGACGTACCTCGTGTACGACCGCTTCGACTTCGACGTGCCCGTAGGGGAAGAGGGCGACACCTGCGACCGGTACATGGTCCGGATGGAGGAGATGCGCCAGTCGGTCCGCATCATCTTGCAGGCCCTCGACCAGCTCCCGGGCGGGCCCGTCAACGTGGACGACCCGCGGTTCAACCTGCCGCCGAAGCAGGAGGTGTACGGAAGCATCGAGGGCCTGATGAACCACTTCAAGCACATTATGGACGGAGTCCAGGTCCCCGCCGGCGAGGTCTATTCGGCCACCGAGGCGGCCAACGGGGAACTCGGCTACTACATCGTCAGCAAGGGGGGCGGGGGCCCCTACAAGATCAAGGTCCGGCCGCCGTGCTTCCCTCTCTTCCAGGGGATGCCGCGCCTGTGCGAGGGGGGAATGATCGCCGACCTCATCGCGGTGTTGGGCAGCGTCAACATCATCGCGGGGGAGCTGGACCGGTGAGCCCGTCCTTTTCCGAGGCGACCCGGGCGAGGTTCGAGAGGATGCTCGCCCGCTACCCCGACAAGGAGGCGGCCATCCTTCCGACGCTCCACCTTGCCCAGCGCGAATTCGGGCACCTCTCCGGCGAGGCGATCGACTACGTCGCCACGCTGCTCGGGTTCACGCCGGCGCGCATCGAGGGGGTGGCGACCTTCTACACCATGTACAACCGGAAGCCGGTGGGGAAATACCACCTGCAGGTCTGCCGGAACCTCTCCTGCTCTCTCATGGGTGCGGAACACCTGATCGAGCACATGTCGAGGAAACTGGGGAT
>Ga0209002_10002549_pt1 | contig 14647 bp, 11 predicted proteins | sample Rifsed16ft2_FD_184010 | JGI IMG/M metagenome (GOLD analysis project Ga0209002, IMG submission 184010) | Soil microbial communities from Rifle, Colorado, USA - sediment 16ft 2 (version 2) | ecosystem: Environmental > Terrestrial > Deep subsurface > Rock core/Sediment | place: Rifle, Colorado...
GTCCCTCAATCCTTCAAGGAGCGACCTGAAGTAGCCGAATTCAGCTTTCTTGATCTGGGCGGCAGGAACCGCTTTCGGAGCTTTCCTGACGGTTGTTCGGCGGCTGCCATTTGTTCTTGAAGCGGCTTTCTTCGTGACTTTGAGTCGTAATTTCGGCATGAGAATCCTTATTGTCTGTAAAGCGAAAGAATGTGCTTGTCCGGTGTAATCTTACCCGAAAAACAGAAGAAAATAGTGTCTTGTCAAGGAAAATCGGAAGGAAAACAACGAAAAGCTGAAGAGAAACGCTCTTCATGGTCCAAATACGAACTCCCCGCAGGCTCTCTCTAAAGTGTTTTGATTGGAGGCCTAAAACATGACACGCAGAGCACGAAGACAACACGAAGAAAGCGATCGCCGCTTCGTGTTCTTCTTGACGCCTCTGTGGCACTTCGTGTAATTGTCTTGGAATGAGACGGGGCGAAACCGAATCGACCGATTCGACAACCTAATGCATCCCCTTTACATCTTCAGGTGAAAACTTGGTCAGCTTCACGGCCTTGGCCATGTGCCGATCAAAGGAGGGAACAACAAGGAGGGCCTGTTTGGCGTTCTCGGCTTCAATGATGGTCCATCCGCAATGCTCGCCGTCCTGACAACCCCAGTCGAAATGTGTTATGTATCCCGTCGCTTCAATTTGCTGAAGCGCTTTGGCGCAGCCTTCGGCGGTGTGCGGTGCAATGACGATGAATCGGTCCATGGGAAGCCCCACTCAACAATGAAAAATTAGAAGTTAAAGAATGCTTACCTGCCAAAGTAAGAAGTCAAAGGTCAAAAGTCAAAAGGGGGGTGAGAAGAAGCAAGAGGGCAAGAGTAAGAAAGGGGCTGAAAGCTGACTGCCGAGAGCTATCAGCTATCCTACTTCACCAACGTCATTCTCTTGACGATCGACCGGTTGGCGAATTCGAGACGATAGAAATAGAGTCCCGAGGGGAGAGAGGAGGCGGAGAATGTGGTGCGATACATCCTGCCCGCTTCGGCGTTCTGGTCAAACAGGGTGGCGACCTGCTGTCCGATCATATTGAAGACTTTGAGGCTCGCCTTGCCGGCTTCGGGAAGCGTGAACTCGATCGTGGTCGTGGGGTTGAACGGATTCGGATAATTGGGACCGAGTGAAAGCACTTCCGGAGCAAGGCCAACTTCCACCTCGGCTGCATCATAATATGTCGCCGCACCGCCAAAGTCGATCTGTTTGATTCTGTAGGCGTAGCGGCCGGCCGGCAGATTCCCATCGACGTAGGAGTATTCTTTCGGGGACGTGGAGGTTCCGGAGCCTTGAACAAAACCGATTTTGGACCAAGTAGTTCCGGGTTCCGGGTTACGAGTTCCGAGTTGTGAACCTGAAACCTGTAACTCGTAACTCGAAACCAACCTGCGTTCTATCTCAAAGCCAAAGTTATTCACCTCCGTCGCCGTCGCCCACTGCAGAATCGCATCGAGTCGGTTCGCGGTTGCAGTGAGGGAGGTCATTTGCACGGGAAGCGATGCGAAACTTCCTCCTCCCGATATCGTTCCCTCACCGGTGATTGTGCAACCTTCAGCGAACGAAAGCGTGTCGCCTGGGCCGACGCTCAGAGTGCACCCTGCTGCTACGGAGATGCTGTTGGTTACTGTCACATCCCCAGAGAGCGATACTGTCCCCTGAGTGTTGACAACAAGATTGTAGAAATTGATACCATTCACCAGGGAGTCGTTCACAATGAGCGTCTGGTCTGACGACCCGTTGAAGATGACCGTGCTGGTTCCGGCATCGAAGGACGATCCAGCCTTGTTTTCCCAAGTGACACCCGCAAACTCAAGAGTTCCGGTTTGTGCGTTGAAATCGCCGCCGTTGAAGAATGTTATGTTCCCTCTGGCGATCAACTTTCCATAGCCAAGATTGATTGCACCAAGATTCTGGATCGTCAATTTTGTACCGTGAACGACGAGAACTCCCAATGAGTCAAAATAGAGGTAGCCACTTTGCTGAATTTCCAAATCCCTTGTTCGGGCAGTATCTGGCAGGGTCAAGGGAACCGGTACGTAGGGATCAAAATCTGTCTCGCTGATCCGAGCGTCTTTCGTTAAAGTAGGAATTCCTTTGTCCCAGTTACTCGAATCACCCCAGGCAGTCGAGGTTGAACCATCCCATTGTGCGACTTGCCCGAGTACAGAAAGAGGAAAGAGGAGTGACAAAGTAAGCACACACGCAAAAAGCATGTATTGTCGGCGATATGGGGGCATGGGAGGCTTCATTTGCACTGCATAAAACAGACGCACGGCGTAAAACGAATGCGAAGTTTGGAGCAAATGACTCAGAAGAGTTTCACCAATGACAGGCTAGAAGGAAGGAAGGTTGGCGTGTTACGTCACACTGCTTGCCAAGGCGTTCGCCTCCCACCGGATCACCCTCTTGACAATAAGTCAAGATAGAAAATTCAAGCGGGTGTGTCAATGTGAGAAAGTGACGCGGGGCACGAATTTGACGAAAAATCGGCAATTTTGTGGCGGGTAAGGCGAACCATCGGTTGGAAACCGACGGCTCAGAAGACGCCGGGGGGAACCATAATCCCGCTTTGCGGGATTAAACCACGTACGGGGATCTCTCAGCCGTCCATTTCCAACGGATGGCGGCGTCACGAGCCAATCCTCAGCTCCTCTCACCCCTCCTGCCCATTTGCCCATACAATAAGCCCCGGCTGGTTGGGGTTGTCGAGGTCTTCGTGGCGGGGGAGGACCCGGATCGTGTGCCCCAGGCGCCCGCTTGTCTCCAGGGTGATCGACCCGACATATTCGGTCTTTGATCCCTGTTTTTTTCCGGTGCTCCTCATGAGGGCGATCTTGGGATGCTCAATATCGCCTTTGGCGTTGAGAACCCCGTACCATATGTCGACGAAAACGTCATTCGGGGTAAGGTCGCCAAGCTCAAGGGAGGCTCTCACAGTCACGGATTCGCCCACTCTCAGCCTGTCGGCTTTTTCGATTGTCACGTCGCCTACTTCTATGTCTTCCCATGCGTCGGTTACCCGCTCTTTCCAGGCGGCCAGCTCTTTTGCCTTTCTGAAACCGTCTGTCTGCAGGGAGGCCGACCGGACCTGCGCGGTAAGGTACATTTTGTCCATGTACTCGCGCACCATTCGGTTGGTGTTGAACTGCGGCCCGATCGCCTTCATTGACCCTTTCATTCTGCTTATCCACTCGCGCGGGAGGTCGTCAACGCCCCTTCTATAGAAGAGGGGGACGATTTCCTTCTCGAGAAGGTCGTAGAGAGCGTTCGATTCCACATCGTCCTGGAATTTCTCTTCGGTGTATTCTTCACCCTTCCCGATGGCCCAACCCGTGTTCACGTTGTACGCCTCATCCCACCATCCGTCGAGGACGCTGAGGTTGATCGCGCCGTTCAATCCTGCCTTCATGCCGCTGGTGCCGCTCGCCTCCAGGGGCCTGCGCGGGGTGTTGAGCCAGATATCCACTCCCTGGACCATGTATCTCCCGACGACCATATCATAGTCTTCGAGGAACACCATATGGTTCCGAATGCCGTTCATCCGTTCGAAGTGGATGATCTGGCGGATCAGGTCCTTCCCCGGATTGTCAAGCGGGTGGGCCTTTCCCGTAAACAGGATCTGGACAGGCCGATCCTTGTCGGTGAGGATTTTTGTGAGACGTTCTGCGTCCTTGAGAATAAGCGTTGCACGTTTATAGGTGGCAAAACGCCGGCCGAAACCGATTGTTAACGCATCAGACTTGAGGACCTCCCTTGCCCGCTCGACCTCCACCGGAGGTGCGCCCCGGGCTTTCAGCTGGCTGGCGAGGCGTCCCCGCGCAAAGGCGACGAGCCTCTCTCGCCGCCGCTCGTGTGTCCGCCAGAGCTCCTCGTCGGGAATCTGGTCGACGCGCGACCATAAAGCAAGGTCGCCGCCGTCGTCACGCCACCGCGGGCCAAGGTACCGGTCGTACAGACCGGCCACGTCCCTGCTGATCCATGACGGCCCGTGCGTCCCGTTCGTAATTGAGACGATCGGCAGATCATCCATCGGAATATCGGGCCACACATTCTTCCACATGGTGCGCGAAACTCTGCCATGGAGCTTGCTGACCGCATTGGACTTTCCGGCCATTCGGAGCGCCAGGACGGTCATGCAGAAGTGCTCCTCCATGCTTTCCGGGTTCTGGCGGCCAAGGCCGAGGAAGTCCTTTTCGTTGAGGCCGAGCTGAGAGCGGAACCCGGAGAGGTATCTCGACATCAGCTCGGGCGAGAAGAAGTCGTTTCCCGCAGGCACGGGTGTGTGGGTCGTGAAAACGATGCCCGACCCGGCGGCCTCTTTTGCCGCGGCAAACGGGAGCTTGTGCTCCTTCATCAGATCGCCGCAACGCTCAAGGCACAGAAATGCGGAGTGGCCTTCATTGAGATGGTACACCCCAATATCGATCCCCAGCGCCTTGAGGGCGCGATAACCGCCGATTCCAAGAAGTATCTCCTGCTGAATCCGCATCTCCCTGTCGCCGCCGTATAATTGATCGGTGATCTTCTGGTCCTGTCGGGGATTCTGGGGGATGTTGGTGTCGAGCAGATAGAGGGGAATGCGCCCGACCCGCACCAGCCAGATCTGCGCGGCCACGGAGCGGCCGGGAAGTTCGACGGATATGGTCAGGGGTTTGCCGTCTTTCTTCTGCAGCTCGACAGGGAGCGTATAGAAGTCGTTCTCGGGGTATCGTTCCTGCTGAAAGCCGTCGGCGTTCAGATACTGCCGGAAATATCCCTGCTGATAGAGCAATCCGACGCCCACGAGCGGGAGTCCGAGGTCGCTTGCCGACTTGAGATGATCACCGGAGAGGACGCCGAGGCCTCCCGAATAGTTCGGTACGCACTCCGTGAGGCCAAACTCAGCCGAAAAATACGCAATGCGGGTCTTAAAGATCTCGCCGTACGTCTTCTTGAACCAGCAGGAACTCGCCTCGCGGTATTTCTTGAATTTCTCGTATCCCCGCTCGACCTGGGCCAGGTAGGCCTCGTCACGCGCAGCGTTGTTGAGCCGTTCCTGCTTAATGCTTCCCAAAAGGCGGACAGGATTATGCTGTGCTTGTTCCCAGAGATCGGGGTCGAGCCGAATGAAGAGCTCCATGAGGTCGCTGTCCCACACCCATGCGAGGTTGTTTGCCAGTTCGAGCAGGCATTCCAACCCGGGTGGAATGGACGGGTCAACGGTATAGGTTTGGATCGGTCGTATCATAGGGTAAACCCTTCCGAAAGAGGCTGCAGGTATAAGGGTTGGCAAGGGAAAGAGAGGTGAAACGAAGATCGTCCGTCTGCTTCATAGGAAGCCTGGTTGTCGGAGAGAGCGATAGAGGGAACTTCATCGCTTCAGCAAGGTTACGGAGGATTAGGAAGAAATGCCAGAGGATGGAAAACAGGAAAAATGTTGAATAATTCTCCCCCTTTCCTTCCTTGTCCCCCCTTGTTGTCATCCTGAACGAACGCTTGCCCTGATGTTGAGTCTTCGTGAATGCTCCAGCCTCCCTCTCCGTTTTCTTTGTTGTCATCCTGAGCGAACGTTTTCTCTGATGTTGAGTCTTCGTGAATGCTTCAGCATCCCTCTCTGTTTCCTTTGTTGTCATCCTGAGCGAACGCTTTGCGTGTGAGCGAAGGATCTGGAAACCGCGGGACTTCTTGGGTGTTTTCCGGATCCTTCGCTCGCCCTCAGAAGACCTCTTTGTGCTCGCTCAGGATGACAAAAGCGGCAGGCTAGTACCAATCCTGGCTCAAATCGCGCCAGTCCGGACTCATTTTCTCTATCAGGGCAACTTTCTTTGAGCGCCGCCATCCCTTGAGTTCCTTTTCCCTCATGATGGCCTCAGCAATGTCGCCGAATTCTTCAAAGTACACAAGCTTCACACAGTTGTATCGTTGTGTGAAGCCGCGGATGAGCTTCTCTTTGTGTTCTTGGACGCGTCTTTCAAGGCTGTTGGTTACCCCCACGTAGATTGTAGCATTGGCCATACTTGCCATGATGTACACGTAATACGTCTTCATGATCCCCCCAGTATTCTTTTTCCTTCAGTCTTTTCTCTTTTCCTTGATGTGTGGGGGGAGTCTCCATGATCGCACCGGTATCCCCCTTCTTCTTCCCTTGTTGTCATCCTGAGCGAACGTTTTGCGTGTGAGCGAAGGATCTGGAAACCGCGGGACTTCTTGATGTTTTCCGGATCCTTCGCTCGCCCTCAGAAGACCTCTTTGTGCTCGCTCAGGATGACAGAAGCCCGGGACTACAGTGGGGGGGGATTACCTGCCGAACAGATGGTTCCAAAGGATGGGAAGCAGAAAATACGCCCAGCTCATTCCCGCCAGCACGAGGCCGGCAAGGCCGACGACCGCCCATCCCGCCATCCTGATCTCAGCTTCGGGCTTCTTTGAATACTTGAGGGCAAGGCCGAAACCGGTAACTCCAATCACCAGGCCGAGGGCGGAGATGATTCCGAAGACGATGAGAAGAAGATTGTCAGGCATGACCATCGGCAGGCGAATCGGTGAGCCCCGGCGGCAACGGCGGCTTTTCCTTCTTGGGGAAAAGGACCGACGCAACAACCGAGAGCGTCAACACGCCGGCGACGACGCCGAGTGCAATGGCGATAGGAAGGTCATAGAAACTCTCGATCAGCATCTTTGCCCCGATGAACACAAGCACAATCGAGAGGCCGAACTTGAGGTAGTGGAACAGATCGAGCAACCCGGCGAGGGCAAAATAGAGGGCCCTGAGACCGAGGATCGCAAAGACGTTGGAGGTGTAGACGATGAACGGGTCGCGTGTGATCGCAAAGACGGCGGGTATGGAATCCAGGGCGAACACGAGGTCGGTCGTTTCGACGACGATGATCACAATAAACAACAGCGTCGCATAGACCCTCTTTTCGGCCCTGACGAAGAATTTCCCCTCATGATATCCGGCGGTGACGGGGAGTATCCTCTTGAAGATTCTGACAAAAATATTGTTCTCGGGATGAATATCCACCGTCTCGTCCTGAAAAGCCATTTTGACCCCGGTGAATACCAGGAAGGCGCCGAAGATGTAGAGGACCCAGTGGAACTGGTTGATCAAGGTCACCCCCACAAAGATCAGGAGTCCCCTCATGACCAGTGCCCCGACGATTCCCCAGAAGAGGACCTTGTGCTGATACTTGCCCGGCACCTTGAAGTACGAAAAGATCATCAGGAAGACGAAGAGGTTGTCGACGCTCAACGATTTTTCGATGATGTAGCCGGTGAAGAATTGAAGAGCGACTTCGTACCCTTCAAAGATGTAGACGCCGACATTGAAGAGGAGGGAAAGGACGATCCAGAAAGCGCTCCAGAGGAGGGCCTCCTTGATCTTGACCTCGTGGGCCTGCTTGTGGAACACGCGCAGGTCGAGGACAAGCATGAAGACAACGAAGAGATTGAAAACCGCCCAGAGCCAGGCGCCGTGGTTCATTTGTTGCCCATGATAGAAATCATCGCAGAAAAGATAGCAAAAGTTTCCTTGAAATCATTGGAATTCGGTAGGAGACCTCTGAGGTTACACGGAGAACACAGAGGTGTTTTTCTCTGTGTCCTCAGTGGCTTCTTTCAACTCAGGAACGCTTGCGGGTCCAGTACCAATAGAACGGAAGGGAAATCAAAAGCAGAATGATTCCGATAACCGCATTACGGGTATCTTCGACCATCGTATTGTAGAGGAACCATGTTACGATGAGAACGAAGAGCAGGGTTGCATACGGATATCCCCATGCCTTGTACGGACGCTCGGCATCGGGCATTTTTTTTCGCAGGACGATCACACTCACGGCGGTCAAACCGTAGAAGAACCAGGAGCCAAAGACAACGTACGACGCGATCTGCTCGTACGTCCCGCTGAACGTGAGCAGACAGCTCCATATTCCCATGGCGACAATCGCGATATACGGAGAATGGAACTTCGGATGGACCTTTCCGAACGAGCGTGTCATCGCACCGTCGGCCCCGGCCGCGTACGTGGAACGCGGCCCGGCAAGAAGCATCCCGTTGGTTGAGCCAAAGGTCGAGCAAAGAATTCCAATGATGACGAGGGATGCACCGACCGGACCGAGAGCGGTGGCGGCGACATCCGCCGCGATACGCGGCGACCCCGACATGGACTCGACAGGGATGATGTACGCAAAGGCAATATTGGCTGCGAGATAGAGAATAATGACGGAGACCGTACCGATGAGGAGTGACATCGGAACGTTCCGCTGCGGATTCTTGAACTCTCCTGCCGCAAGGGTTACGTCGATCCAACCGTCATATGCCCAGAGTGCGGATATCATCGCGAGGCCGAATCCAGCCGTCAGGCTGCTTGTCCATTCATCCGGCCACCAGGGAAGGAAATTGGATGCCGATCCCATCCCCGAAAACAGGGCTGCGAGGATCAATCCCACCAGCGCAATGACCTTGGCGCTGGTGAAGATGTTCATGACCCATCCTCCAAACTGAACACCGCGAACGTTGATAAGGGTGACGACGCCAATGGTGAGCATGGCCGTGAGCTGGACCCACCCCATCCCAAAATCGAATGAAAGCCCGAGAACATGAACGGGGTAATCGAAAAAGCGCTGAGTCGGCTGGAAGGCGGGGAAGAAGTACCCAAGGAATGTGGCGAATCCGACGGCGATTGCGGCCGCAGAACCGGCTTTGTTGATGAAGAAATCGTTCCAGCTGAAGAGAAAGCCCCAGATACGCCCGAAGCTCTCGCGAAGGTAGACGTAAGGACCCCCGGCCTGCGGCAGCACGGCGCTGAGTTCGGCGAGCGTCAGGGCGCCGAACAACGTCAACATCCCTGCAACGATCCACACCAGCATGATAGGACCCATCGCCTGGAGATGGCCGGCAATCGTCGCGGGAACAATGAAAATGCCCGAGCCGATGATGACGCCCATGTGGATCGCGATTCCCTCGCGCAGGCCGAGAGCGCGGAGAAGTTGAGGTTGTGGGGTTGGTTCGGTCATCAGGGTGTGTGTATGAGTTTAAGTGTGTATGAGGGTAAGAGCGTATGTGCTATCAGACCTTCCAATCCTCGGGGTGTTGCATCATTTTAATCAGCTTTCCTTTTATGAAAGCATACTGGTTGAACAATTCATTTGATCTTGTTGACTCCAGATAGCCGCACTCGGTTGAGAATTCAAGCCAAACCTGAGTTTCGGCAGCTTCGCTCAGGCAATCGGATAGCTTGCTTCTAAAATGAGCCGGGAAAAGTCGTTTCTCAAATGCTTCAGCAATATTTGCACAAACAGATCGGGATGATCTGCGAATCTGGTCGACAAGCGAGTATCGTTCTTCCTTTGGAAACGTTCCGGTCAATCTGAATATCTCCATCGCAGCATCAAATGCCATCTTGTACACCTAAAGATCCCCATGAGCCCCGATCCTCATTTTTCCCCCCATTCCTACTCTTACCCTCTTACTCTCTTCCCCTCGTATCCTCTCACGCCACCGCTTGGCCTTCCTCCACCTTTTTCCCAACCACCATCAGCACACCCACCATCACCGCAGTTCCAACAAGGATCGATAACCAGGGAGAGAATCCGAATGCGGTCGGAATATCGCCAACCAGCATTCCGACGAACGCTGCGAGCAGCGCGTACGGAAGCTGAGTGCGCACATGATCGATGTGATCGCAGGCAGAGGCCATCGAACTCAAAATGGTGGTGTCCGAAATCGGTGAACAATGGTCTCCGAAGACAGCCCCCGCGAGTACTGAACTGATCACGCCGTTCAGGATGATGGTCATGTCTACGCTTGAAAGTGCCGCGTCAATGCCGAGCGTGTTGGCTAGCGGGATCACCAATGGCATCATGATGGCCATGGTTCCCCAGCTGGTTCCTGTTGCGAAGCTGACGATAGCGGCGATGACGAACGTCAGGACGGGCAGCCAATGCGGCTCGATGGTTCCCCGAAGAATCTGAACAAGGAACGATGCCGTGTGAACTTCTTCCGTCACCGCCCCGATAGACCAGGCAAGGACAAGGATCAACATTGCAAGAAGCATGGATTTCAATCCGTCGAACCATGCATCGACGGCGTGCGCGATGCTCATGAGCCGTTGTCCGACGGTCAACAAGATAGCCGCAATGCATCCGGAGAGGGAGGCCCAGAGCAGTGAAGCGTACGAATCGGAGTTGCTGATAATCTCCCCAATGCTGTACGAAAGTTGTCCCTTTGCCTGGAGGGCAGCGGTCCCGGTACTGTAGAGGCTGTACAGTCCCACGAAAAGGATTGTCAGAATGGGGATGAATCCGTTATACCATCGTGCAGGTACGTTGCCTGTGCCGATGTTCGTGCTTTCAGTCAGGTCGACGGCCGGCTGGGCGCCGTCCCGAAGGACCTTGCCGGTCGTACGGGCTCTGCGTTCCGCTTTGAGCATCGGACCGAAATCGCGGTCAAGAAATCCTATCAAAAAAACCAGGATGAGCGTGAAGATCGGATAGAATCGGTACGGGATTGTCTGCAGGAATACCGAGTAGGGTTCTTCCGCGGAGTTGATGCTCTTGAGGCCGTCTGCAATCAGGCTGATCTCATATCCGATCCAGGTCGAAATGATGAAGACGCTCGCCACGGTTGCGGCTCCGGCATCGACAATGAACGAGAGTTTTTCTCTGGACACGCGCAGCTTGTCGGTGATGGGCCTCATCAGATTCCCCCTCACGAGAACATTGGCGTAGTCGTCGAAGAACATCACGAACGCCATGAACCAAGTTGCCAGCTGACCACCGCGTGCCGTGCGTGCAAACTTCGTAATGACATTGGCGATACCGATTGTTCCTCCGTTCTTGGAGATTACACCGACCATTCCGCCGAACATCAGGCTGAACAGGATGATCTGGACGTGGCTCGTGTCAGAGAGCCCCTTGACCACATAATGGTCCAGCACGCGAAAAATGCCGCCGAGAACGTTGTAATCGAAAACAATAGTTGCCCCGACCCAAATGCCGGCAAATAATGAGATCACAACCTGGCGAAGGATGAGGGCGAGGAGGATCGCCACAAGAGGAGGGAGAATACTCAGCCATCCCGGGACAACACGCACTGTGGTGGATACCTTTGAGCCGCCTGCCTCAATGGTGATTTCATTCGAGCCGGCCGAGGAGAAGATCGCGTCTTCCAGAAGAAGCGTTCCCCGCATGAAGCGGGTCTCTTCCGACGGTTTCTCGCCGGGGACATTTCGCCCAAATCCCGAATACACGGCGGGCGACGAAAAGTCGCTGAGGACCTTACCGGCGGAATCCTTTGCCACAACACTGATGGAAACATTCACGCCTGAAAGAATGAGCTGCGGGGTTTTGATTTCTAACCTGACGGGGAGGGAGGGCTGGGCGGAAAGCGACGAAAGGAACAATCCGCTTCCCATGGCGAGGGCTACAATCGTCCGCAATGAGATCTCCTGAGGTAGTTGGCAAATCCTAAATACCAAATTCTGAATTCTGACCTCTGACTTCTGAACTCTGTCTTCTGACCTCTGTCTTCCAATTTAACCACCGAAGATAACTAACTGAATTTCCTCAGGCAAGAGAGAACTGAGTGATCGGATGGTGCTTCCCTTGAGGACGGTCTCGAAGAGTTTTCGCGAATGCGCCCCCACAATGACGCGCTCAACGCCGAACACAGCCGCATATTCCGTGATCGTGTAGCCGACCTCGTTGCTGGGGATGGAGATGGTCTGATAGTCGATACCTGCGCGCGTGCACGCTTCGTGGATGTGTTTCTCCGCGCCGTTTGTCTCCATTTCAAGGCGTTCAGGCAGCAAACCGACGGCGACTTCCTTCACACGCAGGACGAAAAGAAGGGCATTGCGTATTTTGGCCTCTTCAATCGCGAAATTGAGCAGGCGATCGTTCGAGTCTTTCATGGCAAGCAAATACTTGACGCTCGGAAGGGGCTTCCGCCGCCGTTTAGGCGGGGGAGATGGGACAATGACCGGCTGGAAAGCAGGCACGACGACCGGTTTCCGTCGCGCAAGGTAACGGGCGGAAAGACCGGCCATCAGGACAAGAGTGATGAAAACTGTAGCCTTCGGCTTATCGATGATGATGGAGCCTTCAATAAGAATGAGCGCGGCGGTGGATACCAGCATCATAAGGCGCGTGCGGTTCGGAAGCTTGATCGAAAGGTCGGTCGCTGTGGACCCTACATTGATCAAGATCGCTCCAACGACTCCGATTGCATAGAGTTGCGCAAGAGTGAGCACGTCATTGACAAACAAGAGAACAATGATCGGGACAAGGGTTGACACTGCCAACGGTACCACGGGGACACCATGGGCATTAAGTTTGCGAAGGGGAGCGGGTAATTCGCGGTCAACGGACATCAGGAACTGGATCGATATCAAAGCGTTGAGCGCTGTGTTCCCTGCGGAAATGAGGAGAAATCCAATTGTCCCGGCGACGACCCAGCCAAACCATGGTGCGATGTACGATTCTCCAAGGAATCGCAGCATTTCTTCTTTGTGTTCAAGCCTGCTCATGGCCGGTATAGCATGCATTGCGAGCGTCAGGAAGACCGTTGCAAAGACAACCTTCGTCAGTATGGAGAGAATCGCCCGGCGGGAATCGCGGGCGGGGTCCTTCATAAGGCCGGTCATATTGGAAACTGCTTCGATGCCGGAAATGCTGAGTATGATCCCGACAAAGACTTCCCAATTGGTAAAGAACGTACCGGAAGGTTGTTCGATATGAGTAGTGGCGATCGTGGTGGGGAGAGAAGCGATAATAATGACTGCAAGCGTCGCAAGAGTGGCAACGGAGATGAAGATCGCCGCCGCCCCCGTGTGTTTCGGGCCGTACCAGTTGAAAACCCCTACGGCAAGGATGATAACGATGGCAGCAAGAAGGGGGTCGTGAACCCCGAAGTAATGCGCGGCGTCGAGGATTGAAAGCGCGATAGTGACAACATAGTCAGCGCCGAGGAGGAGCGCCCCGATGACCGCCCACGTTTTTGATCGGCCGTACACCGAGCTGTACACGCCCCCGCCTTTGGGATACAGCCGGCAGATGGTGATGTAGTTGACGGCCACAAGGGTTGTCAACGCGAGCATCGCCATGAGGTGCCAGAAGCTCGCATATCCTGCCAGGGCAAATCCTATCCCAAGCACGTAGGCGATACTTGTACCCCAATCGCCGTCGAGTATTGCCGCGCTGCGTATCCACCCGAGGACACGCGGCCTGCTTGTGGCGTATTCGACAACTGTAGTCTGCGGGGCAGACGATTGAACTGCGTGATCCAAGTACTATCTACCTCTCATAAAAAAAGCCGATGCAGCAAAGCATCGGCTTACAAATTGTTCCGTTATCGTTTTCAGTGATTCCTGGATCTGGAGCTTATCTCAAACACCGCGACGTTCTTTTTTAAGCGGCACACATAATACGGAAAAGTCCCCACGTCACACAAGCGGCGAACATGAGTTTCGCGGAGTTTTGGCGGGAAGTGATTGATACCTAAGGTCTTCCGGCAGGGCAAGAAAATTTATTGGAACCCGCCCTGGAGTGTTGCGAACGCTAGGGCGGGCGGGAAAAGGACTAAGGGGTCTGTGGAAGCAACGGTTTCATCTTTTCGAGAAAGCGTTCGGGCGGCAGGTACCCGACCACACGTGAAGAAACAACTTCGGTTCCGTCCGTGTCCAGAAAAACGATGGTCGGCACACCTGCAATGTCGTACTTCTTCCTCAATGCCTCGGCCTCCGGTGAATCGAAATGTGTGAGATCGACTTTAAGCCTCACAAATCGGTCGGCTATGGCAATAACCTCTGGATCCGTGAACGTCTTTCTGTCCAGCTCCAGACAGGGAATGCACCAGTCGGCATAGAAGTCCATGATGATCGGCTGCTCGGAGGCTTTTGCCTCGGTGATCCAATCTTCATCGTAGGGATGCCATGAGACCGACGGTTCGCGAAGTGCGTTGGCGAAGAGGCCTCCGACGACAACGGAAGCGATACCGAATACCCATTTTATCCGTTTCAGCCAGACCTTGTCTTTCGCCGACGGTTCGATGAAACCGAGATACAGTCCTCCGACGATGAGCGTGAACGGAACCACGTACGCGGCAAACTTGGGAAAAAATGCGAGCGAGATATAGAAGAGCGCCGCACCAACGAGCACCACGCCGAAGATACGCTCAACCCAGATCAACCATGCACCCGAACGGGGTACCTTCTTCAGCAATCCCGAAAATGTGCCGAGGATGAGATAGGGGAAACCAAGTCCCAGCGAGAGAATGAAGAACGCCCAGAAGCCGAAAAGAGGATCCCCTTTCTGGCCGACAAGAGCCAGGAGGGCGATAACCGGCGGGCCGATGCACGGCGCTGCGAAGATCCCGACAACCAGGCCTGAAATAAAGAGGCTGATGAAGCCGGTGCCGGTTGTGCCGCCCAATTTGCTGGTGAGCCAATAGGGCGCCTGGATCTGATACACCCCAAACATGCTGAGGGCGAGTCCGAAGAGGAGCGCACCGATGGCGCCAAGGACCCATGGGCTCTGAAGCCAGTTGCCAAAAAGCCCTCCGCTCATTGCCGCAGTGACCCCAAGAACGCTGTACATCGAGGCAATGCCGAGGACGTACACGACTGCCTTCACAAAGACTCTTGCA
>Ga0209002_10002551_pt1 | contig 14639 bp, 12 predicted proteins | sample Rifsed16ft2_FD_184010 | JGI IMG/M metagenome (GOLD analysis project Ga0209002, IMG submission 184010) | Soil microbial communities from Rifle, Colorado, USA - sediment 16ft 2 (version 2) | ecosystem: Environmental > Terrestrial > Deep subsurface > Rock core/Sediment | place: Rifle, Colorado...
GACGGGACTTCGGAGTCCCCGTACGGTTCGACCGCGTACGACCCGGCCCCGGCGCCCGCCGTTCGCGGCGACCGCGACGAGTGGGAGGAAACGCTCGACGGCGATCGGGACGCCACTGTGGAGATGGCGGATCCCGGGCTGCGGGTCGGCGAGGACATCTACAGCGGCTCGGTGACCGTGGAGCACCGCGGGCTCGCCGAGGAGATGCTGAGCCTCGGGGACAAGGACACGGAGTGGCAGGCGATGGCTGCCGTCATGCCGGGGGTCGAGTCGGGTGTCGTCGGATTCGAGGACGTCGCCGACCTGCGGACCGACGAGGAATACCGGGAGCAACCCCGCTCCGACCTCGGGATGCGCGTCGGGACCGGCCTGCTGCTCCTCGTATTCCTGCTGGGGACGATGTTCGTGGGCGGGGGTGCGATGGCCGTCTTCATCGGGGCCATGGCCTTGCTCGGCATCTGGGAGTTCTACGGCACGCTGCAGCGCCTCGAGTTCCGGCCGCTCACCTTCATCGGCTATCTGGGGGGAGCAGGGATGCTCGCCGCCGCCTGGTTTCACGGACCGATCGCGGTGCCCATCGCCATCGCCCTCACCGTCATCCTCATCTTCTTCATCTACGCGTTCTCGCCGCTCCGAGAGGATGCCCTCGCCAACGGGGGGCTCACGGTGCTCGGCTCGGCCTGGGTAGCTGGGTCCGTCGCCTTTGCCTCCCCGATGCTCCGGCAGGATGACTTCCGGGTGTTGGTGATGGCGGTGGTGGTTTCGACGGTGGCGATGGATGTCGGCTCGTTCTCGTTCGGTCGCACCTGGGGCAAGCGGGCGCTGTCGCCGGTGTTGTCTCCGAACAAGTCGATCGAGGGGCTTGTGGGCGGCATCCTGCTGGCGATGGGTGCCGCCGTCGCCTTCGGTGTGCTGGCCGAGCCGTTCGACATCGCATCGGGTATCGCCCTCGGCGCGGTCGTGGTGGTGATGGCGCCGCTCGGCGACCTCGCCGAATCGATGGTGAAGCGCAGCCTCGGCGTCAAGGACATGGGCACGATCCTTCCCGGGCACGGCGGGGTGCTCGACCGGATCGATGCGTTCCTGTTCGTGCTCCCCGCCTCGTGGGCGCTGTACCAGGTCATGGGCTTTCTGGGTTGAGACCGGTCGCCGTCCTCGGAGCGACAGGATCGATCGGGCGGCAGGCACTCGCGGTCGTCGCTGAGGTCGGTGCGGAGGTCGTCGCCCTGGCGGCGCGCCGCGGTTCCGATGACCTGGCGGCGCTCGCCGCCGCCCACCCCGCAGCCCGGATCGCCGTCGCCGCCGCCACCCCGAGCGAGCGCGAGCGGTTTGCCGCGCTCGGGTCCCGCGTCACTTTCGGTGGGGAAGCGGTGGCCGCGCTGGCGGCGCAGTCGGGGGTGACCGTGGTGAACGGCATCGTGGGCTCGGCAGGTTTGAGGGCCTCGGTGGCCGCCCTCGCGGCGGGTAACCGGCTCGCCCTCGCCAACAAGGAGAGCTTGGTCGCCGGCGGTCCGGTGATCGAGGCCGCCCTCCGTACGGGGGGAGGCGAGATCGTCCCGGTCGACAGCGAGCACAGTGCCCTGTTCCAACTGCTCGCCGGTCACGACCGGGGAACGGTGCGCCGTCTGGTGCTCTCCGCCTCGGGCGGGCCATTCCGCGGAATGCCGGCTGAGGCGGTGGCGGCGGCGACCCCCGAGCAGGCGTTGCGGCACCCGACCTGGCGGATGGGCCCGCGCGTCACCGTCGACTCCGCCAGCCTGATGAACAAGGCGCTCGAGGTGATCGAGGCCCACCACCTCTTCGGGTGCTCCTACGACCTGATCGACGTCGTGGTGCATCCGCAGAGCATCGTGCATGGCATCGTCGAACTCGTCGACGGCTCGCTCTTCGCCCATTTCGGCGAACCCGACATGCGGATCCCCCTCCGGTACGCGCTCACCCATCCCGCCCGCGGTGCCCGCACGGCGCCACCGTTTCCGCTCGCCGGCACCACGCTCACTTTCGAGTCTCCGGATCTCGACGTCTTCCCCGCATTGCGCCTCGGGTACGAGGCGGGTCGCGCCGGCGGATCGGCGCCCGCGGTGCTCAACGCCGCCGACGAGATCGCGGTGCATGCGTTCCTCACCGGACGCATCGGCTTCTCCTCGATACCGGTCGTCGTCGAGCGCACCCTGCATGACATCGCGGTCCGCTCCTTGTCTTCCGTGGAGGACGTGTTCGCCGCCGACGAGGAGGCGCGGGCCGTCGCCACGGGGCATCTGGGAGACTCGTGCTAACGGGGTGTGGCCGGTAGCGTGATGGGCCTTCGAGGGAGTCGCTCGTGACCGGCGGACTGATCGTTCTCTTCGGCATCATCGCCATGGTCATGCTCCATGAGGCGGGTCACTTCCTTGCCGCCAAAGCGCTGGGGATGAAGGCCACCGAGTTCTTCTTTGGTTTCGGGCCCCGGCTGTGGTCGACCCGTCGCGGTGAGACGGAATACGGAATCAAGGCGATTCCGCTCGGTGGCTACGTTCGCATCGTCGGGATGAACCCGTATGAAGAGGTGGACCCGGCCGACGTGGGCCGTACCTACCGGGACCAGCCATTCCGGGCGAAGGCGGTGGTGGTGCTGGCGGGTGTGACCAGCCACTTCGTGGTGGCCTTCCTGCTCTTCTTCGTGGTTGCCAGCCTCCTCGGCGTTTCGGAGTCGACCACGACCGTGGAGAGCGTCCAGGCAGCGCTCGACGACGGCACGCCCTCCCCGGCCTCCGCGGTGGACATCCGGTCGGGTGATCGCATCGTCTCCATCGACGGGGTCGAGCCCGCAGGGTGGTCGGAGGCGGTCGACATGATCATGGGCAGCCCCGGCGAGACGATCGAAATCGTGCTCGATCGCGGTGGGACGCTGCTCACGGTCCGCCCCACCCTGGCATCGGTCGACGACGGGGACGGCGGAGAGCGCGGCTATCTCGGGGTGCGCTCGGCGAGCATCACCGTTCGCGCCGGGCCCATCGAGGGTCTCGGCGACGCCGGTGCCGCGGTGGGGGAGGCGACGGTGGCATCCGCGACCGGGCTGTGGCGGATGGTGTCGGGATTCGGCGGGCTGGTCGAGGCCGTGATCACCGGCGACGCCGACAAGATCAACGAAACCCGGCCGGCGAGCCCGATCGGCCTCGTCCGCATCGGCGCCGAGACCCAAGAGCTCGGGATCGGTTTCACCCTCGAGTTGATCGCTCTGGTGAACGTGTTCGTCGGGTTGTTCAACGTGATCCCGATCTACCCGCTCGATGGGGGGCATTTCGCAGTCGCTCTGTACGAAAAGGTGCGGGGCCGTCCCGCCGACGTGCGCAAGCTCGCCCCGATCGTTGCCGTCGTCGTGACCTTCATGGTGCTGCTCGGCGTTCTCGCCATCTACCTCGACATCGCCAGTCCCTTCTCCCTGCGGTGAGCGAACGCCGCCCGACGAGGGCCGTCCGGGTGGGGTCGGTCACGATCGGGGGAGGCGCGCCGATCAGCGTCCAGTCGATGACGACCACGAAGACCGCCGACGTCGAGGGCACCTTGTCCCAGGTCTACGCCCTCAAGGGCGCCGGGGCCGACATCGTCCGTATCACGTGCAACGACACCGAGGCCGCCCAGGGGCTCGCCGAGATCGTGCCCCGTTCGCCCGTGCCGATCATCGCCGACATCCACTTCCAGCACCGGCTCGCCCTGGCGGCACTCGAGGCGGGGGTCCACGGGCTGCGGCTCAATCCGGGAAACATCCGCGATCCCCGGCACATCAAGGAGGTGGCCCGCGCTGCCGCAGGGCGCGGGGTGCCGATCCGGGTGGGAGTCAACGCGGGCTCGCTCGACAAGGACCTCCTCGACAAGTACGGGGCGCCGGTTCCGGCGGCGCTGGTGGAGTCGGCGCTCCACGAGATCCGGCTGCTCGAGGAGGCCGGGTTCCACGACATCAAGATCTCGGTAAAGCACAGCAACGTGCCCTCAATGGTCGAGGCCTACCGCTTGCTCTCCGCGAAGACCGACCATCCGCTCCACCTCGGCGTGACCGAGGCCGGCCCGCCGCCCGCCGGGCTGATGAAATCCGTGGCCGGCATCGCCACGCTGTTGCTCGAGGGAATCGGCGACACCATCAGGTTCTCCCTCACCGCCGATCCCGTCGAGGAGGCCGAGGCGGGTCGCCGCCTGCTCGAGCAACTCGGTCTCCGGGCTCGGGCCGGTGTCGACCTCATCGCCTGTCCATCGTGCGGCCGCGCCGACATCGACGTGGTGGCGGTGGCCACCGCGGCGCAGCGGGCGCTCGAAGCCGAGAAGCTCCCCATCCAGGTTGCCGTCATGGGATGCGTGGTCAACGGCCCGGGTGAGGCCAGGGAGGCCGACATCGGGATCGCCGCGGGCAAGGGCAAGGGGCACCTGTTCATCAAGGGAAAGGTGGTCCGGGTGGTGCCGGAGGCGGAGATGGTCGCGGCACTGGTCGACGAGGCGCGCCGGCTCGTCGCCGAGGGAGTTGACGCCCGGCTGGCCGCCGCCGATGGCGTCGCCGAGCAAATGGCGCGCGAGACGGCGGAGTCGCTGCTCGCCTCGCAGGGGGATGTCAACCGGGTCGCCGAGCGCAGGGCGCGTGTCGCGAGGATCGCGCAGGGCGAGTAGCCGCCCGCGCCTCCTTTCTGGAGGCTGGAGACTGGAGGCTCCGGCACTACCCTCCGCTTCCATGCGCTGGTCCCGCGCCTTCATCCCGACGCTCCGCGAAGACCCTGCGGATGCCGAAGCGGCGAATCACCGCCTGTTGGTCCGCGGCGGGTTCATCCGCCGACTCATGGCGGGGTCGTGGTCGATGCTCCCGCTCGGCATGCGGGTGACCAAGAAGGTCCAGGACATCATCCGCGAGGAGATCGACGCCATCGGCGGTCAGGAAATGCTGCTGCCGGTGGTCCATCCCGGCGAGATCTGGAAGAAGACCGGGCGGTGGGACGACGTCGAGGGCATCCTGGTGAAGCTGAAGGACCGGCGCGACACCGACATGCTGCTGGCGATGACCCACGAGGAGATCTTCACCACGATCGCCGCCGAGCTCACGTCCTACCGACAGCTTCCCCAGCTCTGGTATCACCTGCAGACCAAGTTTCGGGACGAACCCCGTCCCAAGGGTGGGCTGCTCCGGGTCCGCGAGTTCACGATGAAGGACTCGTACAGCTTCGACATCGACCCGGCCGGGCTCGACGTCCAGTTCCAGCGCCACTACGAGGCGTACCAGAAGATCTTTGCCCGGCTCGGTCTGGACGCGATCCCGGTGCACGCCTCCAGCGGCTGGATGGGGGGCAAGGAGTCGGTCGAGTTCATGGTGGAAGGTGCGGCCGGCGAAGACGAGATCGCCTTCTGCCCGGCCTGTCGCTACGCCGCCAACACCGAAAAGGCCACCTCGGCGATCCCGGCGGTGGCAGACGCGCCGTGGGAAGGCGAGCCGCAGCGGTTCCCCACCCCCGGGATTCGCACCATCGCCGCGCTTGCTGCCGTGGGGGAGTTCGCCGCCGGTGAGCGGCAGATCAAGAGTCTGGTGTACGTGATCGACGGCTCCCCGGTGCTCCTCCTCGTTCGCGGCGACCACGAGCTGATGGAGCAGAAGCTCGTCGACGGTCTCGGCACCTGGGATGCGCACCCGGCCGACGACGACGACATCGTTGCGGCGCTCGGGGCACATCCCGGAAGCCTCGGTGCGGTCGGGGCGAAGGGAATCCGCATCATCGCCGATCCGGCGCTGCGCGGTCGCACCAACATGGTCACCGGGGCCAACGACGACGACTGGCATCTGCGCGGGGTGGACGTCGCACGCGACATCGCCGTCGACACCTGGCTCGATCTGCGCTTGGTCAAGGCGGGAGAAGGCTGCCCCACCTGCGGTAAGCCGCTCGAGGTGAAGCGCGCGATCGAGGTCGGCCACATCTTCAAGCTGGGCACCAAGTTCAGCGAGGCGCTCGGCGCCGCCGTCCTCGACGAGCAGGGGGAGCAACGCGTCATCTGGATGGGGTCGTACGGCATCGGGATCGGCCGGAACATGGCGACCGTGGTCGAAGCGAGCCACGACCAGAAGGGCATCGTGTGGCCGGTGGCCATCGCCCCGTATGAGGTCGTGGTGACCGCGGTGAAGGTGGACGATGCCGCCTCGATGGAGGTCGCCGAGCAGGTGTACGCGGGCCTCACGGCCGCCGGGGTCGAGGTGATCCTCGACGATCGGGACGAGCGCCCCGGGGTGAAGTTCGCCGACGCCGAGCTGATCGGGATCCCCTACCGGGTCACGGTCGGGCCCAAGGGCATGGCCGCGGGGGTTGTGGAGGTCGTCAGGCGTCGGGACGGCGCCGTGGAGAAACTCGCACCCGACGCGGTCGTGACCCACCTGGCGGCCGTCGTGGCGCGGGAACGCGGTCGAGCGAGGGGCTGAGGGCGAAAGGCGAAAGGGCTGCCGGGTTCGCTTTTCGCCTCTTGCTCCTCGCTTCCCGACGGTCCTTTCCACCCCCCGCGCTGGTATGCTCTCTGCGGTTCAACTGAGGACGCTTAGAACGTGAAGTGGGCGCCCCGCCCACTTTTTTGTTGAGGAGTTGCTGATGGGTGACGTCGACGGTCGGCTCTGGGATCTCCTGGAGCCCTGGCTCGAGGCGGAGGGCGTCGAGCTCGACGATCTCGAGGTGCTCGGCATCGGTGCCGGGCGGCTGGTGCGCGTCACCGTCGACGCCCCCGGCGGCGTCGACGTCGAGCGCATCGCCGACCTGGCGCGCGGTCTCTCCCGGATCCTCGACGAGGGTGATCTCACCGGCGGTTCCTACACACTCGAGGTGTCCTCTCCCGGTCTGGAGCGGCCGTTGCGCAGGCCGTCGCAGTTCCGCAAGGCGGTCGGCCGCGAGGTCGTGGTCAAGACCAAGGACGACGTCTCCGGATCACGCAACCACCGCGGCATCCTCGCCTCGGTCGGTGACACCGATGTTCTTGTCGCCGTCGACGGCGTCGACCGTGTCATCCCTTTCGACCACGTCTCCCAGGCGCGCACGGTGTTCCGTTGGGAGAAGGCTTCCAAGCCGGGGAAGCGAGGTGCGCAGTGAACGAGTCGTTCATGGAAGAGCTCGAAATCCTGGAGCGCGAGAAGGGCGTCCCGAAAGAGACGATCCTCGACGCGCTGGCCAATGCGCTCGTCTCCGCCTACAAGCGCAGCCCGGGAGCAGCCGAGGAGGCGCGCGTCACGATCGACCAGGACACCGGCGAGATCAGGGTCTACGGGCAGGAGCTCGACGAGGACGGCAACGTCACTCGCGAGTGGGAGGACACCCCCAACGACTTCGGCCGCATCGGGGCGCAGACCGCCAAGCAGGTGATCCTGCAGCGTCTCCGCGATGCCAAGCGCGCCCAGGTATTCGACATTTACGAGGGCCGCGACGGCGACCTGGTCACCGGCATCGTGCAGCAGTCGGACCACCGCACCGTGATCCTCGACCTCGGGAACGCCGAGGCGGTGATGCCGTTCGGAGAGAAGATCCCCTACGAGCGTCTCGAGCGGGGGGCGCGGGTGAAGGCGCTCATCATCGAGGTGCGGGACGAGGAGGCGAAGGGCCCGCAGATCGTGGTCAGCCGCAGCCATCCCGACTTCATCCGGCGTCTCTTCGAGCTCGAGGTTCCCGAGTTGGTGGAGGGCACCGTCGAGATCAAGGCCATCGCCCGCGACGCAGGTCACCGCACCAAGATCGCGGTGGCCTCCAACGACCCCAATGTCGATCCCATCGGGGCCTGTGTCGGAGCCCGGGGAGCCCGGGTGCGCCAGGTGGTCAACGAGCTGCGTGGCGAGAAGGTGGACATCGTCGAGTTCCGTGCCGACACCAAGCAGTTCATCGCCGAGGCGCTGAGCCCGGCGAAGGTCCGCCAGGTGATCCTCGACGAGGAGACCAAGGAGGCGACGGTGATCGTCCCCGATCACCAGTTGTCCCTTGCCATCGGGAAAGAAGGACAGAACGCCCGCCTCGCCGCCCGTCTCAGCGGTTACCGCATCGACATCCGGCCGGAGACCCCGCCTGCGGAGGCGGTGGCCGCCCCTGCGGAAGCGGTCGCCACCGCACCCGCGGAGGCAGGTCCGTCCGGCGACGAAGGCGGCGACCCCCCCGGTGCGGATGCGGCCGGGGATGGGGAGTCGGCGCCCGGGGCCTAGTCCCGTGCGTGGCACAATGCACCGTCGCACCCCTGTGAGGAACGCATGCGCGTCTACGAACTAGCCCGCGAACTGGGCCTCGAGTCCAAGGATGTGCTGGCGCGCGTGCTCGACCTCGGGATCGCGGTGAAGACGGCGTCGAGCGGTATCGGCGACGATGACGCCGCCCTGGTGCGGCTCTCGTACGAGGAGGAGAAGGCACCGCCCGCCGTCACCCCGGCCGCGGCCACCACGCCCGAACCGGCCGTCGTCCCCGCGGCGCCTGCCGCGCTCGTGGTCGAGCAGGAAGCGGCACCCTCCAGAGGGAGGGGCAGGGGCAGGGACCAGCGCCGGGCCCCAGTCGAAGAGGCCCTGCAGCCCCGGCGGGCCATCACCGTCCCCGAGGGGCTCACGGTGCAGGAGCTCTCCGAACTCATTCGTCGCCCCGTCGGGATCATCGTGCGTGAGCTCGTCACCCGGGGCCGGATGGCGGGCGCCACCCAGCCCATGCCCACAGACCTGCTCCCGGCTGTCGGGGACGCTCTGGGTTACGACATTACCGTCGTCTCCGCCGCCGCCAAGGAACCCGAGCCGGAGCCGGCGATGCGCCCCAAGCGGGAGTTCGCCGACGACAAGTCCGACCTGACACGGCGGCCCCCGGTGGTGACGGTGATGGGACACGTCGACCACGGCAAGACCCAATTGCTCGACGGAATCCGCCGTGCCAACGTAGTCGCCGGTGAGGCCGGCGGCATCACCCAGCACATCGGCGCCTACCAGGCGCAGGTGGGCGACCATCGCATCACCTTCATCGACACCCCGGGCCACGAGGCGTTCACCTCGCTGCGCGCCCGCGGGGCCGAAATTACCGACATCGTCGTGCTCGTGGTAGCCGCCAACGACGGCGTGATGCCGCAGACGGTGGAGGCGATCAACCACGCCAAGGCGGCGGGGGTTCCGATCGTCGTCGCCATCAACAAGATGGACCTCGAATCCGCCAACGCCCACAACGTGCGTGCCCAACTCACCGAGCACGGGCTCGTGGTCGAAGACCTCGGAGGCGACGTCCTCAGCGCCGAGGTGTCCGGCCTCACCGGCTCCGGAGTCGATCGGCTCCTCGAGTATCTCGACCTCATCGCCGAACTCGAGAACTACTCCGCCAACCCGACGGCTCCCGCCTCCGGGACCGTGATCGAAGCGCAGCTGGACACAGGACGGGGGCCCGTCGCCACATTGATCGTGCAGCGCGGAACGCTGCGTCGCGGCGACGCCATCGTGGCCGGTGCGGTGGCGGGCCGGGTGCGCGCCATGTTCGACGAACGGGGTGGTCCGGTCGAGGAGGCCGGCCCGAGCACGCCGGTTCTCGTGATGGGCTGGGACGACCTGCCCCAGGCGGGTGACTACTTCGAGGCGGTCGAGGACGATCGGGCCGCCCGTGCCCTCGCCGTCGCGCGGCACACCGAAATGCGCGACGAGGAGTTGGTGATGCCGTCGGCGGCGCAACGCCTCACCGCACTCCTCGAGGATCTGCGCACCGCCGAAGACGCCGAGCTTCCGATCATCGTCAAGGCGGATGCGCACGGCTCGCTCGAGGCGATCCGCGAGGCGGTCGCCAAGATCCTGCGCGACGCCGGGCGCATCATCGTCGTGCACGCCGCGGTGGGCGGCATCAACGAGAACGACGTGCTGCTCGCCGAGACGACGGGATCGGTGATCTTCGGATTCAACGTGCGTCCCGACGCCAAGGCGAGAAAGGTCGCGGAGAAGGCCGGGATCGAGATCCGCACCTACCGCATCATCTACGAGTTGCTCGACGACATCGAGGCGATCCTGGTGGGACGGCTCGCCCCCTCCGAGGTGGAGAGCATCCTCGGGTCGGCCGAGGTGCGTGTGACCTTTAGGGCTCCCCGGTACGGCACCATCGCCGGCTCGTACGTCACGGAGGGCGAGATCCCACGCGGTGCCAGGGTGCGTCTCGTGCGCAATGGGGTGGTGATCCACGATGGAACGATCGCTTCGGTTCGCCGGTTCAAGGACGACGTTCGCAGTGTCGCCGCAGGGTTCGAGTGCGGCATCGCCCTCGAGACCTTCCGCGACATCAAGGAAGGCGACGTCATCGAGGCCTACGAGGTGCGCGAGGTGGCACGTACCTAGGGGCGAGAGGCGAGGGGCGAGGGGCGTGGTGGCTTTCGCGCTTCGCCTTTCGCCTTTCGCCCATCGCCTCCCATTCCGGCCAAGAGAGGGGTGAGCGAGTGTCCGGGTTGCATGCCGCCGCTCTTCGCATCGAACTGCACATCAATGAATCGCAGTCGTTGAAGGCGAAGCGTGCGGTGCTGCGCCCACTGATCTCCCGGCTCGAGAAGATGCGGGTGGCGGTATCCGAGGTGGACCACCAGGACGCCTGGCAATTCGCCACGATCGGTGTTGCCGTGGTCGCTCCACAGCGGCGGCGGCTCGATGAGATGATCGAGTCGGTGAAACGTGCCCTCTACGCCGATCCCCGGCTCGAGGTCGTGGAGGTGTCGGTGAGCCATCTGGAGAAGCCATGAGCCGCGACGGGTCGTGGATGCGGCGGGTCAACGAGACCCTGCGCGAGGTGATCGCCGATGAGGTGCTCCGGCTCAAGGATCCCGGTCTTGGTTTCGTCACGATCACCGGTGTCGATACCTCGCCCGATCTGCGTGCGGCGCGGGTCTTCTATTCGGTTCTCGGAGACGCCGAGCAGCAGGCCGCCACCGCCGCGGCTCTCCGGCGCGCCAAGCCACGCATCCGGGGAGCGTTGGGCGATCGGGTCCGACTCAAGTACCTTCCCGACCTGGTGTTCGAACTCGACGATTCGATCGATCGCGGCAATCGCATGGAACAGCTGCTGCGCCAACTGGGGGAGGAGGGGCATGACGGACCTGGAGACGTCCCTGCGGAGGGCGGCTGACGCGATCGCCGGCGCATCCGCGCTGGCGATCTCGTGCCACATCTCGCCCGACGGAGACGCCCTCGGCTCGGCCCTCGCCCTGGCGCATGCCGCCCGCAGAGTCGGCAAGGAGGCCGTCGTCTCGTTCGGATCGCCCTTCGCCGTACCGTCGTCGCTGGAGTTCCTGGATACCTCGCCGGTGGTTCCGCCGGGTCGTTTCCCGGCCCGACCGGAGTGCCTCGTGGTGTTCGATGCCGGTTCCGCCGACCGCCTCGGAGAGCTCTCCACCAGCGCCGAGGGCGCCGGTGTGGTGATCGTGGTCGATCACCACAAGTCGACCACCGGTGAGTTCGGCGACATCCTCGTAGTCGATCCCACCGCGGCGGCATCCGCCCAGTTGACGGTGGCGCTGCTCGATGCTCTGGGTTGGGACATCGACGCCACCACGGCGCTCTGCCTGCTCACCGGGATAGTCACCGACACCGGGCGTTTTCAGTACTCATCGACCTCGGGCGAGGTGATGCGGATCGCCGCCAGGCTTCTCGACGTCGGGGTTGCCCCCGAGGTGATCGGTCAGGCGGTCTTCGAATCGGTGGCGTTCGGCTACCTCGGGGTGGCGGCGACCGTGCTCGGGCGCGCCGTGCTGGAGGAGGATCTGGGTCTGGTGTGGTCGTGGGTCGAGGAGGCGGACCTCCACCGTGCCGGCGTCGGGTACGGCGACATCGATCGTCTGATCGACGACATCCGCATCGCCCGTGAGGCGGGGGTGGCCGCCCTGCTCAAGGAAACCCCGCGGGGGTGGAAGGTGAGCCTGCGTTCCCGGGGGGCGGTGGACGTCGGCGCGATCGCCGAGGCTCACGGCGGCGGGGGGCACCACAACGCGTCGGGGTTCACCCTCACCGCCGCCCGTGACGAGGTGATCGAGGCGATCCGGATTGGTCTCCGTGGCTGACGGGTTCGTTCTCGTGGACAAGCCTGGGGGCTGGACCTCTCACGACGTGGTCGCCCGGTGCCGCGGGATCTTCGCCCTGCGCCGCATCGGGCACGCCGGCACCCTCGACCCGATGGCGACCGGGTTGCTGGTCCTGGCGTTGGGACGGGCGACCCGACTCCTCCGCTTCGTCCAGGACTCCGCCAAGTCCTACGAGGCGACTGCGGTGTTCGGAGTCGCCACCGACAGCCTCGACGCCGACGGATCGATCCTGAGCCGCGAGGAGATGCCGGTCGACGAGGACGAGCTGCGCCGGGTGGCTGAGCGCTTCATCGGGGTGATCCCGCAGGTACCGCCGATGGTCTCCGCGCTGAAGGTCGAGGGGCGGCGCCTCTACCGCTTGGCCCGGGCCGGTGTCGAAGTGGAGCGGGAGGCCCGTGCGGTGGTGGTCCACGCCCTCGACATCGACGAGGTCTCACCCGGCCCGTACCCCGAGGTCACCTTCCGGGTGACGTGCGGGTCGGGTACCTACGTGCGGGTGCTCGCCGACGACATGGCCCGGGCTCTGGGCGGGCGCGCCCACCTCATCTCACTGCGGCGCACCGCCATCGGACCCCACCGGGTCGAGGATGCGTGGACGATCCAGGGCCTGGAGTCCGCCGCCGGAGAGGGCCATCTCGAAACTGCGGTGCTCTCCCCGGCCGCCGGGCTCTCCCAACTGCCCGCGGTCACGGTGGACGATGCGACCGCCGGTGCCGTCCGCAATGGTGCGACCTTTGCCGCCGGGCCATGTGCTGCAGTGACCGGCTCGTACCGGGTGCTGGACGCCTCCGGCGCGTTGCTGGCCGTGTACGCCGGGGATGGGCGCCGCGCATCGGCCGAGGTGGTGATCGGATGAGGGTGCTGCGCGGCTCTGCCGGATCCTGGCTCCGGGAGGACCGGGATTCTGCACTCGCCGTCGGCGTGTTCGACGGGTTGCACTCCGGGCACCGGGCGGTGCTGGCGGAATTGCACGCCCACGCCGGAAGGCTCGGGGTGGTCCCCGGAGTGGTGACCTTCGATCCACACCCGCTCGCGGTGGTGGCCCCGGAACGCGCCCCGGCGATGATCACGGACCTCGAGCAGCGACTCGAACTGCTCGCGGAGATGGGGTTGGGCCTGGTGGCTGTGGTCGCCTTTGACGAGGCCACCCGGGCGTGGAGCCCCGCCGAGTTCGCGCTCGGGCTGCTCGCCGACACCCTGCGGGCCCGGGTGGTGCTGGCCGGGAAGGACTTCCGCTTCGGGCGGGATCGGTCCGGCGACGTCGCCGTCCTGCGGGAGCTGGGGAGGAGCGGGGGATACGAGACGGTGGTCGTTCCACTGGTCGGGGCGGGTCGTCCCGCCTCGTCGAGTGCGCTGCGGGCGCTGATCGCCGCCGGCGATGTCGCCGCCGTCGCCGCCGAACTCACCCGTCCGCACGAGGTGCGAGGTGTCGCCCACGGGAGTGGTGGAAGCCTGACCGTTGCCGTGTCTCCGGGGATGGCGGTGCCGGGAGCGGGGGTCTACGCCGGCTGGGCCGGGAAGGACGCCGCCGATTGGATCCCGGTTGTCGTTCGGACCGGCGCAGGCGTCGTCGCCCTGCAAGTGCTCGACCGTGCAGAGAACCTCGAAGGTGCCCGGGTGCGGGTGCGGTTCGTCGCCTGCATCGCCGACGGGCAGTCACCCGTGGCCGAGCTCGCTTCCGCTCGCTCCCTGCTCGCCGAACGGGGGTATTGACCTCGGTCCTCGCCGGCAGCACGGTGGTGGCCCCGCACCCCCGGAACGGAGCCGCGTGCTCGCCATCGGTCTGCTGCTGGGGGCAATCACCCTGGGTCCGGGGCTCGGTCTCGCCGCCGACGACGAACCGGTCCCTCCCCCGAACGAACCGGCTCCGGCGCCACCGGCCGAGCCTGGGGGCGGGGTGCCCGGGGCGGCACTCCTGCTCGGCCTCGGCGCCGTCGCCGCAGTCCTTGCGTCGCAGCGACCGGGTTCGGCCCTGGGACTGCGTCCACCCGCCGACGCCATGGTGGTCTTCGTGCCCGGCCACGGCCAGGGTCTCGGTCAGGACGTGTTCCGCGAGTTCGTCGACCTCATGGGGATCGATCCCGACGATGCCCGCTATTTCGATTACCGCTGGGTCACCGGGGATGCCGACCCGCATCACGCGTCGATGCGGGCGCCGGTCGAGCCCACGGCAGCCTCACTGAACGCCTACCTCGCCGGGGTCGCCGACGGGGAACGACCGGTGTGGCTCATCGGGTTCAGCAAGGGCGGCACCGCGGTGGCGGAGTTGGTCGCCGCCTGGGACGACGGCATATTCGGTCCGACGGCGAACGTCGAAGGTGCGATGCTGCTCGATCCCCCGATGGCGAAGGGAGTGCACGGCGCGCTGCAGAGCGTCGGGCGGATGGTGGGTCCGATCCCCGACGACGGCGGGTACGACCCGGTGGGTTGCGCCTTTCTCTGGTTCGGGTGCCACGACGCCAGAGCGCATCTCGGGGAGGACTCCGGGATCGAGGTGATCGTGGTGCGCAACCCACGCGCCGGGATCACCAGCTTCGGCGACCGGCCGCCGGGGTTGCGGGTGATCGATGCCCCCGACGACGGACCCGGCCCGTGGGGGCAGATCT
>Ga0209002_10002552_pt1 | contig 14637 bp, 12 predicted proteins | sample Rifsed16ft2_FD_184010 | JGI IMG/M metagenome (GOLD analysis project Ga0209002, IMG submission 184010) | Soil microbial communities from Rifle, Colorado, USA - sediment 16ft 2 (version 2) | ecosystem: Environmental > Terrestrial > Deep subsurface > Rock core/Sediment | place: Rifle, Colorado...
AGCCACGCCTCTGGGGATTGCAGTCCCGCAGGGGCAATGCTCTTTTCCCTTATGCTATACTATGCCTGCATGCTATTTATATCTATCGCCTATTAGCTATTAGACATAAGCTATAAATAGAAGAAAGGATGTAGAGAATTGTGCTATGAGGCAGGAGGCTGATTTAAAATTACAGAAAAAGTGCAATTCGAAGCAACAGTGCGCAGGCAACGTACCAACATGCCAGGCTTATACGGGCTTATCCGTTCAAAATCACTTGCGCCATTTATTGATAAAAAGGTACGGGTAACGATAGAGGTAATTGAGCAGGCAAACCAGCAAGGTGCACCGCCAAAGGAAAAGGCATGAACATCAGTGAAACGCTATACCTTGTCCTCACAGGCACGTTATCAGCTATTGGTGCATGGGTAATTATTAATGCTTTTAAGTACATATATCAAAAAATAAAGACTCTCTATAGTGATATAAAGCAGATAAAAACCGAGATGGATGAGCTAAAAAGTAAAGTTAAGATTCTTGAAGATCAGGTGAAAAGAAATGAATGACTACACGTATCTCTTGGCTATTGTAATCGGCATCCTGATAGCTATTCTCCTAAAATGGAAAGACATAGCTGAGATTCTGAGACTGCGGAAAGAGATAAAAAAGATAGAGAAGGAAATTCATCCGCAAGTCTGATAGATAGTCCTTAAGGTATCATTTCTTCCAGAACTGCCACCAGCCCTTTTTCTTTACCTCTTCTTGCGCAGGAAGTAAAAGCAGTTGTTCATTTATTTTATTAATTCTTTGGAATTCAGATATCAAGAAGCCGTTTTGATTCTGTAGATTATTGATCAAATCGTCTCTAAGCCTTATGGCTTCTTTCAGATGTTCCGATTCGGCTTTTAGGGTTAGATATTCCGCATGAAGGGTTCCATACATTGCTTGAAGATCTTTGTCTTTGTCTTGAAGACTGGCGTCTTCGTTCTTATTAATGCTGTCCTCGATGATCTCTCTACAAAAGTCACTTTTCGATTTTGTGCCCCGAAGCCTCTCGATTTTTAGGAAGACATCGTCTTCAAATCTTATTGACACTGTCCTCATCTGTCTTTACTATGTCATCAGAAAGAGTAATAAAGTTTTCGATTTGCTTGAGGCTGGCACTCTCTGCGACAATCGAGTCAATGAATTTAAGTGAGATGATGAAAAAATACACTATTCCCGATATCTACGGTCTTTCTTATAGGGAGAACCACCCCCTCCAACCACAAATTCAGCAGAATTGAATCCTGTTGATGAATGCATCCTTTAGACCTATCTTCCAGGCTGACTTCTCCCTGAGATACACATTATAAATCACTCCGTCAGATTCCAGCTTGATAAGAGCTTTGGGTATCTCAGTGCTCTCTGGGAATGGAATATTGAGCATTTCTGCAAACTCATCGTGAGATGTGCACAGAACGAATTTATTCGAAGTTTCACCGAAATGATCTATCAGATATGTTACTACTACTCTATCCAGTTCACTTCGTTCTTTCTGCCAGTCCTCAATATTGGTTTGTTTTTGCTTACCCAACTTCATTTTATTATTTTTATATAAGGATAACACATCCTCGTTTCTGTTTTCTTTTTGTTGTCTTTCTGTTATCTTTCTGTTATCCTTATATATAATATATAATATAATATCATCAGTGGCTGTAATATACCATTTCCAATCGTTACGATTTAAGGTGATAAGATCATAATCACGCAATCGACATAAGTACATATTTACATATTTCCGTTTCTTATCAAGTCTATTCGCAATTTCGATAGTGGATAACGCACCGCAATCATTCAGCAATTCCAGGATGTCTGCAGAAAATCCCCTTATTTTGTTCCACTGTCGGTTCGACTGTCTTAAGTCCAGAGTAGTAGTAGTCGCAGTGCCAGAGCTCTGGCTCACCAAAATTTGTTTCATTCCTCAAATCTCTCCTGCCAAATGACAAGAGAAAAATCTCATCATGCAAAACTTTAAGGGATTGAAAATGAAATCTACTTCTTGTCATATCTTTAGCAACTATGACAATTCCCCCAGACGATTTATATTTATTGGTGCGAGGAACACCAGGCTCAGCTCTGGGGGAAGATGCTCATTTCTTATCAAAGAATCCTCGTAAATGCTCCAGGATTGATCTTTTCTCTCTGGAGAAGGAATAGGGAGATTGCCCTATCTAAGTCAAAGAAAGCCTGTATGATAGGCTTAAAGTGACTTTTATGCTTTGTGTTCAGAGGATAGCGGTTTCTATGTAAGGCTCTGTTTAGCAGTAATTATACACCGTTCTTCTGGTTTTTTTCTGCCAGGCTGTGAAAAAGCTACATCTTTTGCCCTCTCCCCTCTCCAGACCACACCTCGCACCGTGCCGCTGCAGCATATACCTTTAGCTTTATACGGACTGGAATTCCATGCAAGCCAAATCATCCGGTCTTACTGTTCCATAGAAGCAGCACTGGTCATAGGCAGGGTCGAACCACGTGCATTCTCTGCACCTGTTAGTGTTGTCCTTTTCCAAAGATTCAAACCTCAAGTATTAGAAGACATCGTACGATAATATCTCTTTGTTACCCATAAAAAACCATATCCTAAAAACATCGGAGAATGGTGATTATTAATCCTTCTATGTAAATCTTATTTGCACGGGCAGCTTCAAGACTCCGGCGCTTTTGGCACATTGTGGATGGTAATACTCCTCCACGCCATTTTTTTCTCGAACTATATATTCGCCCTTTATCTGGTTAGCACAGCCAGTACAGATTATGGCTTTTCTTTCATTCTTATATATCATACAAAGATACAAAGATATTTGTTAGATATTCTATGGCTCTAACGTGAATATTGAGATCTTTCTGTTCTGCTCTCTGTTTGGAGTGGTGCGCATAGTATACTTAGGATTTTACGCCAAATTCTTCCGTCATTTATGAGACAGAGAAAAATAATTGTACCAACAACACCACCGCCTCTTAAAGGGGAGATGAATTGGTACTATCGTTCTGTGAAATTCAGGTAACTACATTTTTTCCATCATTTCCAGTGCTTCTTCAAGTGGTAATGCGGGAGCTATATGGGGCACTCCTAATTCTCTGAACGGGTAGGTTATTCTCAGAATTGCTTCCTCGTTTGGAGCATCAAATATTGCTACAGAGATATGCCTGCCAATCAGGAGATATCTGCCTATCAGTTTAACGTCTTCTGGATACTTGAACTCTTTCCAAAGTTCTATAAGTCTTGATGTATTCTCCGGAGCCCACTTGAACCATAATATACACAACATACTCTCACCTCCAACAGTATGTATACAATTAGGCAATATAAATACATCACTGATGATGGTTTTTTGCTGATGAGGTTTTACTCAAAGGGATATCAAAAAACGTATATAAATTAAAATAGGTACCGTTTTTTGGCTTTTTTCTGCCAGACGGTGAACAAATTACATCTTTGCTCCTCTCCACACCACACCCCTCACCCGATCAGTTGCCTTTGTTATATTGCCCAATAAACGCTACGGAGTAAGTTACTTTGCTGTGCCGCAAATAACGGGCAAGTTTCATTGCTACGCGATGGCGAGGAACGCTGAGTTGTCGAAACGCTGCGCCTCCCGGCATCAATCACATCTCCAGAAGCCACTTCCAGAGCGACATGAACGTTATTTTTATTCCATCAACAGTTTCGACTCTTTCAAAATCCTTTGTAATTATCAGACCATGCTTTAACCCCGCATCCCTGGCGCATGCTACAAGCCCGCGAACTTCACGGTCTTTTGTCTTTTCGCTTTTCAATTCATATGAAACCTGAATTACTTCCTTGATCTTCAGCCCCTCACGTATGACGAAATCCGCTTCAAAGCCTTCCCTGTTTTTCCAGTAATGGATATCGTACTGCTGAGGCGTGTTGCGTTTTAGTTCCAAAAAGACCGCGTTCTCAAACAGCCTGCCCATGTCTATCTTGCCACTCATTGAGTACATAAATCCCGTGTCGCCCAGATACGCTTTTCGGGGATATTGCGTGCGGTCTTTTATGGTATGGGAGAATATGTGGACGAAAAAGAAAAGATACCCGTTCTGCGAGTATTTTTCAAGATCAAGCAGGCTTTCTTTGCCAATTTTATGCCCCAATCCCTTAAAGAAGTTCAGGCATTTTGATGCCGAAAAATAGGGTGTTTCGATTATGTATTTTCCAAAGAGCTCTACTGTTGTTATACTTTCACCCGACATTTCCGCTACGTCAAGGCCTATGATATCCTTGAAATATGAATTCAAAAGCCGTATCTTATCGGTTTTATCCCCTATCAGCACAACTTCAGGAAATCCGCCGTATATAAGATACTCGTCAAGCGCCCTTTCTATTCTGCCTATTCCTGCAACGGTCAGTTCAACTTCAATGCCCCTGAAACCCAGGAATTCCTTGAAGGATAGCGGGAACAGATCATAAGCAAGCATCCGCCCCCTGAGCGGCCTGGACGGAATTACAAGCTTTTTGCGGGATGAGCTTACGATCAAGTGCAGCCTTCCTTTTAACAATTCGTGGTTTCTTGCAAGCCATCCTTCCCAATCGTGGACGCCTGTTACTTCATCCAGCAAAAGAAATCCTTTGTCTCCGAACCATTTGAGCACATCATCAAGCACAGTTTTATTATCCTTGATCCTACTGTCCTCAAGATTGACATACGCCGCATTTTCACCTTCTTTGATAAGCTCCTGCTGGAGCATGATCAGAATGCTCGATTTTCCCGACCTGCGTATACCTGTAATACCGACGATTTTGAGCCGGGAATTTGATATCATGCCCCCTAAATCAAGTGCCCGCATCTTCAGTGCCTTTTTCTGGGCGTATGTTTTCCATTCCTCAAATATCATTTCAGTAGCATTCATTGAAACTTCAATATTGTTTTTGTACAGAACAATATATATAGATTATTGTTTTTCTGTAGAACTATTTGCCTTCTCAAGTATAATTCCCGCAGACATATTGAAACATTTGAATGAATTTTTATACTATGTGGTTAAGTTAGACAGTGTAAACAGTCTAAAATTAAAAGGGAGAGTATTATGAGACTTAGGATAGTTAGTTCAAGAGAAGAAATTAATTCACTCGGAGCGGGAGAGAAGATAATTCATCTCACTTTTCGACCATCGAATACGGACATTTTTTCATTAGTTCAGACATGTCCTGATGTGAAAGCAATACAGATTCCAGGTTCATATATCAAGACCATATCAAATTCTACCAAGATGTTCTTGAATATGCAGGACATAGCATTACTTGAAGGCGATGTGTGGGGGCACAGAAAGGATATTAATGAATATTCCGAGATTAAACCTGAGGTCTTTGATCGAATGCAGGAACTTAAGAAAGATGGCTTATCCGAATCTGACCTCTTAAATCAACTTGGAAGAGAGACAAGGCTCAGCAAAGATTTATTAGCATTCCTATTAAAAAGAAAAGCGAAAAAGGAATAAATGGGCTATCAGAATAGTTTCTCCCCTTCCCCCAGACCCCCAACCTCTCACCTCCTTGTAGTCATTTCCAGTTTGTTTTACACTCAGTGGCCCAAATCTAAAAGGAAACATATAACTCACAAACTGGTAGATGTGCGCTCAGGAAAACGGATAGGAAGAGTTTATGAGCGCACTCCTATCATGGCTTTTGCATGCTCATGTAAATAACTTTCGAAATAAAACCGTATCTCTCCTTCCCTTCCACGCATCCAACCTCTCGCCCCCCTGCCTTTTTTATCTCTTCGGATATCAGGGAGCAGTGTTCAATAAAGCAAGAAGCTCGAAGCGCGGGTTCACTGCCTCTTATAAAGGGAATGGAATCGCAGCTATTTTATCTCTGTCTAAATCTTCTTTCAGCATGGAGACGTATTTTGGAATTTCAGCTTGATCAAGCATGCGAATGTATCGTATTCGTCCCACGTCTTTACGAATATACGTGCATCTCAAAAACCCAAGCAGTTCAAATAACTTACTATCTCATATTAAAAACCGCATTGCATATATAAAATAAAAAAGTTAAGAAGGTGATTGCTCACTCCTTCTTTTGCTTGAATACATACAATGCTGCAAGGATTGCTATTATTATTACTAAAAGCACCGCTGCTATTGTCAGAATATCTTTAAATCCATCAGCCTTTTCTGTCTGAGTTGCAGTTCCAGTCAGTCCAGGTGTTCCTGTTGCCTCAATTGGCGGCGTTGATGTCGGTACCAATTCTCTTTTCAATCCAGTTATTGCAAAAGATGAGAAGGAATCTGTCTTTGCCTCATAGTAAGTATGTATACTATCTCTGGTCTTTTCTGCGGTTTCAAGCTGCACCCACTGGCTGCCATCCCACTTAACCATTCTGACATCGCTATTTGCAAACTTGTTTACTTCAATCCACGAGTTCAAAACCTTAAATGCGATTACTGCTTCCTTTATGTTCTTGGGCACTGCAAATCCAGATGTTCCAACCCATATGTTGACATTCTTATAAACAGTACCTGGTACCGGGATTTTTACAAGGGATGAAGTGTTTCTCAGTACCTCTACAGATGCAGTAATCTCTCCTGCATTTGCATTGCCTGTTATATTAACGAACAATATGGGGTTGCTTGTGTTAGCGAACTTGTATGATGTGGTTTTATCCTTGAAAATATGCAAATCATATTTCTCTTTTACTTCGATATTGGAATAATTTTCAGCCGAGGCTCCACCACCACCGCCTCCTCCACCGCCACTGCCTGAGGATGTCGAAGTGGCTGTTGATGCAGTTACAGTTACAGTTACAGTTCCTGCAACTGCAAAGGGTGAAAATCTGCTGAGGTTGGCCCATACGTAATTACCGGTCGAGTTCACCCCTGCCGCATAGAGGATTGCCCCATCATTAAGCGTGGCATTGCATCCACCAAGTCCAGCACAGTCCAGGCGCTGCCATGTAGTTGCAAATCTATATGCCCTGAGCGTATTTTCATCTACATTTGAAGGAATTTTTGATTCATTATAGTATGCCCTGAACTGTACATGTGACAAGTTTGCAAACCATGCCGAATTATTGACCGAGATATTGAAATAAAGGTCTGGTATCGCTCCTGCAAATGCTGAAGATATATTTGTTGCGCCGGCTGGCGGGTTCACTGAGATTGTTACATTGAGTATGACAGGTGATGCAGTGCTGTTAGTCGCTACAATCCATTCAAAATCCCCGACTGGTGTAGAAGTTAGACCTGAAGATTGAGTACTATTAGCCGGGATTGATGGGATTTCTGCAGTAATCAGTCTGGGGAGAACGGTGAAATTAATAGAAGGTGACTCAAATAAAAGATGTACACTATTGGCCGTATAAATACTGGCTTTTGCTGCATAACTGCCATCAAACATTCTGGATGTATTCAGACTGATTGTATAGGACCTGTTCAATGGCGCTATGCCGGATCCGTATACATAACCATATCCGTACCCATAACCAAAATTATAGCTCTGACCTGTATTGAAATCATATCCATAACCCAGCCCATAACCGAAATTATCTGGACCTAAAGAATCCCCTCCTGCAGTGACGTTTATTTCGCCATCGAACGCCTGACCCTGAACATCACCCCCATTCAAATCAAATGAAAAAGATCTTGAAAAATTGCCTGTTATATTCAGGAAAACACGTTGCATAGGGATATATGCATCGGGATTGGATAAATTAATCCATGTTGTGAAGGTAATTGTGTTCTCTGCTAAATCTCCAGCTTTTACCTCCGTCTTATCAGTAATTAAAGTGACCTTTACTGCTCCTACGATAGGCCATGAAATAATCAGTATTGGAATGGTAACCAATGCAATAATTATGCATGCTATAAACGATCCATTTTTATTTTTCTTATCCACCATCCTATTTCCTCCTCAAAGCCTCCTGCATTCATATCTTTGCGACAAAATGCCATAGGCAGCAGTCAATATTTACAATAATTCATGTAAGTAAATACTCCGCTATATATCAAATCCTTAAACAATTCCGTCCTCCTTTATAGAGCACTTAATCTATATATACATTACCATAATGCTAATTACCATCATGTTTTTATACTGGGAATATAATGTATATCATCCTAATGATAGGAGTAATACTAGCAGGTGGGTCAGGTAAGCGGCTCTGGCCTGTGAGCAGAGAGCTATATCCAAAGCAGTTCATGAGTCTCGATTCAAATGGCTCGTTGCTTCAGCAAACAGTGGAGAGGGCACGAAAATATGTAGAGGACATATGTGTGGTCACCAATCTGGCTCAGTATTACCATGTGAAGTATCAGCTTGAGGGCAGGGTTAAGGAAGAGGCAATCCTTAAGGAACCGGTAGGAAGGAACACCGCCCCCGCGATAGCCCTTGCATGCAAGCATCTCCAGGAGGAAAACGGCGGAGGCAAGGTACTGGTACTGCCGAGTGATCATCTGATATCAGAGAGTTTTTTTGAAACAGCGAAAAAAGCAGAAGCATGCGCTGATCGTATATGCCTTTTCGGGATAAAACCTTCTTATGCTGCGACAGGCTACGGCTACATAAAGCCTGGAAAGGAAAATGGCTGCGGCTTTTCTGCAGAGAAATTTATAGAAAAGCCAGAACAGGAACTGGCCAAAAAAATGGTCGCTGAGGACTGCTTCTGGAACTCAGGAATCTTTTTGTTCGATGTTTCCAGAATGATTGAGGAGTTTGAGGTATGTCTGCCACAGATTTACCATCATATGGTTTCCTCTGAGAAATTACTCGCCAATTATCACAATCTTCCGAATATTTCCATAGACTACGGGATAATAGAGAAGTCAAAGCAGGCAACAGTTTTCCCTTATAGCGGAGAATGGAAGGATGTTGGTTCATGGCAGAGCGTGTACGATGTCTATAAAAAGGATGAAAACAACAACGCTCTGAGAGGGAAGGTCGCTTCAATAGACACTAAGGACTGCCTGATATGGAGCGAGGACAGACTTACAGCAACTGTGGGGCTTGAGAACCTAATAGTTGTAAACACGAAAGACGCCTTGCTGCTGGCAAACAGGACTTATGCCGAGAAAGTAAAAGACCTGGTCGAGGAGCTCAAGAAAAAAGATTATGAAGAGGCAATACAGCATGCCACTGTCTTCCGGCAGTGGGGATACTATGTTGTTCTTGAGGAAGGTCAGATGTACAAAGTAAAAAGGTTATGCGTCCTGCCTGGCAGGTCGCTAAGCTATCAGTTTCACCATCACAGGGCAGAACACTGGATTGTAGTAAAAGGTACAGCCAAGGTCGTTAAAGACGGGCAAGAAGAATTCTTACACGAGAACGAAAGCGTCTATGTCCCCAAGTCATTGATGCACAGGATTGAGAACCCTGGAAAAATCGAATTGCATATCATAGAGGTGCAGACCGGTGGTTATCTGGAAGAGGACGATATCGTTCGAATTTAATTATTTATACTTTATTAATAATTTAAAAATGGAGGAATATTAAATGAACTGGAAAGGAAAAAGAGTTTTGGTAACGGGTGGAGCATCCTTTATAGGGAGTCATCTGGTCGATAAATTGGTAGAGCTTGGCGCTGACATAAAGATAGCAGACAACCTATCTAGTGGCAGGCTTGAAAATCTTAATGGGTCCAGAGATAAAATAGAATTTTTTGAGGGGAATCTGGAAGAAAGTAGTTTTACACAAAAAGCCATGGAAGATGTCGATACTGTGTTTCATTTAGCGGCAGAACATGGAGGTCGCGGATATATAGACACTCATCCAGCCGAATGTGCCTCAAATATGTTGCTTGATGGCATGGTGTTCAAAACTGCATTTAAATCAGGCGTTGAGAGAATATGTTTTGCCAGCTCTGCATGTGTTTATCCGACCTTCCTGCAGGAAGAAAAAGAAACAGAGGGAAAAACGGTTTACCTAAGAGAGGATATGGCAGATCCTTTCGTTCCTGGAAAGGCAAATGCTGATCTGGAATATGGATGGTCAAAATTAATGGGGGAGATGGCTTTGAAAGCATATCATAAAGAATATGGATTAAAATGCGCAAGCTGCAGAATATTTACTGCTTACGGCCCAAGAGAAAATGAAACTCATGCTGTTATCGCTTTAATAGCGAAAGCATTTATAGAACAAGAACCATATGAAATCTGGGGCACAGGTGAACAAGATAGAAATTTCACATATGTGAACGACATTGTTGACGGCTTAATTCATGCATGTGAAAGAATAGAAGATGGTTCAGCAGTTAATGTCGGAACTTCTGACCATATTAAGATTAAAGATATTGCTGAAAAAATATTTGATATAGTCGGATGGAGACCCAATGAAATATTTTTAGATACATCAAAACCCGTTGGTGTATTCAGCAGAGCTGCAGATCTAACAAAAACTAAAAAATTGTTGCAGTGGCAGCCTGAATGTTCAATAGAAGAGGGACTTAGAAAAACGATAAGCTGGTATTACACCACAAAAAATAAAGAAGAAATTAAGAAGAAGTTCCAAAAACTAATCTGGGAGAGGTGATATTCTTGGCGAATTTTACTCCAATGCTCTCTATTGTATTTGCAGTGTATAATGAAGCAGAATCTATAGAACATGTTATCAAAGAATTTTATGAAGAAATTGGCAAAAGAATTCCTACTGAGATCTTAGTTGCAGAGGATGGCAGCACAGATGGAACAAAGGAGATCCTAAAGCGCTTGAGCAAAGAGCTTCCAATAAGACTTAATATGAGCAATGAACGAAGAGGATATCTGGGAGGGGTAAAAGCCGGGTTGTGTGATGTTAGGACACCTTATGCTCTTTTTGTTGATTCGGATGGTCAATGTGCAGCAAAGGACTTCTGGAAATTCTGGGATAACAAAGATGAATATGATCTCGTGCTTGGATGGAGAGTCGATAGGCAGGATGCATTTTATAGAAAAGTACTCTCTGGCGGATTTCAGAGTATTATGAAGGTTTTACTTGGTGGGGTACCTTATCATGACTTGAGCTGTCCATATATGCTGATAAAGAGAGATGTTATCCATACAACAGTTTCTGAGGTAAAACATCTGAAATATAGCTGCTGGCCTGAATTTATTGCAAGGGTCTATAAAAAGGGATTCAAAATAATGGAAGTTCCGATAAATCATAGAGAACGATTTGCTGGAGAGACACAGGTATATAAACCCACGAAACTTTTGAAGATAATGGCATCGCAGCTCCTTGGTGCATTTAGCTTGCGTTTTGAGTTGGGATACTGATCTGAAAAATTTCTGAACCCAGTTAAAGAAAATAGAAGTTAAGGGATATTTTGCTATCTTACGAAGGATGTCCCCCTCATTCACAAATCACTCAGTGATGATAACAGTGCAAGTAGTTACTTTGATGATATACCTGTAAATAGGTTCATGAGAAAATTTTGAGGATAAACCAATATGAGTAGGATAAGTAATGGAGATGGATTTAAAAAAAATCTCTATTTCGTATTACTGCTTATATCGCTGGTTATTATTTCATGGTTATATACCTTCAACCAGACCAAAGTGCATATAGAAGCCTTAAGGCAATTCATCAATTGGCTGAAAATGCCTGAGTTCAATTATACACCATTAAACTTAGATGGTTTATTTTCAGCAACTCTAGCAACCATTCAAATTTTTTTATTAGGGACGGTGGCAACTAAGTATATCCTACCCAAACTGGAAGATAAATTCCAAACTATACTTGTAAGCTTTGCCCTGGGTTTTGGGCTTACAGGTTCAATAGTAGTCTTGCTCAGTTATTTAAAACTATTATATTTGTATCCTCTCCTGCTAATTCTTTGGCTCATGATAATTATCTTTTTCTATTTTGGATTTTCAGAGAAAAAGCCACACTCTCTCGGATTGTACTTAAAAGAATGTCTCTACATGGGGAAACCCGGACCCGTTCCAGCTAAATTTGAATCTACCTGGATAGCTATGGCAATAATAGTGACCATTTTCGCTACTATCTATTATCATGCTATAATGTTTCCTCCATTGGAATTTGATTCCATAATATATCATGCACCTTTAGCAAGTATCATATTTAGAGAGCATGGTTTACCATTTATTGCAGGCGGAGGAGTTGGAATTGGATTGAGCGCTAATTATCCGTTTTTATTCTCAGCACTGGGATCGTACTATTATCTATGGATCGGTTCGGTCAATGATTTGTTTCTCAGAATCATAACTCCCACAATGGGATTGTTATCAATCCTGGCTACTTATTGCCTCGGTAAGGAGGTAGGAGGAAAGAGAGTTGGTATTATCTCTGCCTTTCTTTTTTCTACAGTACCTTCGTTTCTGAGCTATTCATCTCTAAGCACACAGGAGACCACCGTAACATTCTTTCTGGCTATAGGTGTGCTATTCCTTTTAAAAGCAATCGAAGGTGGTATGATGCGTTATTGGATTGTAAGTGGAATTTTGTTCGGTTTCGCACTGCTTACTTCCTATCAGGCACTCTATTTTATCCCTGCCTTGATTGTGTTATTAGGATACTATTGTTTCAGGGAAAGTGGTACAGCCTTCAGGTTAAAATGTAAACGAGCGCTCATTATGATTTCTTCAATGATGATAATGGGTGGTGCTCCGTACTTCAGGAATTTAATAGTGCTTCATAATCCTTTATACCCATTCTTTAATGAAGTTTTCAAAAGTGAGTTTATCTCTCCCTGGATGCATGAATATACAAAACGAAGCTTGAACTATGTTGCTTCGTACATCGCAACTGGCAATCATACTTCATCTACTTTTGATTTTATTTCATCAGCTCTATTATATCCATCCTTTTACCCGCTGAATGCATTGCTTGTGTTTCCAGCAATTTTAGTGTTTTTATTCAGTAATGCAAAAATGAAAAATGTAATCTTGGCTTTTGCTTTAATACCGGCTTTAGTCATACTGCTGAATAAACCAAGTTTTATCAGATACCTCTGGTTAACAATGCCCTACAGTTCGGTGATGGTCGGTCTGATGTTCTCACAGGGATTTGATGCATGTAATAAATTACAAAATCATTCATTCAAAAAATTTGCTAAGTTATTTTTATCATGTTTGATTTTTTCGATGGTAATTTTCGCATTACCTATGGTTGTGAGCGGCACTGCATATATTTTCATGGCACCTTTATGGCCAAAATCAGATGCACACTACGACTATTTATGGTTTACAGCAAATCCGAACATAGAGAAGCAAAAACTGTTTGATAAATATTATGGAAGTGATGCACGTGCATGGAATTTTCTCACCAATAATATGGGAGATCATGATCGAGTCGCCACATTTGAAACGAGAATCTATTACATTAAAAATTCGAGCTATAAAGCGATGTTCTTCCTTGACAACAAGGAAGCTGAAAAACTCTATCAGATACATGATATAAATGAAACGATCTCATTTCTGAAGCAGAATAATGTAAAGTTCTTTTTCGAAAGAGCTAATGAAGAAGAAAAAGAACTATTTAGTAAGTTACCTTTAACGAAGTTCTTATCCACACCGCAATTCCCAATCGTCTTCGAAGATGGGTCTTCAAAGGTCTATAAGATAGGAAACTTTACAACTGATCCCATAGTAGATTCAACGGCTCTTGCCTACATAGCGCCAAGTGGCTGGGCTAATGTAATGGAAATCGATGGGCATGTTGTAAGGTCTGTAATTAGAAATAGCAATGCGCCTCGATTATATGTTGCAACTCCGCAATTAATGAATGTGACTATAACCTATCTTGATAAAGGTCATGGCAAGCTAATAACCAATCTCTATAACCCGTATAACCAAATCTGGTTGTATGATCATAATGTCATTAAGAAAGAAAATTCTGGCGAGTGGCGCATTCGCGAATTTTTAATTCCAATGGATGTTGAAAGAGGTTTCGTGGAGTTAGGGCTTTTTGCGGAAGGAGAGGACTTTGTTATCAAAAGTATCAAGGTTGATTATGCAGAGTCCAACAACAGAGCAGCACTTAACAGCTCGTTTTACTTGACGAAGGATAGGCGAGATTCTGTATCTTTCGTTAATGACCTTGATCTTTCTAATATTTCTAACCTTATACCCACTGTGTCTTATATTGGATCTTGGGAATCAAAGTCCTTTAATGGAATTCCCATAAAAGTTGGGCAGAGGTCTCAGGATGGTAAAAAATTTGCAGATATTACAATTAAGAACATAAATATGAGTTCAGACACTGAAAATTTGAATCTTACATACTTAGACATAGGTACTAATAGAACCAATATATACCAACTCACTAAAAACAACGAGTGGAAACCAGTAGCACAAATTTATACAGCAGACTCAAAATTATTAAAGAATTTTGAATTTACTGTAAATCCAACTCAATCTGTCAACAACGATTCAGTTTATTTAATCGTTGAGACGTATGGTTCAGAAATTTTCATAAATAACCTGAGTTTTTCTAATAATTCAAAGCCTATACCCGCTATATTTTACACAGGAACATGGGAATCAAGGTCATTTCATGGAACCCCTATAAAAGTGGGACAGAGATCGCAAGACGGCAAAAAATTTGCAGATATTATGATTACTAACATAGATATGAATAAAGATCAAACTAATCTAACGCTATCCTATGTTGATCAGGGCTTTGATAATTTGGAACTATATCAACTAATGGATGTAAGTTTGGCA
>Ga0209002_10002555_pt1 | contig 14632 bp, 12 predicted proteins | sample Rifsed16ft2_FD_184010 | JGI IMG/M metagenome (GOLD analysis project Ga0209002, IMG submission 184010) | Soil microbial communities from Rifle, Colorado, USA - sediment 16ft 2 (version 2) | ecosystem: Environmental > Terrestrial > Deep subsurface > Rock core/Sediment | place: Rifle, Colorado...
AAAGCGGACCCGGACGAGCCGGCCTGGGTGGCGCACGATCGCTGTAGCGGTTGCGGCGACTGCCTGGCGGCGTGCTCGCATGCGGCCATCGACCGGTTGACAAGTTCAGGGAAGCCCTTCCTGCAAGTGCAGAACGCTCAGTTATGAGGGTGAGTCAGAATGATGGTCCAGCGCCCGTTCCTGGTGCGTCGGGCGACACTGCAGGTCGTAGAGAATCGAAACCCGCCGGCAGAAGGCACAAGGTATCGGCCCGGCGGTCTACAAGTGGAAAGGACGAGGGACTATGTGTTGCATGATGATGCACGCGATGGATCACTCGAATCACGTCGAGGCGATGCCGGCGAGTGGATTGCATGGGCAATTACCGCTCGACATTCTCAGGCGGCGCTTCGCGCTTGGCGAGATTTCACGTGAGGAGCTGGAAGAGATGAAACAGGTCCTCGGGTTGACCTCCGAGGAGGCTGAGTCCGGTGTTGGTAGACATTCACCTCATCCGAGTGGAGGCGGTATGCCATGAACAGAAGTGCTTGGAGCCCGTGGCTCGTGCTTGTGTTGGTGCTCGTCCTTCTTGTGGGGGCCGGCGTGGTCGTCTCCTGGGGATGGGGCGGAGGCTACGGCTGGGGGATGATGGGGCCGGGCATGATGGGGGGTTGGTTGGGCATGCCACTCCTGGGCCCGATCTTCATGCTGGTGACGGCAGGATTGGTCATAGGCGGCCTCGTTTGGTTCGTGCAAGTCATGGCGCGCGGCGCATCCGGCACAGGAGGCGGAAGGCCTGGAGTTGAAACGCCCCTCGAGATCGCGAAGCGCCGCTTCGCCAGCGGCGAGATCACGAAGGACCAGTTCGAGGACATCAGGCGGACCCTTGAGTCCGGGTGACATTGGCCTAATGCCGGATCATCGAAACCCTCGCTCCGACCCGTGAGGTGAGCACTAGCCTGACATCACCTAGCGCAGCTGAACCACTGACTCCAGGGCTCCAGGTTTTCGATGAGCACTAGCGATCGGGATCCGGCCCCTTTGCGTTTCTCCGTCCGATGCCTGATAGGCGCTTCTCCCACAATCCAGGATCTTCGTCACTGCTGTCACACCTCTGCGCGCGCCCGAAAGGGCGGTGACGCGCTCAGCCCCGTTCGATCAGGCGGCCGACCGCGCCTCCAGCAGTTCAATCAGGGGATCGATGAGCAAGAGCGCGGCCCGGCTGCTCAAATCGTCTGCCGAAGTGAGGCTTGCCTGGGTGCTATCGGTCTCTGCCGCGCCCGAGCTGACCTCGACCGCGATCGCCCCCGACATCGGGTCCGACCCCATTCCGCCGCCAGGGACACCCACGCCGATAGCTCCAGCAGGGCCTCCGCCGTCCGGGGGCGCCCCGCCGGCCGGGCCGACCTGCGCCCCGGACAAGCCGTCCACCGCTATCGAGTCGGTGGAGTCCGCGGTCCTGACCGTGTAGCGCGCACTCAGTTCTGACATGTCTTCCGAGGTCAGTTGCATGCCGGCGATCGCTTCGAGTTGCTCGGAGGACATGCTGTCCTCGATCTGTGCCAAGACAGCATCGATCTCGGCCTGGGCGGAGGTCTCACTGCTGTTCAAGCTGCGGAAGGCCATCCACAAAAGGTGAAGCTCGGAGGCCTGCTCGGCAGTGACCGCCAGGTCTGTCTCCTCCAGAAGCAGCGTGCCGGCGACCAGCTGAGACTCTCCCGACAACGCCCCCGGGTACGCTTCCGAGAGTGCTGATGTGGAACTACTGACCTGCGCCAGACCGCTGCAGGACGACAACAACACTGCCGAATACACTCCGATGACCAACCTGTGAAGTCTGTTCCATCTCGATCTCCGCCGTCTGTGAAGTGAGGATTCTTCGGGCTTCGGCCGAGATCGCTGGGTGATCTTGTTCATCGCTCTTGGCTCCTCATGATCGGAACGAGGTGATCGGGAGCAGGGGTGAGAAACACAAATCACTGTGCTCTCGGTCCAGCCTCACATCCACTTCTTCTCTTGCACACGATCACAGATTCCGATTGAAGCGCCGTCAAGGAGCTGTGTGGACATTGTGTAGGCCGGAGAACGGAGACATCTCCATGAGATGACGTTCCTTCGGCGGGTGCAGTCACGGACGACTTCGGGAACAACGACTTTGTGACCTCATTGGCATTGGACGATCGGCAGCTTCCGTTCGGATGACAGCTGCCGATAGCAGATGAAAGCCGCGGTTCTACAGGCCTCCTCCTGCCTCAGCTCACGCGGGTGAGTCCTCCAGGTCGGGTGGTGAACACCCTGGCGGCCAAGGGAGGGGCGCCGAGAACGAATCGGATTGAGCGAGGGGTCCTGTGTCAGGGTCGGTTCAGCTTCCGTCGGGAACCTGGTTCAGACTAGTAGGTTTCGGTGATTTTCGTGATGGAGCGCGGGGCATCCACGTCGTAGCCTCGGGCAAGCGCCAGATGGAAGGCAAGGAGCTGCCCCGGGACGATCAGTGGGATGGGTGTCAACCACTCCGGAACATGACGCGGCACAACCAGGGCGCGGCCGTGGACCGAAGCCGGCTGCGGATCATCGCTGATCCAGGTGATGTCCGCCTGCCGTTCTTTCACGGCTTCCAGGAGGGCGAGCATATCGGGGAGCAGGGGGCCGGTGGCGGCAATCCCGATCACCGGGAAGCCCGGTTGGACCAGGGCCAACGGCCCATGGCGGAAATCGGCGCTGCTGTAGGCCTCGGTGCTGGTGTACGTCAATTCCTTAATCTTCAGGGCCAACTCAAACGCGGTCGAGTAATTGAACCCGCGGCCGATGACCACGGCCGCCCGCATCTCGCGCAGTTGTGCCGCGGCTTCGGCGGAAGCTTCCTCGAGCTGCAGGGCTTCCGACACGGCCTGGGGAAGGCGGCCCAGCGCCTCTGCCATCTCCCGCTCATCGGACAGGATGGCGCTGAGAAGGGCGATGGCGGCCAGTTCGGCCGTATAGGTCTTGGTCGCGGCCACGGCCCGCTCTTCGCCCGCGCACAAATCCAGAACGACATCCGCCTGGGCGGCCAGCTCGGATCCCGTTTCGTTGGTCATGACGGCCGTCAGAGCCCCCTGTCGCCTTGCCTCCGCCAGGACGGCGATAATGTCCGGGCTGCGTCCGCTCTGGCTGATGCCGAGCACCAGGGCCTTCGCCAGTCGGGGTGGTCGACGGTAGAGGGTAAACAGGCTCGGCGTAGCCAGCGCGACAACCAGCCCGTTCATCCCACCGAGAAGATACTGGGCGTACCTCCCAGCGTTGTCGCTCGTCCCACGCGCGGCGATGACCACCTGCGAGATCTGCCGCCGCGCGAGGTGCTGGACGAGATCCGTGGCTGCCGGCCGCTGGCTCGACAATAGCCGCTCGATCACCGCCGGTTGCTCGTGGATCTCATGCCTCATCAAATCCCCGTTTGGCATCACAGCCTCTCGTCCTTCGACTCGCGGCCCCATCCGTCGCCGCCGGTCAGCAGACCCGGGCAGCGGCTTGCCCCAGCACTCCCAGTCCGACAATTAGACTTCCCTACCGCGAGTCGGGCGGTCGAGCCGCGCTGGGTTTCGTCGCGCGCCCTGTCCCTCGCCGTCAACACTCTCGGCAGGACCTCTCCACATGCAACGCCATCGCCTCTTGGGCTTCTTCCATTCCTTCGATAAGTTTGAATTGCGTCCGACTGCGATCAAGGTTGTGGTCGAGTCTCGTGGTCCTGAAGTAGGTGTCCCCTCGGAGATAGTCCTCCAGGAAGCGCATCCCGCATTCGAGGGTCATCAGGATGGCTGCTAACGGAAGACGCTCGATTTCCTCCCGGTCAAGGAAGCTTCTGGTCGCATCCAGGTAACCCCGCGTGTAGGCGGCAAATACCTCGAGGTCGAACTCCACATGTGACAGGTCGGGCTCATCCTCGGCACCGGTGTTGGCCATGGAGCGGATCGAATCCCCGAAGTCATACAGCGACAGGCCCGGCATCACCGTATCCAGATCGATGACACACACACCTTCTCCATTGCGGTCATCGATCATCACGTTATTGAACTTTGTGTCATTGTGGGTGATCCGTCTCCGCAGTCTTCCCTCTTTCAACAGATCAACGAGAACAGTGACCAGTTGGCCTCGCTTCGTGACAAACTCGATTTCTGGGATAGCCGTGCGGGCCCGATTCGCCACGTCGGTGTCAACCGCATTCAGGAAATCCTCGAACCGTTTCCCGGTGTGATGGAAATCCGGGATCGTCTCAACGAGCGCTTCAGAAGGGAAGTCGCTGAGCAGGTTCTGAAAGTTGCCGTAAGCCCGGCCGGCGGCATAAACATGGCCCATCCGCTCGACCGACTCGTACGTCCTGGCTCCCTCGATGAAGACGTACACTCGCCAAAACTCGCCGGCCTCGGTCTGCAGGAAGGAGCACCCGTCGCGCGTGGGAACCAGGTTCAGGGTCTCACGGAGGACGTCGCCACCACCTGCCCTGATCTTGCTGCTCAAATGACCCGTGACGGCAACGATGTTCGACATCAGGCCTTCAATGTTCTTGAAGACGTGGTGGTTGATCCGCTGCAGGATGAATCGCGTTGAGCCGTTGCCTTGTCGGAATGTGGCTGCAAAGGTGTCGTTGATGTGCCCCATGCCATAGGGCCCCCCCGACACGTATTCGCCGCTGATCGCGAATTGGCGCCCGATTGCCCGTAGATCTGCGTCCATTGCCTATCCCCAGAGCCGCCGCGGATACTCCCCCTTGTCGACGAGAGCCTTGATGTGCTCCTTCACCTCGGTTATGTCTTGCCTGTAGGTGACACCAAACCACTGCCCGGCACTGGGCAGCACTTTGACTTTGGCTCGCCCTTGCGCCAGCAGCTGGTGAACCACATCAGGCAGGCGATACTCGCCCTCGATAAGCTGGGTCCCCCCCTTCTGCAGAAAGGCTTTGAAGCCAAGGTCCAGTTCCACGAAGAACGACGGGGTGAAACCCCACATGTTCATCGAAGCCAACCTGCCGGAAGGAATGGGGACCCATTCTTCCCTGTCATCCAGGTAACCAACCTGTCGGCCGCGCCTCTCGATCCGGGTCTGTTCCTGCACCCCTATCAGGTACCCATCTGAACCCACGGTGCACACACCCCGAGAGACTTGTCCGTGTTTGGTGAGGGTATTCTCAAGCGGAAAACCAACCATGCAAACGTCGAGTTCGCCCTCGTGGTCACGCGCCTCTTTAAGGTAGGCGCCCAGCCGGGTGAAGGCTTCGCCACCATAGAAATCGTCGGCGTTGATGACGCCAAATGGCGTGCGGACGTGATCTAGGCTCACCAGGACGGCGTGGGCAGTTCCCCAGGGTTTTTGTCGGGCGGACGGAGCGGACAGGTTCGATGGCGTTGGTTCGAGCGCTTGGATCACGCAATCGACATCGCACGCGCGACCAATGGTCGCCTCGACCCGCTTGCGGAACTCGCCCTCGATCTCTCGGCTGAGGACAACCACCACCTTCTGAAACCCTGCCGCCAGAGCATCAAAGACCGAGTAATCGAGGATGGTCTCGCCGGAAGGGCCTACGGCCTCGACCTGCTTGGGGCTGCCGAACCGACGCCCGATGCCGGCAGCCATGACAACCAGAGTAGGCCCCTGGACAGGAGCCGTTGGGCCTCGTTCCTCCGTGGCTACCAAGTCCTCGTCACCTGTTGCAGCCCGCGAGGATGCTCTTCGTCCAATCCCATTGCCCGAGCCAGCCGGTGGCTAGACAACCGCGCCGCCGATCCTTCGGCTGTCCTCCATGTTCTCCCGAAGAAAGCGTGACAGCAGCGTGGTATTCTCCAATATCTCCGACTTCAGGGTCACGAAGCGATCCCCTGCAAGCGGTCGAGACGATGGGCGAGCTCGTCGGAGAAACGGTCGATGTGGCCTTTGACGAAGTCCGATACACCCAGGCCGGGGTCCTCGATCAAAGGCGTGAGATCCATGGCGAAGACCATGCCGGTCGTCACGTCGACATCATGCGAAGCGTAGTAGGTCGCATTCGCCCTCCGCCGGCCCATGGTGGCAAGGTCATAGCGCTTGCCGCCGGCGATCTGCGAGTCGAATAGACCCAGGAGCGCGTTCTGCAGGTTTTCATGGGACGACACATCCAGTGCCACCTTCTCGGAATCGCTGAGCCAATCCAGATCGCGCCATACCTCACAGCCGTACACCTTCTTCGGGCGGTCTACCTCTGGAAGCTTGCGGAGCGCCTCAATCACCTTCAGGGTCACTCCGACATGCGTGTCATGTTTGTCCGCCAGGTTGTGGGTGTAGATATCCCGTGCCCGGGTGGCCCTGAAGAGCTGAAGGAGATCTTCGACGATTGCGACATTTCCCCCGTCCTTCACGGCAGCGCTGGGGTAGTCCAGAAAGACTTGCGCCCCGTACTCTCCGACGAGCGCCGCCTTCTTCTGCTCTCTTCGCCGGACCGAGCGCATTTGCTCGTTGGAGAATTCGCCATACACCCCATCCCTGGGCGAACCGCCTCCATCCGTGACAACAACACCTGTGAACCAGTGGTCCTTCTGGTGGAAGCAACTCAAGATGCCATGAATTGCCATGATCTCAAGATCGTCCGGATGAGCCCCGATCCCGAGATGCGTCGTTCGGGCCAACGCGGCTTCCACGGGAAGCTCATCCGGAACGAACACTTCGGCAGTGTCGACGCCAAGTCGCATGGCCTCAACTCCTCTATCGGATGGCCGGGAGGCTGGCCGCGGCGATGGACTGACCCACTCTCCGGCTCTTTTCATCCGGCAGTTGGACGGCAATCCGCCCGGCGAGCTCCGGGAATTCCTCGCCCAACACATGCCGGGCACCGTCCACGATCAGCGAACCGCCCCTTCCGGAGGTACAACGACCCAGGATGAGCACGTGCATCAAATCATAGAAGTCGGCGTAATGGGCGATGGCATAGCCCAGATACACTCCGATACTCTGCCAGATCTGCTCGGCGCCGGGATGTCCTCCCTCCAACAGATCCTGCACATGCTCTAGCTGGAGCGCTTTGTCCAGGTCTGGTGGGACGTGTATCCCGGCGCGTGGCGCCAGGCGGAAGACACATTGCTGGGAGAAATACAGCGCTCCGACGCCCCGATCGCCCGACCACTCATCCGCCGGCGCGGTTTTCGAGTAATCAACCGGAGCAAATGCGAGCTCATTGAGCCAGCCAGTGATGTTACCATCTCGATTGACATAGCCACCAGCCTCGCTGGAACCCATGGCAATGCCCAGGACTGGGTTGTCCTCCAGAGACATGGACCCGGCCAGGGCTGTGACGTCGCCGTCGTTTACAATCTCAAGCGGCACCCCCAACTCGTCCCGCATTCTCAGAAAGAGCGTCCGCACCTCTGCGTACCGCTCATTTGGGACTCCTCGAAACAGCGACGCAATCCGCACGCGGTTGTCGATATAGATCCCCGCCGCGCTTCCACCAATAGCATCCACCCGCGGCAGTTTCCCTGAAGCTGCCCGCAGGGCGGTCATGATCTCCCGATAGTGATAATCCGGATCGGTCTGTGCCCGGGGGTCCCAGACCACTTCTTCGGTGTACACCACTTCACCCTCGATGACCGCGGACACCTTTCGATCCGAAGCTCCCAGGTCGAAGCCGATGCGGCAACCGTCAAGGTGCCGGCCAAGAGGCTTCGGGCTCTCCTTCTCTGGCGGGACCGCGGCGGCCGGACATGGGATGACAGTGAAGCCTCTCTCGTACACGTCCTCACCCATGAAGTGATGATCGAATGCCCGCGGCCCCTCCGGCGAGTAGCAGTACTGGAGATACTCACCGATGACGGCCGGTCCACCGATGTAGGCTTTCCAGCCACCCTTCTGCCAGAGAAGGAATTTGAGCATTCGTTCGGCAAATTCGAGGTTCGCTTCAGCGCCAGCATGCGTCTCCGGCAGGACTCGCGTCTCGAACCGGGAGGTATGTCCGCCTTCGCGCTCCAGGCCTAACACCAGGGGAACGCCGCCCCCGGCGGCGTCCACTTCATCCTGGAAGGAGCGGTTCGCCAGCGCCGCAGGGCGGAAGTCATCATCCAGCGGTGGTCGAATCCGTGGAGGAACGAGCCTGAATGCATCTCTCATCACGATGACGCGTTGTGGTTGTGCACCGCATCGGCCTGCAAGCTGGTGTTGGCGCATGTGCTGCAGGGCCCGGCGCCCACTCGCCTCCTGAGCTTTCGTTCAGACGTGTGTTGGCCCCTGACGCGGCTACCAAACTCCCTATCGCGCTATCGGATCCGGAAGTCCAACTCCGCCGGAACGGGGTACTGCTTCCGCGCGACCCCCCTCAAGTCCACGTCCGGTTCAGACCGCGAATCCTCCTGAACTCGATGTTCGTGATAGGCGGTCCACAACTCCGAGAGGGAGGTTTCTCCTTCCCTGAGATCTTCCGGGACAATTCTCTCATCCAAGAATGCCGCGACTATAGCCAGCTTTCCGGCGCGCAAGGCAGCCTGGGCCTGCAGGAGCCGGATGCGGCCGTGGCCGCGAAGGGACGTCGGCAGGGAGTCGACCAGGTCCAGCCACCGTTGGTGCTGACCCGCTTCGATCAGCAGCCTTCCACACTCCACCAACAACTCGAATTGCGCTGGAGCACCCTTGCACGCGGCCAGCATCAGGTCAGCCGCTCCATGAAGATCGCCCTGCATCCACTTCAAAGCCCCAAGACAGCGGCATGCCCAAGGGGACCAGCCAAGACCCAGCGAACGCTCCCAGCACGTTTGTGCACCCACATCGTCGCCTGCAGAAAGCTTCATGACACCCAGATGGAACCAGACGTCCCATTGCCGCGCGCCGCCCTGGTGTGAAAAGCCCTCCAGCAACTCAAGCCAATCCTTTCCGACGAGAAAGCCCGCGGGTGGTATGTCTGTCGATGTGGACGGGAAGGTCCCGTCTTCCAGAAGCGCGACCCACGGACGCTGGGGGTCGTCTAATGACTGGTCGTCGAACACAATTCCCTCGGAGCCGAACACCCGGTCGCCGTTCTTTTCGCGCCGTCGGCGCTCCAACGCACCCCAGCCCGATCCTCGGTGGAGGATGGTCTCCGGCAGGCTGTCGGCGAGCGCGCCGATTTCCTGATAGGCGACCTCCAGCCGTGAGGCCGGTATAAGCCGATCGATCTGATCGGTCAGGTGGGCGCACGCTTCCTGCCAGTTCGTTCCATGGGCGACCGACTGGGTGGTCTGCACTCGCCCGTATGCTTCCATCCACGACCATTGATCGCCAGCGTCCATGGACAGGTGTTCAAGTTGAGTACAGGTCAGGCCCGCTTGGATTTCAACATACGCGCCCGATTCAGATGTCAGGAGCTCTTGCCAGTTCCTGCCTCCCTGGGATGTCCCCCATACCCAGAGCTTTCGACCCCGTAACCCGTCCGTGGAGACATGGGCCAAGCCATCGCCTTGGGCCGATATCGCCGCGATCCATGGTCTGCGACCCTCCGCCACGTCGAAGAACAGGTCGGCCGCGTGCGACCAGTTGGCCGGATAGGTGAGATCGAGGCCGTCGGCACACGGAACTGCGCTCTGGTACAGCCCCTGACCTTCACGCCCAAGCACGTACATCCTGTCAGCAGGGGCGAGAACCCGCATGCCCGGCGCCATGGGCACCGCCACATTGGACCACCAGCTCATGGGCACCGGTCTGCGCCCGGGATTGAGGACCCGAGGCCGTAAGAGAAGCACCGGCGAGTCATCCGGCAGGCAGGCATCGATTTGGACGATGACCTGGCGGAGCCGTTCCCATTCGTACAGTCGCAAGATGGGCGTGCCGTGCGCATCCTGCAGGCGGGCGGCGAACACAGGCGAGCACGTGAGAGGGGAGTGTCCGATGGTCCCCACGTTCCACTCCCCCCCGCCACAGAACCAGGCGTTTCGAAGTGCAAGGTTAGCGAAAGTGATCCGGGGGGCGTTTGCGAGGAGTTCCGTCTGTGAGGGCTTGTGGTAAAGCGACCACAGTCTTCCACCGTAGTCGAGCAGGAACTCGGCCCTCAGAATCTGATTCTCAAGCACGGCGACGGGGTGTTCCTCCGAACGATACCTGCGCCTGTACGTGTCCTGCATGGCATACGGCAGAATGTTGGGGGCGTGGCCCCGGGACATGTTCTCCAACACCGTGATGCGAAGATCCTTGGCAGAAACGGAGATGTGCGGGATCGGCCGAGATCGGATGGGCGGCAGCGGACTTTCGGCACCCAGCTCAGCTGTCGGGATGGGGAAGGATCGAACGGTCAGGTCGCTCATCTCTGTCTCGGAGCTCTGTCACGCCCTTGGTCGCGCCGAGAGAGGCCGATTAGGATGGCACAGACGGGAGCGCCGACGGTGCTTGTCCGAGGGTCCCTGTTCAGACAATGGCCCAGAAGGCTTGGAAGACGCGTGCTTCCACCGTTCCCGGTCCGGGCATCCGGCCTATAGGACTCCCAGTTCGTGTTGGAGGACCATTGCGGAGGCACCAAGGATGACCATGTCAGAGCTTGTCTCTACGATCCCCAGCTCTGTCGCCCTCGCCAAGGCAGGAAGCGTGCGCTTCACCAGCTCCTCTTGCATGGCGTCCAGCAAGAACAGCCCAAGCAGGTCACCGCTCCCGCCAATCATGATCTTGCAGCTCCCCAGGACGCCAACGAGATAGGAGGCCGCGATTCCCAGCGCCCGGCCGGCTTCGCGGACGACTCTCCTTACATCTTCGTTTCCGGCCTCAAAACCCGCCAAGATCGCCTCCAGGGTGAGTCGCCGGGAATCCTGGGCGAATTGACGGAGCGACGATTCAGGATTCGCGTCGAGGATGGCCTGGGCGCGAGCCACGATTGCTCGAGTGCTCGCAATGGTTTCCAGGCAGCCATGGTTGCCGCAAGCGCATAGAGGTCCGCCCTCCACGACCACCACATGGCCGATCTCGCCGGCACCTACCGGGTCTCCGTGCATCAGCTCGCCGTGCAAGACGATTCCCGCACCCACTCCCCAGCCCACATTGATGACGACGAGAGGCATCGGGTTTTCTCGATGGTTCTGATAGGTGTAGGCCGCAAGGGCAGCCAGCTGGCAGTCGTTCGCCATATAGACGGGTAGGCCATAGCGATCCTCGAGGAGGGAGCGGAATGGAATGTACCTCCAGTTCAGATTCACAGACTGCCGAAGGATGCCGTTACTTGAGTCTACGAGCCCTGGAGCACCGATGCCGATCCCCAGGAGAGGTTTGCTCGCGGCCGGGATCAAAGCCTCAACCAGTTCATAAACAAGGCCAAGCGCCGCCTCACCATCTCTTTCCCCCAAGGGAAGCTCAATCCGATGGCTGATCTGACCCCGAAGATTGGCGAGGGCTCCGCGGAAATCCCTACGCGAGAGATCGACCCCGATCAATTGGCGGGCGCCGTCTACCAACCGAAGCAGCATGGCACGTCGTCCGCCGGAGGAGGGGGCGAAACCGATCTCTTCCACCAGACCGCTTTCGATCAATTCGTAGACCACTTCGGAAATCGTCGGAGGCGTGAGTTCTGTAGCTCGGGCAACGTCGGCGCGGCTGATCGGGCCATTGGAGTGAATGGTCCTCATCACGAGTTGGGTGTTGTGGGCGCGGGTCATTTGCTGCGTGGCTTTCAACATGCGGGCTCTTCCAACTCCCCCGAAAACGGGAATCCAGATAGTTAAGGAGTTTTCCTAAGCGTAGTGTACGGTAAAACGGCAGCTTGTCAAGTCAGCCGCGATCCTCCCATGTTCTGCCTCGACCGGGCCGAGGATCATCCAGGAATCCGGCCTCAGGTTGACAATCAGTCGGGATTGTTCTATCATAGTGTCAGTTCGTAAACTAAACTAAGTTACTCCACTTACAGTCAATGGAAGGACCGGAGCGCGGAGCGACGAGGCCTGCCTCCGAAGTGTGATGGCCATACTCCCGGCAAGAGGATCCCTTGTCGGAGAGCCTGTCGTGCTCATCATCCATTGGCTGCAGACTCGTCAAGTCCTTGTCTTGAGATGTGTGCTCCCTCAACGGACTCAGCAACTGACGCCCCACAGATGGCCTGCAAAGGAGGGAGGTGAATCCTCGAGATTGATTCCTCAGCCTGACCCAGAGATCGATCCAGCCTTGCGCTACTATCAGGGTAACGGAGAGAAAAGAGATGAGAACCAAGAGACTACCGGGTCTGCTCTTCCTGCTGCTCGCGGCCATCACCGTGACCGCGCTCGTGGTGGGCTGTGGGGCTCCTTCTGTCGGCGCTCCGACGGCTGAGCCAGCCCAACCTGCCGAGCCGACAAAGGAAGCCGAACCGGCGGGTCAGGAACCAGCCGCTCCCACCGCCCTCGACTTCGTCGTCTGGTCCTACGGGATCGAAACCATCCAGGACAATATCAAGAACTTCCAGGCAGCAAACCCTCTGTGCCAGATCAATCTGAAGGATTACTCCTGGCTGGACTATCATGACACGATGGTAGGGCGGTTTGCGGCTGGGGATCCGCCGCCGCTGCTGTACGGATCGGACCACTGGCTCCAAGAGTGGGCGGCCGCCAACTGGCTTGCCCCCGTCGACGCCTCGTTCCCTCAGGTAACCGAATACAGTGGCGAGCTTGCGCCATACGCTCTCCAGGGCATGACCTACAACGGGCATGTTTACGGTCTGTCCTACTACGCCGACACCATCGACTTCGTCTACAACGCAGAACAGCTCACGCAAGCAGGCTTTGATTCGCCGCCAGAGACCTGGCAAGATGTCTGGGACATGTCCATAGCCCTCAAGGAACAGGGCATCACCGAATATCCGATGATCCTGGCCTTCTCACAGCAGGAAGGCGCCTCCATCGAAGCCTTGATCTCCATGATCTATGCCCGCCATCAGGGCGAAGGGGCGCTATTTGATGCCGCCAATGAGCCGACATTCGCCCAGGAAGGCAGCGCTGCATTCGAAGCGATTCAGTGGTTGAAGGAAGCTTATGATGCAGGCATCCTCGATCCAGCCAGCCTGCAGACCGCTGAAATCGACCAGGTCAAGAGCATGCAGGCCGGTGCTCACACCTTCACCATCTTCCCTCAGTACAACATGGCCGAACTGAACAGGCCTGAGAGTGGAGAGTTCGCCGGCAAGTTCAAGATCGCCCTCATGCCTGGCGACAGCCACTCGACGGTTGGCTACGTCCGGTTCTATGCGATGACGCCTCAGGCCGCCGCCATGGGCGATGCGGCGCTCGAATGCGCCTGGAGCTTCCTCGAGTACTTCGGCGGCAAGACTGACGGCAGCTACACGGTCGTCAAGCGCTGGGCGGTCGAGAACGGCCTCGGCTTTGCGCAGCTTCCGTTGTTCGACGATCCCGCAGTAGAGGAGGCCTTCGGAAAATGGGGCGATGTCGCGGTCATCAGCCAGCAGGCTGAGCTCGCCCGCTCCAAGGAGGGCCTGACACCGTGGTTCGGAGCTTGGGACGTCTTCACGCGGGCGGAGGTCCACAAAGCGATACTCGGCCAGCAGACCACGATGGATTCGCTCAACAACATGGTCGTGAAATGGAATGAACTAGCCCAGCAGTAGATGCGGTGCCGGTCGGATGGAGGGCGGCCTCGAGTTCCAGGAGGTTGCCCTCCGTCTTTCGTTCCTCAGCGCGAAGGGAGGTGGGGAGAGATGGCTCAACACCCTGGGGCGGCCCGGCGGCATCACGGCCTCCGGCTTGGCCGTAAGGCTTATCCCTACCTCTCGATCCTCCCCGTTCTCATAGTCGTTGCTCTGTTTGCCATTTACCCGATCATCCACGCCGTTCGGATGAGTTTCTACAAGTACCTTCTCACTCGACCCAACGACCATCCGTTCGTCGGGCTGGGGAATTTCATCGAGGTCATCACCAGCTACTACTTCAAGAACTCGATCCAGGTCACCGCCATCTACACGGTCGCCGCTGTGGTCGGAGTGGTTATCTACGGACTTGGGGTGGCGCTGTTACTCAACACTTCTATCAAGCTCGCAGGTCCGTTGAAGATCGTCATCCTTCTTCCGTGGGCCCTGCCGGCCGTGGTCAGCGGCTTGCTCTGGAAATGGATTCTCAATGCCGATTTCGGGATCCTGAACGGGTTGCTCTACGCCCTGGGGCTCATTGACAGTTACATCCCCTTCCTGGCCGACCCTACGCTTGCCAAGCTCAGCCTGATCATGGCCTTCATATGGAAAGAGGGGCCCCTGGTAGCTATATTCTTCCTGGCGGGCCTCCAGTTGATCCCCGATGAGTACTACGAGGCGGCCAAGATCGACGGCGGTAGCGCATGGACAATTTTCCGCCATGTCAAAGTCCCATTGCTCCGGGCGGTCTTTCTCATCGTGATCGTCTATGAAACCATGACGGCAATTCTCACCTTCGACACCATCTATGTGCTGACGGGTGGTGGCCCGGCCGATTCCACGGCCCTGATCAGCTGGTTCGCTTACGCCGAGATCTTCAAGGGCCTCAATCTGGGGCACGGCATCGCGCTCGCCATCATCATCGCTGCCGTCACTCTGGTTCTCATCCTGGTCTACCTTCGGGCGCTGAAACCCGAAGAGGCCACCTCGTAGACCTAGAGAGAGTTGCGACTCCAATGAACCAACGAATCGGGCGGAGGATCGAGTCGGTTAGCCTCAATCTGCTGGCGCTGATCCTCATCATCTTTATCGTCGGCCCGCTCG
>Ga0209002_10002558_pt1 | contig 14626 bp, 16 predicted proteins | sample Rifsed16ft2_FD_184010 | JGI IMG/M metagenome (GOLD analysis project Ga0209002, IMG submission 184010) | Soil microbial communities from Rifle, Colorado, USA - sediment 16ft 2 (version 2) | ecosystem: Environmental > Terrestrial > Deep subsurface > Rock core/Sediment | place: Rifle, Colorado...
GGTCGGGGCCGTCCAGCAGCCCGTCGCGTTCCGCCCGATCTTCCCGTTCATCATCATGATCCTCGTCCTCCTCATCCGACCCGGAGGCCTCGCGATCGGGAGAGCCCCCGTGATCCGGGCCGGCCACGGGGGACTCAGGATGCCCGGTCCGGCCCAGGGGGCGGACCGCGCGTGAGCCTGCCGCCCGCCGTCGTGGACCTCGTGAACTTCCTGATCCCCGCCTCGATCTTCGCACTCATGGCCCTCGCGCTGAACGTGCAGTGGGGCCACACGGGCCTGTTCAACGCGGGCGTCGCGGCGTTCGTGGGCGTGGGCGCGTATACCTTCGGGATGATGTCCACCGGGAGCTATTCGAATCCTGGGGTGAGCTGGTATCACTGGGGGCCCGGGATGCCCTTCGACATCGTGACCTCGGCCATCCTGGCGATGGCCGCCGCCGGGATCCTGGGAGCCCTCGTCGCCATCCCGACCCTGCGCCTGCGCGCCGACTACCTGGCGATCGCCACCCTCGCCTTCGCGGAGATCGTCCGGCTGATCCTGAAGAATGAGCGGCGGCTCACGGGGGGAGACCAATCCCTCGCCTTCATCCCGCGGCCCTTCGAGCCCCTGGTGTCCCGCGGGCCCTTCTCCGATGGTCTGTTCATGCTCCTGATCACCCTGATGATGCTCGGCCTCGTCCTGGTCCTCGACTACCTGACCCGGTCGCCGTTCGGTCGGAACCTCCACGCGGTCCGGGAGGACGAGGAGGCCGCGCTGGCCCTAGGGAAGGATACGTTCCGGTTGAAGCTCGGGGCCTTCGCAATCGGGTGCGCGGTGATGGGTCTCGCCGGAGCCTTGCTGGCCTCCTTCAACCGGGTCATCGTTCCGGACATCTTCGTCCCGCTGACTACCTTCACAGCTTACGTCGTGGTGATCCTCGGCGGCGTCGGAAACAACCGCGGGATCATCCTCGGTGGGTACGTGTTCTACCTCTTCACGTGGACGTCACAGCAGATGAAGGCCTACCTCCCCTTCGAATGGGCGCTCCGAGTCGATTTCCTCAACCAGATCGTGATCGGCCTCCTGCTCATCCTGTTCATCCTCTTCCGTCCGGAAGGCGTGATGCCGGAGAAGAAGTACATTCCGCCGTCGAGGTGACGTGCGCTGGCAGACCCTATCCTCGTGGTAAAGGACGTCGTGAAGACGTTTGGCGGCATCCGTGCCGTCGACCGATGCTCGCTCTCCGTCCGGCCCGGGACGATCACGGGGCTGATCGGCCCGAACGGTGCGGGGAAGTCGACACTCTTCAACGTCATCGTCGGCCTCTACGCGCCCGATGAAGGCCAGATCTACTTCAACGGCCAGCGCCTGGACGGCCTGCCGCCGTACTCAATCGTGCGGAAGGGGCTCATCAAGACCTTCCAGATTCCGCGGGAGTTGAGGAACATGACGGTCCTCGAGAACCTCATGGTCGCGGCGCCCGCGGGCGCCGGGGAGCGGCTGACGGACCTCATCATCCGGCCCTGGGAGGTCCCGAGGGCGGAACGGGCCGTCATCGACCGGGCGGAGGAGGTCCTCGAGATTGTGGGATTGCGAGCCTTGCGAGACGAGTACGCCAAGAACCTCTCCGGCGGTCAGAAGAAGCTGCTCGAGGTCGCGAGGGCCCTCATGGCGAAGCCGAGAATGATCCTCCTCGACGAGCCCGTCGCCGGGGTGAACCCGACCCTCACGCAGAGGATCCTCGGCGTCGTTGAGGACCTCCGGAATCAGGGAATGACCTTCTTCCTCGTCGAGCACGACATGGATGTCGTCATGAGCCGCTGCGAGTGGATCATCGTGATGCACCAGGGTCGTCGGCTGGTCGAGGGCGTCGCCGAAGCGATCAAGGCGAACGCGAGCGTGATTGACTCGTACCTGGGGGGATGAGTTGCCGCTGCTCGAAGTGGAGGACGTCTACGGAGGCTACGGGGAGACGGAGATCCTGCACGGGGTCTCGGCGTACGTCGACCCGGGGGAAATCGTGACGATCATCGGTCCGAACGGTGCGGGCAAGTCAACCCTGATCAAGGCGATCATCGGAATCCTGAAGCCGACGAAGGGCAACATTCGGTTCCAAGGCGTCGAGATCGCCGGACGGCGGCCCGAGGACCTCGTCCGGGAGGGCCTCGCCTACGTGCCCCAGAACCGGAACATCTTCCCGACCTTGACCGTCTTGGAGAACCTCGAGATGGGCGCCGTCACCCGGCGAGCGGGCAGCCTTCGGCTCCTCGGCGAGCGCGCGCGGGGTGCCCTTCGATTCGGGGGAGATTCACCGTCTCGGTTGGGCCGAGCCTTTCGTCGAACGCGCGGAGGCGAGGACGGCGGAAAGCAACCGGTTCCCGTCCACGCTCCTGCCTCGGATGAGTGGTTCTGGGAGCGGGTGGATCTGATCACGAACATCTTCCCCAACCTGAAACCCACGCTGAGACGCCGGGCCGGCTCCCTGAGCGGTGGCGAACAGCAGATGGTTGCCCTCGGCAAGGCCCTCGTGCTCGATCCAACCCTCCTGCTCATCGACGAACCGTCCGCCGGCCTCGCGCCGAAACTCGTCGGCCTGATCTTTGCGAAGATCATCGACATCAACCGGCGCGGGACCGCGATCCTGCTCGTCGAGCAGAACGCGAAGAAGGCGCTGGCGATGGCGAACCGCGGCTACGTCTTTGAGATGGGCCGGAACCGATATGAAGGAAAAGGGGAGGCGCTCCTCCAGAACCCGGAGGTAGGGCGCCTCTACCTGGGTGGCTGACGCCTACGTCTCCCGCGTCCTCGTGACGAGGCCCGCGACGAACCCGGCCGTCAGGAGCGGGGCCTGCATCGATGCGGGCGGTGCCGGCAGGAGGCTCACGACGAGGGCCTCCGGGAAGATCTCCTTTGTGAACGCAGCGCCGGTCGCATTGACACCCCACACGATGTATCCGCTCAGGGGATCTCCGAACTCATCGAGGTTCACGGCACCTGATGCGCCTTCGTAGTTGACCTCCCGGCCCGCAGCAATCTCGGTGAGGGCCTTCGCCCACTCGCCGGGGAAGATCTGCGTCCCGGGCGCGTTCGCGACCCTTCGGATGTTGTCCTTGATTGCCTGGCCCGTCGCGCTGCCCGCGGCCTGCGCCGCGAGGGCGACGAGGAACGCCGCATCATAGTTGTTGTCGTCGAACAGGCCCGGAAGCACGCCCCACTGGTCGTCGTACGCGGCTGCCCAGTCGTCGAACAACGGACCGGTAATCCCGCCGTAGGCGCTCGGTGCAGTTCCCTCGTACGTCGACGTGTCGAAGTTGTTCGGCGCATTCTTGAGGACGTTCAGGAAGGCGGCCTGCTCGAAGACGCCTTCGGAGAGCAGCCACTTCACGTCGTTCCATGCCGCGCCGTGGCTGGCCTTCCCCTGCTCCCAGTTCTGCATCATCAGGATTCCGTCGGGCGGGTAAGCGACGAGGTAGATCAGCTGAGGCGGATTCGTGACAGTGTCACCGATGATCGCCTCGAGGTCCGTCGCGTAGCTCGTCGCACCGAACTGCACCTCCGTGACGATTCGCACCGCTGTAACGGTGCCTCCGAGCCGCGAGAAGTTCCCCGCGAACACGTTCGCCAGGCCGGTTCCGTACGCATTGTTGATCCCTATTGTGGCGGCCCGGTCGATGCCCGTGAGGTTGTTCCTCGCGTAGCTCGCTGCCACGACCCCCTGCAGGGCGTCGGACGGGGCCGTGCGGGACCACCAGCCGTCGGTCAGGGCCAAATCCGAAAACCGCGGCGACGTGCACGAACCGGATATCTCGAAGATGCCGTTCGCCTTCGCGACCTCGATGACGGTCGCACACTGCCCGGAGCCCGTTGCCCCGATGATCGCGTCGACCCGCTGCCCCACTAGTGCGGTGGCGGCAGCGCGCGCCGTCTCGGGGGCCGTATTGTCGTTCTGATGAAACTGTTCGATCGGTCGACCCAGAACGCCTCCGGCCGCATTGATCTCCGCGATGGCCATCTGAACTCCTTGTAGGTTCTTCGGGCCGAACGCGGCGAGTCCGCCCGTGATGGACAGGACCGTCCCTATCTTCAGGACGCGATCCTCAGGGGGCCCGAATAGCCCACCGAACACGGCGGCCAAGAGGACGACCACGACGACAACCACCACGGCGATTACGATCCACAAAGCCTTACTCTTCTCGGCGGGCTTTGGAGCCTCGCCGGAAGGTGCCTGCTGCTCCTCCATAGTTTCCCCGCTGCCGACATTATTCGTCACTCCTTTATACATTTCCTAAACGACGGTTCGAAAACCGTTCGGCGGCCGCTCGCTCGTTCACGCGTCGTGGCGAAGCTTTCATTCGGTGGCGCCGGAACGCTTTAAATATACCGATTCTCATCCCGCGCCGAGGGGGCAAGGCGGTCATGCTTGGCGCGTTGTTCGCCGGACTCATGGCGTTCCAGGTGGAGTTTTTCTTCGGCGGGGCGCTCTGTCTCTTTTTCGTCGCCCTCTTCATCGTCTCAATCCTCATCGCGATTTGGGTGTATCGAGACGCCGAAAGCCGCGGGATGAGCGGCGTATTGTGGCTCATCATCGTCTTGCTCTTCGGCATCATCGGGCTGATTATCTACCTCGTCGTTCGCAAGGATCGCGTCCCCGCGATGATGATGCCGCCGCAGCAGCCGTGGGGCGCGCCGCCTGGAGCGATGCCGCCTCCGGGAATGCCGCCCGCGGGAGCGCCTCCCGGGGCTCAGATGACCTGCCGCAATTGCGGGTCGCCCCTCGCGCCCGGCGCGACCTTCTGTGGCAAGTGCGGCGCGAAGGTCTGAGCCGCAGCCCGAGCGTCCGCCCGCCCGCGATGCCTTTATGGCGAGAGAGCCCTCTCCCTCGAAGGGTGCGGGAATGAAGAGCTCGGACCTGTCCGGATTCTACAAGCGTAGCCCGGAGGAGCGCTGGAAAGCGATCCGGGAGTTCGGCGAGCTGACGGACGCGGAGATCGATGTGATCCGCAGCACGGGCGCTCTGAAGTTCGACCAGGTCGACCGAATGATCGAGAACGTCGTCGGCAGCATGCCGCTCCCCCTCGGAATCGCCGTCAACTTCCGGATCGACGGTCGAGACTACCTCGTCCCGATGGCGATCGAGGAGCCGAGCGTGGTCGCGGCGGCCTCGAACGCCGCGAAGATGGCGCGGGAGAAGGGCGGCTTCACCACGAGTTCGACCGGCCCCGTCATGATCGGGCAGATCCAGCTCGTCGGCCTGCCGGATCCGCACGGCTCCCGCTTCACGATTCTCGCGCACAGGGACGAAATCCTCTCCATTGCGAACGAGAAAGACCCGTTGCTCGTGAAACTCGGCGGGGGTGCGAAGGATGTCGAGGTGCGTGTCGTCTCGACGCCTCGCGGTCCGATGGTCGTCACGCATCTGCTCGTCGACTGCAGGGATGCGATGGGCGCGAACGCGGTCAACACGATGGCCGAAGCGGTCGCGCCGCACCTCGAGGCGTGGACAGGGGGCCGGGTCTACCTGCGGATCATCTCGAACCTCGCCGTGAAGCGACTCGCCCGAGCTCGCGCGGTGTTCTCGAAGGAGGCGATTGGCGGCGAGGAGGTTGTGGACGGAATCCTGGAGGCATTCGCCTTCGCCGACTCGGACCCGTTCCGGTGTGCGACCCACAACAAGGGGATTATGAACGGAATTGATGCGGTCGTCGTGGCGACGGGGAACGACTGGCGGGCTATCGAGGCAGGCGCCCATGCATACGCCGCGTGGAAATCGGACGGCTACCGGTCCCTGACGACCTGGGAGAGGGATGGGAACGGCGACCTCGTGGGCACGATTGAGCTCCCCTTGGCCGTCGGCCTGGTCGGCGGCGCCACGGCCGTCCATCCGACCGCGAAGGCCAATGTGCATCTCCTCGGAGTCAAGACGGCCCAAGAACTCGCAGGCGTGATCGCCGCGGTCGGACTCGCCCAAAACTTCGCGGCCCTCCGCGCCCTGGCGACGGAGGGGATCCAACGGGGCCACATGTCCCTCCATGCTCGGAACATCGCCGCGTCCGTCGGTGCCGCCGGGGACGAGGTTGACCGCGTCGCAGAGGTCCTCGTGAAGGAACGCAAGGTGAGGATGGATCGCGCAAAGGAGGTCCTTGCAGAACTTCGCGGTTCGGAAAACGAGTGACTAATATCCATAGGATCGTATTATTCCAATCAGACGATTATCGCCAGAAGCTATAATCGTATACCTGGCCACGCGGCCACCGAGAATTTTACCCCATTAGTCGATATCCGCGGACCCGTGCTATTCCGTATCATCGGAGGGCCTTTCCGTCGCAGCACTATCCGCACGAGTGAATAAAAATAACGTGTCGGATCTCGCGACCGCCATTGCCGTTCGGACGGAACGATCGCGTAGTCGCGCGTCAGACTTTCGTCCGACCGGCAGTCTTTTTTACTTCAACGTTGCTTCGGCGCGTCGGGATGGGTTCACTTGGTCCGCGTCGCTATCTACACTAGGGTATCCACCGAAGACCAGGCCAAAGAGGGCTTCTCCCTGGAGGCGCAACGGGAGCGCCTCGAGGCCTACTGCCGCGCCCGGGACTGGTCTGTGGCCGCGACCTACGTGGATGATGGCCACTCCGGACGGAACACGCGACGGCCCGCGTATCAGAGGATGATGGCGGAACGCGACGGCTGGGACGCCCTCCTCGTGATCAAGATGGACCGGATCCACCGCAACGCCCGGAACTTCATGGAGATGATGGACAGCCTCCTCGAATGGAGGAAGGACTTCGTGTCCGCGACGGAGTCCCTCGACACGTCGACCGCCATGGGCCGGTTCGTGATGGACATCATCCAGCGGATCGCGCAGCTCGAATCCGAACAGATCGGCGAGCGAGTCTACATGGGAATGTCGCAGAAGGCCCGTGTGGGTCCCGGAATCCTCGGATTCCATGCCCCCCTCGGATACCGGGTCGTCGAGGGCCAGCTCCTCGTGGACGAGGAGGAAGCAGACGTCGTCCGCGAGATCTTCGACGAGTGCCTCCAAGGCAGCAGCCTCGAGGAAATCGCGGCTGACATGAACAACCGAGGGCGCCGCACGAAACGGGGCACGGAATGGACCGCCGTCAAGGTCCACCGGATCCTCCACAACCCGATCTACGCCGGGCACCTCCGGTGGGACGGATTCCTGCGGAAAGCGGAGCACGAGCCGATCGTCCCCGTCGAGACGTTCAACGAAGCCCAAGAGCAGCTGCGGTCTCGCGCGCTCCTCTCGAACGCTCGGTCGCCGCCGATCACCTTGGAGGCGTGATCGATGGATGGCCGATGCCAGCGGTGCTGGGCGACGAAGGCCCTGGTGAACCACGAGGTCGACGCGAACCCCCGCGCGGATCCGACGATTCGCCGAGAGAAAGTCGTCCTCTGCAAACACTGCGCCGACGGCTCTCCCACGGACGCGCTCCTCTTTTGGGAGATCTACATGCGGTTCGGGTCCCAGCGGGAGTTCCTCCAGCACTACGGCGCGAGTTCGGAAGAGGACGCCCTCCGGAAACTGTGCGTCGAGCGCGGCCTCAACGAGCGAGAGGTCCTCCGGCGCGCCCGCGGGCAACAGAACGCGGAAGCGCTGAACAACGCGGTGAGGAAAGCGAACGCCTTTCTGACGTACGCGAGCCCGTACGGGTACGACTACGTGGACGGCATCCTCCATGTGAAGCAGGAAGAAGCGCGCGTCGTCGGGCTGATCTTCCGTCGGTACCTCGAGGGGAAGGGGATCGCGAAGATCTGCCAAGAGTTGAACCGCGACGGCTATCGGACGAAGACAGGACGTGCATGGGCGAGCCAGACGATCGCAAACATCCTCAGCAACCCGGTGTACTGCGGCCTTGCGCGCCTGAACGGCGGGATCCACCGGGGCAAGCACGAAGCTCTCATCGAGATCGAGACGTTCAACCGCGTCCAGAACGAGATGCAGCGCCGCATTCGTCGGCCGGATCAGAAGAAGGCGACCCCCCCGCAGCTCCGCCTCGAGGACTACACGGACTGAAGCATGGACCGACGCGCGAGATCCGGTGGATGCAGGTTGTTAACCTTAAACAAGGTTAACTCCGCAGGGGTCGATCGTGGTCCGGGCAGGACTGCGTGGATCCCCCATCCGATCCGGAGGCGCGACGGTCGAGACCTTGCGCTTGGACAACGGGAGACTCGAAAAATCTCGGCGAAACTCCTGGAGGAAACGTCCACTTCGGCCCCTTCCGCGGTGGCGCTCCGTACCGGTTCGGTCTACCGAATGTATGCGAGGACCCGAGTTGACAATCCATAGTCCTATATGGCCCCATAGAACTATGGTTCCAAGGGTGACGTCCGTGGCAAAGCGTGTCAAGGAGCTCACGACGATCCAGCTGACGACGGAAACCCGCGACCGTCTGTACCGGCTGAAGTTCCGCAAGACGTACGACGGATTTCTGCAGGAGTTGTGCGACGCGTTCGAGCAATCGCACTCGGACGCCCACAAGTGAGCCCTGGACAGGAAGTTTAGCAAGGACATTGAATTCCATCACGTGTCCGGATACAGCTAAACAAAACATACGTACAGACTGAATCCACGGATTCCGGCCTCTCGGTGATAGGGTTATGCGCCCGACTGCCGTTCTGCGCCCCGCGGATGGCGAGCTGGACCGAGAAGTACCGGCCGAAGACCCTGGACGAGGTCGTTGGAAATCCGAGCGCAGTGGCGGAACTCCGAAAGTGGGCCGAGTCCTGGAACCGAGGACGTCCCGATAGGAGAGCCGTGATCCTCCAGGGGGATCCGGGCATTGGAAAGACGAGCGCCGCGCTCGCCCTCGCGAACGAGATGGGATGGACGGCCATCGAGATGAACGCCTCCGACAGCCGGAACGCAGCGGCGATCGAGCGGGTCGCCGGACGCGGAGCCGTCCTTCAGACGTTCACGGACCAAGGAGAATTCCTCCGCGCCGAGGAAGGCGGCCGCAAGCTGATCGTCCTCGATGAGGCGGACAACATCTTTGGCCGGGAGGACAAGGGGGGCGTCCAGGCAATCGTCAACATGATCCAGGCGACCGGACAGCCGGTCATCCTCGTCGTCAACGACTACTACGCCCTCACCCGCCGGTCGTCCTCCCTCAAGCGTCTATGCAAGACGATTAAATTTCAAGGCATTCACGCGGACGCAATGAAAAATATCCTCCGCAGCGTGGCCACAAGGGAGGGCGTGTCCGTCACGGAGGACGTCCTGGAATTCATCGTGGAGCGAGCGGGCGGTGATATGCGCGCCGCCTTGAACGACCTCGAGTCCCTCGCGATCGGAAAGCTGCAGGTCCGCGAAGAGGCGACGAAGTCCCTCGGATTGCGGGACCGGGAACGCACAATCTTCCCCGCGATCGAGGAGGTGCTTCGGTCCGGGGACGCCCGGCGGGCCCGCGACGCCGTGCGGGAGCTGGACGAATCCCCGGAAGATCTCATCCTGTGGGTCGACCAGAACCTGGGACGCGACTTTCCCCGGCCCGACGACCTGGCCCGGGGCTACGATGCCCTGAGCCGGGCGGACATCTACCTCGGCCGCGTGAAGCGACGCCAAGCCTACGGCCTGTGGTCGTACGCTTCCGAGATGATGTCGAGCGGGGTCGCCGTCGCACGCAAGGGTCGACCGAGGGGCAGTCAACTCGAATTCCCGTTCTACCTCATCCAGATGGCGCGGTCCCGAGCGCAGCGTGGCGCCCGCAACTCCGTCGCACGAAAATGCGCCCGCCACCTCCACGTCTCCACGGAGTATGTCCGGAACGAGCTCCTCGCGATCCTGAAGGCCCTGTATCAAGGAGACGAGGAGCTCCGGATCCATCTCACCGCAGCGCTCAGCCTGGACGAGAGGGAAGTCGCCTTCCTCCTCGACGAGAGCGAGACGAGCCATGCGGTGAAACACCTCCTCGAGAAAGCGGCGTCCATCCGACCGAAAGGGCAGACCCCGGAAGCCGTAGGTCTCCAAGCCTATAGTCAGGAGGAGGGGGACGAGACGTGATCCGGCAGAGGGATCTCGTCGGCTTGGGCCTGCGCCTCGCGGACGAGGAACTCGTCACGAAGTACACATTCCCTTTCATAGACGGGAAGTGGACCGTCCCGTTCTTGGTGACGCACATCCTCGGGGGCGGGCCTCGCCTCCTTCGAGGTCCCATTCGCCGGGAAGGGTCGTTCCTGTCATCGGACCGCAAGGCGACGGACCTGGTCCCGGTGGACTCGATCCCGCCGGAGACCTTCGGGGCCCTCGTCCACTTCGATCCGTGGTGGGACTTCCGAGGCGTGCCGGGTGTCCGGCGTGAGTGGATCGACGCGATCGTGGCGTCGGACATCGCTCGACCGTTCGTCAGGAACGGCATCGTCCACAAGGTCCACGATCTCGAGTTCTCACACGACGCAGGAACGCTGAACGCAGTCATCGCGAAAGACGACCGATTTCAGCGGATCCTCCTTCGTCAAGGGGACGTGGACCTGCGATCTCTACGGCGAGCGGCCCCGCACCCGATTCCTGCGTGAGCGTGGCTCGAGCTCTGGGCCCCAAGGCGATTTCGGGGAGCCGAAACCCTTTAGCCGACGCCGTTCTTCCCGAGTCGGATGGATCCGGAGAAGAAGGACGTCCTCGAACGCCAGGGGTATCGCATCGTGGGGGAACACAGCGGTGTGAAGCTGTGCCACTGGACGAAGGCCGGCCTGACGAAGGAAATCGGCTGCTACAAGCAGACGTTCTACGGGATCGAGAGCCACCGCTGCCTCCAGATGACCCCCACCGTCGACGCGTGCAACCTCTCCTGCCAGTTCTGCTGGCGCACCCAGGAGTGGGGCTCCGACTCCCTCCTGGAAACGGACGATCCCGCGTTCATCGTGGAGGAGTCCATCCGGGCGCAGCGTGAACTCCTCACGGGCTTCAAGGGCCACCCGAACGTCACACCGGACCGATTCCTCGAGGCCTGGCATCCGACGAACGTGGCGATCAGCCTCACGGGAGAGCCGACTCTGTACAAACGGCTCGGAGAGATGATCGACGAGTTCAAGCGGCGACGGATGTCCACGTTCCTCGTGACGAACGGGACCACGCCGTCCGTCCTGCGGCGGATGCATGCGGAAGGCCGCCTGCCGACCCAGCTCTATGTGACGGTCGCCGCGCCCAACGAGGACGTATACCGCCGGCTCGTCGCCCCGAAGTCGGACCACGAGTTCCGGAAGCTCAGGGAGACCCTGGCGCTCCTCCCGAGCCTGCCGACCCGCACGGTGATTCGACACACGCTCGTCGAGGGCTGGAACCTCGGATGGGAGGACGAATACGCGGACCTCGACCGACTGGGGCGACCGATGTTCATCGAGTGCAAGGGGTACAGCTTCGTCGGGGAGAGCCGGCTCCGTCTCAAAGCTGAAAACGTACCGAGCCACGACTCGATCCGGGGCTTCGCCCGACGCCTCGCGGACCTCCTGGGATACGAGATCGCGGCCGAACGGGAGGACAGCCGCGTCGTCCTGCTGACCGCGGACGGGCAACTCCATCCGGTTCCCAGCCCCGCGAATTGAGGCGAACTCATTTTTATAGCGGCCTAGGCATGGGACCGTGAACGAAGTGGCCGATGCCCTCACACCGCTCGCGGACCTTCTGACGAACCTCTACAACAACCCGCTCGCCTTCATGATCGTAGTCTTCGTCTACGCGATCGCCGTCGCCGTGATCCTGCCCATCCCGATCGAGGCGGCCCTCCTCCTTCCCCTCGCCGACCAACGCTGGGGGTACATCGCTGGAATCACCATCGCCCTTGCGGCCGGGAAGACGGTCGGGGCGTGGCTCGTCTTCGTCCTCGGGCTCCACGTGGAAGGGTCCATCCGGTCCTGGTCGACCCGCTGGCGGTTCGCTGCATGGTTCGTCTCGAAGGCGGAGAAGTTCGTCGCGAAGACGGGAGTCGCGGGCCTCTACGTGCTCCTGAGCATCCCCTTGATGAGCGACACGATCCCCATCTACCTGTATTCCCTCTTCTACCCGGAAGGCTCGCGGCTCGATCAGAACATGTACCTCGTCTCGAACTTCCTCGCGGCCTTGAACCGCGTCGCGATCCTCGTCGTCTTCTTCCTCATCGGGGTCAGCCTCTTCTAGCGGCACCGGCACCCTTATCCCATCCGCCCGATTCGTGCGGGCGTGTTCGACCTGCCGTCCGTCCTGACGGCCCAGGAAGTCCTCGACAAGGCGTTCGGACGGGCGTCGAAGGCCACCGCGAAAGGCGTGAACCGCGCGGCGAGGACTCGGAACCTCGCGGCGGCGAAAACCCGGATCGCCGGTTCGACGATCGAAGCGACCCTCCACGGGTACGTAAAGGCCTTCCCGTCGATCGATCGCCTGCCCCCGTTCTACCGGGAACTCGTGGACCTCCTCGCGGACCGCGGGAGGCTCAAGAGGCATCTCGGAGCGCTCGACTGGGCCGCGGACAAGGCGCGGGCGATCTCCCGCGACTACGTGCGACGGATCGGGAAGGCGGCGCCGAAGGACGTCCCGGCCCTGAGGCGAGAGGCCTTCGGCCGTCTCTCGTCCCTCGTGCACCAGATTGGAGCGGACCTCGACGCGATGACGGACGCCCGGAGGGCCCTTCGCCGCATCCCCATCGTGGACCCCGAGATACCGACCTTGGTCGTCGCGGGCTTCCCGAACGTGGGGAAGAGCTCCTTCGTGCGCAGTGCCTCGAGCGGCCGGCCGAAGGTCGCGGACTATCCCTTCACGACGACGACGATCTCCCTCGGACACTTTGAACGAGGTGTCCAACGGTACCAGATCCTCGACACGCCGGGCCTCCTCGACCGGCCTCTGGCGAAACGGAACCCGATGGAGCGGCAGGCGATCGCCGCCCTCGCGCATCTCGCGGATGGGGTCATCTTCCTCCTCGACCCGACGGAGACGGGCGGCTATCCGGTCGAGGACCAGAAGCGACTCCTCGCCGAGGTCCGCGCCCTCTTCCCCGACGCGCCCATCGAGGTCGTTGAGAACAAGGCGGACCTCGGGGGGGCCGACCTCGGCCATCCGAAGGTCTCGTCCCTCACGGGGGCCGGGGTCCGAGAGGCCGTCGATGCCCTCCTGGGGCGGCTCACCAGCCGCGATCCTGGAGGCGCGCCTCGATCGGAAGGGCCTTAGCGTCCATGCCTTTCATCGGGAGCCCGAGGCCCTTCGAGACCTCCGCGACCGTCGCGGGATCGTCGAAGTGTGCGACCGCGTCGACGATCGCCCGGCCGCGCGTCTCCGGGTTCTCGGCCTTGAAGATTCCCGAGCCGACGAACACGCCGTCGCAGCCCATGAGCATCATGAGGGCCGCGTCCGCCGGGGTCGCCACGCCGCCCGCGGCGAAGTTCACCACGGGAAGGCGTTGGATCTTCTTGATCTCCTGGATGACCTGGAAAACCCCTTCCGTGATGTCATCGAGGGTCGAGCCCGCGAACAGGACGTCCGCCTCCCGCACGACGGGTTCGACGCCGTGTCCGGACCGGATATCCTTCAGGAGCTTCGTGTAGCTCTCCGCGAACTTCGTCGCGATCCCGAGCAGCCGATCGTTGTCGAGCTCTTTGAGTTCCACGATCGCGCTGGTCACGAGCCGGATGTGCCGGACGGCCTCGACGACGTCCCCCGTACCGGCCTCGCCCTTCGTCCGGATCATCGCGGCGCCCTCCCAGATCCGCCGGACGGCCTCCCCGAGGTTCCTCGCGCCGCAGACGAAGGGCACCTCGAAGATGCGCTTGTTCACATGGAAGTACGGATCCGCCGGGGTGAGCACCTCCGACTCGTCGATCATGTCCGCCCCGAGGGACTCCAGGGCGCGGGCCTCCGCCTCGTGTCCGATCCGGCACTTCGCCATGACGGGCACCGTCACGGCGTCCATGATCTCCTGGATCCTCAGAGGGTCGGCCATGCGTGCGACGCCTCCCGCCGCTCGGATGTCCGCGGGCACGCGCTCGAGGGCCATGACCGCGACCGCACCGGCCTCCTCCGCGATCGCCGCCTGCTCGGCGTTCGTCACGTCCATGATGACGCCGCCCTTCTGCATCTTCGCGAATCCGCGCTTCAGCAGTTCCGTCCCGAATCGGAGCCGGCTCAGGTCGAGGTCGAGGGGCATCGGAGGCCTCCGCTACGAGCTACGGGGCATCGGTATTTCTATTTTTGGGCACGGGGATGGTCCAACTCGGGTGCGACCCCTCGTGACCCGACTGAACGTTTTTTGCTCATCGGGCGCCCTACCGGGGCCGACGTGCGCGCGAACCGGTCCTCGGCGACCGTGGACCCGCTCGGTCCGGAGCCGTGGCTCATCACCTACGAGGTCATGACGTTCGCGATGATTGCGGGCATCCTCGTCATCGTCGTCGGCTTCCTCCTCGTGACGTACACACCGTGCAGCACGTTCTACCGCGCCGGATGTCCGCATCCGTTCGAGGCGGCCGGGTATCCGGCGATCCTCGCGGGATTCGCGATCGTCGTCGTCGCGTTCGCGATCCGCCTGAGCCGGGGCACGGATTACTGATCCTCGCGTCCGGGAAACCCTTAAGCCGCCGCCTCGGTTCCTCGCGGCCCGTGAAGGTCGTCTGCGTGGCGGGCATGCCCGGCTGCGGGAAGGAGGAGGTCCTCGCGGTCGCG
>Ga0209002_10002560_pt1 | contig 14624 bp, 16 predicted proteins | sample Rifsed16ft2_FD_184010 | JGI IMG/M metagenome (GOLD analysis project Ga0209002, IMG submission 184010) | Soil microbial communities from Rifle, Colorado, USA - sediment 16ft 2 (version 2) | ecosystem: Environmental > Terrestrial > Deep subsurface > Rock core/Sediment | place: Rifle, Colorado...
GGCGGCCTTGTACTCGATCTGACGGTGGAGCTCGCCGCGGGGCCATGACGAGAGGCGGCGGTTCATGCGGCGGGAGCGACCGCCAGCGCCGTGCAGCGTCAGATTCTCAATCGCGATTGCGGATATCGAGGACTTCGCGACTTGGACCAGGCGTTTGCTGACGACATGAAGCCGCTGCCTCACGCGGTTCCGCTCCCTCCTTCCCTCGCAGTCCAGGAGTTCGCGCTGGAGGCGCCGGTCGTGGGTCTTCTTCCTCGCGAGGCGTCGCCGGCGGCGGAAGTGCGTCGCCTGCACGACGCGGACATCGAGGAACGGGACGGTCACGAGCGTCGCCACACCGTCGTGGACCGCGACGCCATCGACGGAAGCTTCGTTCGTGTCGAACGCGATTGCGGCCGCCGGCGCGTATGGCTCCGGCGCGCTCTTTCGCACGGCCAAGATGATCCGGCCGGGCGTGACGGTCAGCGAGCCGAGGCTCCACGCCGGGTCGGACAGGAAGGAGCGATGCCACTCCGACAGCGGCAGGTCGAACTCTACGCGCTCGCTGCGCCGGATGGGGATTCGCAGCCGCCCCGTCACTCGGTCGAAGCGGTAGGACTGGTTCTCCGCCTTAAGCAGGAGCCGCCGGAGGTACGGGACGCTCGTCCTCTTCCCTTTTCGCACCCGTCTCCGGTAGTTCTTCAGCGTGGCCATCGCGACCTCGAACGCGCTTGGGATGAACTGCTTGTACACGTCGTGCGCTTCGGAGAGGGCACGGTACGCAGCCTTGGAGAGCCGGAACCGGGAGAGGATGTCCTCGCGGAGCGCGATGCGGATGGACCGGTTCACGATGAGTCGGAACTCGCCGAGGAGCCACCGAAGGGGCGCGGGCATGTCAGCGACTGGAAACGACAGACTCCTCACGACGCGGGGGGCGCCCATCCGAAGGACGACACGCCCCAATGGTATGAAGGTCCCCTCCGGGGGTGGGTGAAAGTGCCAATCCTCCGCTCTCCAACAGAACCGCCCCCCGCCAAAGCTTTATTCGCGCCACCTCGTATCAACGCGGGATGAGCTTCCGCACCGGCCCGTCCGTGTTCAAGGACCGGGCCAAGGTCTCCTTCGATTACGTGCCGGAGAAGCTCCTGCACCGGGAGGCGCAGGTCCAGCGGCTCTTCTCGATCTTCCGCCCCGTCGGCGACTCCGGGATTCCCGCGAACGCGTTCCTGTTCGGCTCCGTCGGCACGGGCAAGACCCACACCGCGAAGCGGTTCTGCGAGGACTTCCGGCGGTACGCGAACGAGCACGGCCGCGGGCTCGACCACGTCCACGTGAACTGCCGCCAGAAGATGGGGGACGACGCGGTCCTCCTCCATATCCTGAAGCACTTCGACGAGCGGTTCCCCGACCGCGGGTTCTCGATCCCCGAGAAGCTCGACAGCCTCCGGAAGCACCTGGAGAAGAAGCAGGTCCACCTCGTCGTGATCCTGGACGAGGTCGACGTCCTCCTGAAGAAGAGCGGGTCCGAGGTCGTGTACACGTTCTCCCGGTTCGGGGAGGAGGCGGGGCGCGGGAACGTCTCGATGATCCTGATCTCCCAGCGGAAGGACGCCCTCGACCGCCTCGACGCGGCCGCGCTGAGCACGTTCCGCCGGACGAACGCGGTCGAGTTCCCGAAGTACTCCCGCGACGAGCTCCAGGACATCCTGAAGATCCGCGTCGGGCTCGCGTTCCACCCCGGGACCGTCGACGATGCCGTGCTCGGGATGATCGCCAACACGGCCTCGGAGTACGGCGACGCGCGGTACGCAATCGACCTCCTCGAGGGCGCGGGGGGCGCGGCGGACACGGAGTTCGCGGCCGAGGTGTTACCGGAGCACGTCCGGATGGCGAAGGCGGGCGTGACCCAGAGCGACCTCGCGGAGCGGTTGCGGGAGCTCGAGACGCCCCAGAGGCTCGTCCTCCTGGGGATCGCCCGGAAGATCCGGAGGAAGACGCAGATCACGACGGGGGAGGCGGAGGGCGCGTACGCGCTCGCGTGCGAGGAGTTCCGGGAGAAGCGGAGGGCCCACACGCAGTTCTGGAAGTACCTCCAGGACCTCGACGCGATGGGCCTCATCGACGCGGAGCGGAGCGGCGAGGGGGTCGTCGGGAAGACGACGATGATCTCCCTGCCGGGAATCCCCGCGAAGACGCTTTCTGATAATATCGAAGTAACGTTAAAGCGGCGGAGGTCCGATTAAGGGTCCTGGGATGGGAACCCGGGTACGGTCGAGGGGCTTTATGGGGGCGGCGATTGAGCACGTGGCCGGAGTCGAGAGCGCGGTACCGCTCGCACCCGGGGCGTGCTACCTGATCAAGGAGAAGAAGCCGGACCTGAGCTACCGGCTGTTCACGATGCTCACCCGCGCGGGCACGCCCGGGATGGTCATCACCCGCCAGTACCCGGAGCGGGTCCGGCGGGAGCGGAGCCTCCCGGAGGGCCGGATCATCTGGCTCAGCCACACGCCCGGGGAGGACTACCACAACCCGACCGCGGTCGGGTCCCTCGCGAAGCTGATCTCGGGCTTCGTGGAGGAGAACCAGGGCGTGGCGGCAATCCTCCTGGACGGCATCGAGTACCTGTCGATCAACAACGGGTTCCTCCAGACCCTGATGTTCGTGGAGCACGTGAACGAGTTCGTGATGCAGCGCAAGGCGATCGTGATCCTCCCCGTGTCCCCGGACGCGTTGGAGGAGAAGGAGCTCGCGCTCCTCGAGCGGAACATCGAGGTCGTCGAGTCCCCCGCAGTGAAGATGGACCTGGAGACCCGCGAGGTCTCGAAGCTGCTCGACGGGTACTGAGGGACGGAGGGGGTCCCGCGGTCCGGGAGTTCCGCGACGCCACCGGCCGCGCGGACCTCGCCCGGGTGCGGGCCGCGTTCCGTGCGGTGGAGGCCTCGTTCGCAGGGGCGGGCCACGCGCCCCGGTGGCCCGTGGGCGTCGTCGTCGAGCGGATGCCGATCATGGGGGCGACGCAGTCCCGCCTCGGCGAGGGCCACCTCATGCACGTCTCCCTCCAGGCCGCGGAGAGCACGATGCTGGACGGCCTTATCGCGCATGAGATGGGCCACATCGTGCGGACGGAGGCCCGCCACCCGTCCCACAACAAGCTCGTCCACGACCGGGCGGTCGCTCGCGTGGAGGTGCCCCGGGCCTTCGCGCGCGGGTTCCCCCGCCTCGCCCGCGCGGCGATCGGCCACGCGGAGGACATCTATGCGGACGATCTCGCGATCCCGCTCGTCGTGGGGGACCGGAGCCGCGGGTTCTTCGCGGAGTGGGTGCGGAACGCGATGGCCGTGGCGGGCGACGGGTGGGACGAGGTGTTCGGCGCGCTCGACATCGCATTCTCCCTGGGGAACCTGGCGCGTCACGGCCTCCTCGGTCCGCGGGACCCGCTGCGGGGGGAGGCGAAGGTGTTCGCGGACGGCCGGAAGATCGCCTCGCTGGAGGGTCTTACCGGGACGTACCGGGACCTGCCGGAGCCGGTGACCGATAAGGAGTGCGAGGACCACTTGGCAGGGCTCCTCGCGACCGCGCTCGACGAGCTCCGGGGCCGCCCCGCCTGAGGGTCAGCCCGCCTTCGGGGCGAGCTGCTCGCCGACGATCTCGTCGACCCTCGCGAGGAACTTCTCCTCCTTGCCCTTCGGGATCGTCGCCCCGCTCGCGATGTTGTGCCCGCCGCCGTCCCCGCCCAGCTCCGAGGCCACGGTCCGCAGGGCCACGGCCAGGTCGAGGCCCGCCGCGACGAGGGGCTTCGTCGCCCGCGCGGAGACCTTCGTGCTCTTCGTCATCACGCTCAGACCCAAGGTCGGCTTCGAGGGGTCCAGGAAGTAGTTCATCCCGATCTGGGCCACGGAGCCCGCGAGGGTCGCCTCGTCCGTGTAGAAGAACTGGATGTGCTTCTTGGTGAACGGCCCCTCCGCCTCGAGCTTGTGGAGGTAGGCGAAGAGCCGGTCGTCGAACCGCGTCCGGATCTCCTCCGCGCGGGAGAACGCCTCCTTGTCCCCGAGGCACAGGGCGAGCCCCAGGCCCTCGTGGCCGAGGCGGGCGCACCCGTCCACGTACGCGCTCAGCTCGTCCGCGTACACCCCGTCCGGGACCGCCCAGAACCTCTCCTTCACGAGCGCCTCGACCGCCTCCGCGTGGGCCCCCTGCTTCAGGAGCGTCGCCGCGAGCACGGAGGTGAGGCGCCGCCGCTCGTCCGGGGCGAGCTCGTTCAGGGGGCTCTGCGGCTCGATCTTGAGGTCCGCGAGGAGCTTCCGGGCACCCTCGATGCGCCCTGAGATCCCCACGAAGTACGGCGTCACGGAGCGGGCCAGGGCCTCCTCGAGCGGGGCGGTTGGGAGGGCGAGGCCGCGCTCCCGCGTGAGGAACTTGCGCGCCTCTGCCTCCCCGAACAGGGCCGCGTTCAGGCCCGAGAACCCTCCGAGGTGCTGCATGTCCCCGATCGCGCCCGCCATCGCGACCCCCGCGAGGTCCCAGTTCCGCTCGTCCAGCGCGAGGGCGAAGAGCCACGTCGTCGTGGACCCGCACGCCTCCCGCGTCCCGTCGATCCCCGCGAGGTGCGGGTTCACGTGGACGACCGCCTCGGAGTCGCGCGGGGGCGCGTGGTGGTCCAGGACGATCACCGGGCACGCGAGGGACTCGAGCCGGTCGAGCTGGCCGGAGCCCATGTCGCTCACGATCACGAGCTCGTTCCCCTCCTCCGCCACCCGCGCCACGAGGGCCTCGTCGATCACGGTCGAGGTGGAGGCGTGGAACGCCTTGCCCGCCCGAAGCATCGCCCGCGCCAGGAGGGCGGCCGAGGTCGTGCCGTCCGGGTCGTAGTGGCCGAGGATCCGCACGCGGTTCACCCGCTCGAGGAGCCGCGCGCCGCGCTCCGCCCGTTCCAGCAAGGACGCCGGGACGAGGTCCGCCAGGCCCTTCGCCACGACCCCGCCTCACTTCACCTGGAGCTCCGCGTCCTTGAGGGAGTAGTCCCAGTCCGCGGGCAGGACCCCCTCGTTCTTGTAGTACCGCGAGAGGCGTCGGATCTTGGATTCGATGAGCTGGAGCCCGCGGTGGTTCGAGTTGTCCTTCGGGTTCCCCTTGACGTGGACCTGGAGATTGACGGCCCGCTTCATGAGGGCGCGGAGGTCCTCCGGGATGTCCCGCGTCACGCCCTTCGCCTTCAGGATCTGCCCGACGGACCTGCCCGTGGCGAGCCGCACGTTCGGGACGCCGTACAGGTCGCGGAGGCGCCCGCCGATCGCGGCCGCGGAGTAGCCCTCGCTGTGCATCTTCACGACGAACTCGAGGATCTCGTCCGCCTCGATCGGGACCCACTCCGGGTTCTTCGAGAGGAGGGGGCGGGTCGAGCCGTGCTGTCCCTTGCGCTTCGCGTGGATTCTGGCCATGGAGGCGAGTCCATACCTCGCATCGGTATAAATGACTTGCGCGCGCTCACACGGCCCTCGGATTCTCGAGGGCGGCGACCCGCCGCTCGAGCGCTTCGAAGCGTGCGACGAAGGCGGTCAGCTGCTTCTTCAGGTCCTCCAAGTCCTCCCACGCCTTGTACGCGAGGACCGTCGGGTTCGGCTGGCGGCCCCCGGGCTCGGGCGCGGGGAGCGGGACGGGGATGTCTGGCCCACCGGGTTGCGGGATCATGGTCTCCCGGGCTCACTAGGCGGGCGACGGGTACAAGTGCGTTTCCGTCGCGTCCGCAAAGGCCTTAGGCGGTCCGCGTGTCGGGCCCTACGTGTCGGTGGCGGGGGACGCCGAGGTGTCCGCGCGGCGGGCGTTCGCCGAGGCCGCAGTCCTCCTGTCCGGCCTGTTCGTCGGCGTGATCGTGGCGGGGTACCTCGGGACCAAGCTGCTCCAGCTCCCGCCGATGCTCCTCCAGCCGTGGAGCTTCGCCGTCGGTCTGCCCATGGCGGCGGCGGGTGCGGCCGCGCTCGCGTCCTTCGGCGCCTTCCTCTCCCGCCATGGGCGGGGCACCCCGTACCCCCGCCGCCCGCCCCAGGAACTCGTGACGGCGGGCCCGTTCGCGCGGGTCCGAAACCCGCTAATCCTCGCGTGGGGCGTGGCCGTGCTCGGCATCGGGATTGCGATGAACTGGACCGGGCTGGTCCTGCTGCTCATTCCACTCGCGGTCGTGGTACACGTGTACGTCGTGTACCACGAGGAACCGATCCTGACGCGGAGGTTCGGGGCGGAATATGAAGAATACCGGGAGCGTGTCCCGCGGTGGATTCCGCGATTCCGTCCGTGAGGCCGCGAGGGTCTTCGACCCTCCTGTCCAGACTTGGTCTTAAATAAGACCAACCGCCGAGCACGAGGTCCGCCCTCGCGCTTAGGGTGCGAGCGTTGCCTCGGACCTCCTCGCGCGCACGACGAACTCCTCCCGCACCGCGGGCCGCGAATTCCGGCACTCCGGATAGGTCGAGCAGCCGAGGAACCGCACCCCCAGGCGGGTCTTCCGCACGACCATGCGCCCCGTCCCGCATCGTTCGCACGGCCCGCGATCCCGCTCCCACTCCAGGCTCTCTCGGATCCATCGCGCGACGGCGTCCCGGTGGGCCGTGATCTCCCGGAGGACCGCCCGCAGTCGCTCCCGGGACTTTGCGATGACCGCCCCCGGAGTCGTACCGCCCCCCGCGACCGCCTCGAGGTCCCGCTCGAGGTCCGCGGTCGTCTCGGGCCGCGTGATGGACGGCGCGTGGACCTGGAGGGCCTCCACGACGGCCCGCCCGCCCTCGGTGGTCCGGATCCGCCGCCCCGTAACGTACCCGCGGTCGTACAGCTTCTGGACGATTTCGTGGCGGGTGGATTTCGTCCCGAGGCCGAGCCGCTCCATCTCCTGGATCAGGGTGCCCTGGGTGAACCGCGCGGGGGGCAGCGTCTCGCCCTCCTCGACCGCCACGGCGCGAGCCTCCACGGTACCGCCCCGGTCGATTGCGGGCGGCGTGGCGTCCAGTTCCTCCCGCGGGACGATGGCCCGCCATCCCGGCTCCACGAGCCGTCGCGCAGTCGCCGCGAACGGTTCGTCGTCGAGGTCGACGCGGACCGTGGTCACCTCGTACACCGCGGGCGGGGAGAGGGTCGCGAGGAACCGCCGGACGACGAACTCGTACACCCGCCACGCGGCGGGCTTCAGGTCCCCTCGGCGAGCGGCCCCGGTCGGGTAGATTGGCGGGTGGTCCGTGGACTCCGTCCGCCCGCGGGTCGGACGAAGGGCGGGGAGGGCGAGGACCGTCTCGACCTCGTCCGCCAGGTCCGACGCCCGGAGGTCCTCCAGGACCCGCCGCAGGCCCAGGCCCCGCGGGTACACGGTGTTGTCCGTGCGCGGGTAGCTGATCAGGCCCGTCCGGTACAGCGACTCGGCGGTCGCCATCGCCCGCGCCGCGGGGAACCCGGCGCGGTCCGCGAGGCCGAGGAACAGGGTCGTGCTCAGGGGGACCGGCGGCCGCTCCTCCTGGACCTCCGTGTCCACGGAGACGATCCAGCCCTCCGTCGCGAGGCCCGCCCGCGCGCGGGTCGCCTCCGCTTCGTCCCGGTGCCAGAACGGGCTCTGAAGGTGCTCGGCTCGGAATCCCGAGCCCTTCGCGAGGCTCGCGACCACCCGCCAGAACGGGGACGGCACGAACTCCTCGATCTCCCGCTCCCGGTCCGCGACCAGGCCGAGGGTCGGGGTCTGGACCCGCCCCGCGGAGAGGATGTCCCGGCCGTGCCGGCCCGTGGCCATGGAGAGGAACCGCGTCAGCACGGCGCCCCACGCGAGGTCCACCGTCTCCCGCACGGCGGCGGACTCCGCGAGCCGCTCGTCGAGGTCCGTGAGCCGGCCGAACGCCTCCACGAGCTCCCGGCGGGTGAGCGAGGAGAACCTCGCGCGCCGCACGGGCACCGCCGCGACCGCGTGCACGGTCCGCACCGCCTCGAGCCCGATCAGCTCCCCCTCGCGGTCGTAGTCCGTCGCCACCACGACCTCGTCGATCCCCTCCGCGGACCTCCGCAACGCGTCCACCCGGGCCGGGTCCGTCGGCACCGCCACGGGCTCCGCGTCGATCAGGGCGTCGAGGTCCGCGCGGTCCCAGTCGTTCCACTCGGGAGGGTAGTCCAGGTTCACGAGGTGGCCGCAGAGCGGGAACACCCGCCACGCGTCCCCTGCCCTCGAGAACTCGAACTGGCTCACGCCGTCGGCCCGGAGCCGCTTGACCGTCCCTTCCGACAGTGCGGTGGCCAAGCGGAGGGCCGCGCTGAACTTCTCCGCGACGAGGAGCCTCCGCAACCCGTGTGGTCGAGTGCCATGCTACTACTTAACACAATGTCAACGCGGCGGGTCGGACCGCCGGTCTACGGGGCCACGGCGACCGGGACCTCGGCGGCCCGCGCCTCGGGCCGCAGGGTGTGGCGGGCGGCCCACGCCGCGAGGCTCTCGAACACGGGCTGGAGGTCCAGCGCCTTCGGGGTCGCCTCGTAGTCCACGCGGGGCGGGATCTCGTTGTACGAGGTCCGCGAGAGGAGGCCCGCCTTCACCAGGTCCTTCAGCCGGTCCGACAGGGTGTTCGGGGACATGTCGAGGCGGGACTGGAGCTCCACGAACCGCTGCGGGCCCGCGCCCTCCTGCGTGACGATGTGCAGGATGTCCAGGACGTACGTCTTGCCGAGGACATGGAACAGCTCCTCGATCTCGCAACCGTGGGGGGTGTCCTCGCAGCGCTCGCCCGCCCCGCCCCTGGCGTCGTGTCCGCGACCGGTCTTCCGCACGGGTCCCACCGGTATATGCTATACTTCAAGTAGCATTAATGCTTGTTGGTACGAAGTTTGTGGGAGCGACGGGCTTCTTCAACGACGCGTACCGCGGGACGCCCCCGTGGGACATCGGCCGCCCGCAGCGGGAGTTCGTGCGCCTCGAGGAGGCGGGCGAGATCCGCAGCGCCGTCCTCGACGCGGGGTGCGGGACGGGGGAGAACGCGCTGTTCCTGGCCGCCCGCGGACACGATGCGTGGGGGATCGACGCCGCGCCCACCGCGATCGAGAAGGCGAAGGCCAAGGCGAAGCAGCGGGGCGTGGAGGCGACGTTCCGGGTCCTCGACGCCCTCCGGCTGGATCGCCTCGGCCGGACGTTCGACGCCGTGATCGACAGCGGGCTGTTCCACACCTTTGACGACGTGGAGCGCACGAAGTGGACGAGGAGCCTCGCGGCGGTCCTTCCCGCGGGGGGCTCGTACTTCATGATGTGCTTCAGCGAGCGCGAGCCGGGCGGATACGGCCCCAGGCGGGTCACCCGGGAGGAGATCCGGGACACGTTCGCCGAGGGCTGGCGGGTGGACTGGATCCGCGAGACGAGGTTCGAGGCCAACCTCGGGAACGGCAGCGCGCGGGCGTGGCTCGCCTCGATCACCCGCTTGTAGGCCGCCGCTTCGCGGACCCGGGCCGAAGCTTGAAATCCCGTCCCGCCTTCCCGCGCGGGCCCATGGTCGAGGGGGAATCGACGGTCCGCGTGGAGCTCCCGACGGGCCTCCGCGAGTACGCGGGGGGCCGGGACTCCTTCGAGGTGCGGGCGGCGACGCTCGCGGACGCGGTCCGCGCCCTGAACGCGCAGTTCCCAGGGCTCGCGTACCGCCTCCTCGACGACCAGGGCAGGATGCGGAGGTACGTGCTCGTGTTCGTGAACGAGGACCCCGTCGCGCACTTGGAGCCGGAGGCGGTCCGGCTGAAGGACGGGGACACGGTGCACATCGTTCCCTCCGTGGCGGGCGGGTGACATGGCGGCAATCAAGAAGGGCGACACGGTGGTGCTGGTGGGGACGCGGAAGGGGCTGTTCCTCTTCCACTCCCGGGACCGACGGCGGTGGCAGTCGCGGGGGCCGTACTTCGAGGGGCAGACGATCCGGCACGCAATCCTCGACCCGAGGGACGGGAAGACGGTGTACGCGGGTGCGACGAGCGAGCACTGGGGGTCGACCGTCGCGCGGACGACGAACTTCGGCGGGTCGTGGGATCTCGGCAAGGAGGGCCCGCGGTACTCGAAGGAGTCCGGCCTCACGGTGACGCGGATCTGGCAGATCCAGCCGGGCGCGGACGGGGACCTGTACGCGGGCGTGGAGCCCGCGGGTCTGTTCCGGAGCGAGGACGGCGGGGCGACGTGGGCGTCCGTCGAAGGGCTGAACTACCGCCCGGACCGGGAGAAGTGGGACCCGGGCGCCGGGGGGCTGTGTCTCCACACCGTGCTCCCGTACCCGGGCGAGCCGAAGCGGATGCTCGTCGGGATCTCCTCGTCCGGCGTGTTCGGCACGAGCGACGGCGGGGCCACTTGGCGGGAGATGAACGGGGGCGTCCGGAAATACGAAGGCGGCGGGTCCTTCGAGGACGGCAAGATCGGCACGTGCCCGCACAAAATCGTGCGGGACGCGCGAGACCCAGCGATCCTGTACATGCAGAACCACGTGGGCGTGTACCGGCGGGCGCGCGGGGACCCGCAGTGGACAGTGGTCGAGGACGGCCTCCCGAAGATCGAGAAGAAGGTCCCCGCGTCCTTCGGGTTCCCGATCGCGGCGCACCCGCACGACGCGGGCACCGCGTACGCCGTCCCCCTCGAGGGCGACTACAACCGCGTCACCCCGAGGGGCGCGATGGCGGTGTACCGCACGAGGAACGGCGGGAAACGGTGGCAACGGCTCTCGAGGGGCCTCCCGCAGAAGGACGCGTGGTTCACGATCCTCCGGGACGCGCTGCGCACGGACGACAACGACCCCGCGGGCGTCTACGTCGGGACGACGACGGGCCAGCTCTACGCCTCGCGGAACGAGGGCGACTCCTGGCGGCTCCTGGCCGACCACCTGAATGGGATCCAGAGCGTCGAGGCGGGCACGGTCGGCGGGCGGTGACTCGACTAGACATCATCTAGACTGACGAAGCGCAAGAGGACCACCGCGCGGTTCGTCTCGTCGATGTCATACAGGACCGCCCAGTTGCCCACGCCCGCGACCCACGTGCAGCGGATGCGGCCGCCCGCGTGGTAGCCGTGGTGCCGGGGGTTCTCGAGCACCTTCTGGACGCGCCTCTGGATTCGCCCCGAGAAGATGGCGTCGCCCGAGGCCGCACTCCTCACGTCTCGGTCAAAGGTCCCCTTTCTAATCTCTCGATACGTGACGTGCATCCCTCCAATGTCGGAGCAATCAGCTACTCCGCTCTCGCTTCCTCAACAAGGGCGGCTACCTTCGCGGAGGCCTGTAACCGGGCGTGCTTTCTCCTCAGCAGATCAAGGTAGCCGTCCAAGTCGATCCGCTGCCGAGGCCTCGCCTCCTTGTATGGGAGCGTGGCCTTCGCAACCTGGGTCAGGGTAACCCCGTCGAGGAACTTAATCTGACGCGTGACCTCATCGAGGAACTCCGCGTCGTCAGGGATCCGAGGAACGGTGGCGGATGCCCCGATGTGAAGGAACTCGGCCTCAGGGCGCCGCCGGGCCTGGCCGCGGGTCCGGACGAGGACGCCCTGAACCTCGAGGGCTTCTTCGGCCTCCCGGACCGGGAGGGACCAAGGCCCGTGGCTCCAAGACGCGAAGTCTGCGGCGCTCAAGCGCTCGAACTTCTCCTCAATCGACCAGACTTCGGCCAGGTAGTATGACTTCTGCAGGCGCCAGTCGGTAACGTACTCGAGGCGAGCGACCAAGTTCGCAGAGACCGCCTGGATCCTTCTCGCCGCGCTTTCGCTGAGGGAACGCCAAGGGGACTCGCGGAACCGCATTTCGTGAAGCTTAGGCACGGTACCCTTCTATCCTATCTCGCCGTTATCAAACCATTGTCGGGGTCGCCGAATGACAAAAGTCATCCGCCACAGGCGGTTGCGCCCGGCGGAAATCCAATGCGAGTCTTCGTTACGGGCGCAGGCGGGTTCATCGGCTCGGAGCTGGTGCGCCAACTCGTGGCTGGCGGGCACGACGTCGTCGGTCTCGTGCGGATTCCCGCGAATGCGGAGCGCCTCCGGGCCGCGGGCGCGGAGCCGATCCTCGGGGATGTCGGGGACGAAGCGGTCGTCCGCAGGGGCGTCGCGGGCGCGGACGCGGTCGCCCACCTCGCGCTCCCGCGGGCGGGGGAGAAGGACGCGGAGGCGGCCGCCCTCGTCGCGAAGCGCGGGACCCAGGCCCTCCTGAACGCGTGCCGCGGGCTCTCCCTGAAGTCCTTCGTGCACGCGAGCGGTGCGCTCGGCGTGTACCGCCACGGCCCCGGCGAGTGGATCGACGAGACGGCGCCGGAGGAGCCGTCGACCTTCTCGACGCACGAGCGATGCACGATCGACAATGTCGTGCGGGCCGCGCACCGGTTGTGGGGCCTGCCCTCCGTAATCCTTCGCCCGCCAATCGTCTACGGCGTCGGGAGCGGCTTCAAGGAGTTCTTCCTCGACCTGATGCGGCGCGGACTGTTCCGAGTCGTCGGGGATGGCTCGTACTACATCGACCTCGTCCACGTCGAAGACTGCGCGACTGCGTACCGGCTCGCGCTCGAGAGGGTCCCGGCGGGGGAGACGTTCCTCGTCGTCGACGACGAGTCCGTCACACTGCGGGCCTTCGCGGACTCCCTGGCGCAGGCGATGGGGAGGCGGCGGCCCGGGTCCGCGCCCGCGTTCCTGGCGAGGCTCGTGGCGGGTCGCGACGCAGTCCAGATTCTCCAAGAGTCCGTCCGGCTGAGGAACGCGAAGATCAAGTCCGCCTTGGGATGGGCCCCGCGGTACCCGACGTACCGGGACGGAATCCCGGGCGTCGTCCGCGAGTACCTCGGATCGCGGGGGTAGTGGACCGGGCGTCTTGCGCGCCCTGCCGCGGCGTCGACCGCTTTCACAGCAATACGCTTATGAGCCCCGAGGCGACTTTAGATCCGCTGTGTGGAGGACGGGGGGAGTCCTGCTCGCCTGCTTGGTTCTCCTTCTAGGGATTCCCATCTCCGTCTCCGGCGGACCGGGCGCAGGTGGGCCCGCTCCGCTCGTGACAATCCTGATCCGGGTCGACAACGGTACGAGCGTCACGGTCTGGGAGCGCACCACCACCACGAACCCGTACGCGTTCTCGGTCACGACCCTCACGGGCCCCGGGGCCACCTTCGACACCCTCGCGTTCGAACACTACACAGTCACCTCGGACGGCGCCTATCTCAAAATCCACTGCTTTCGCCCCACGTTCTCGAACGGGACGGGCACGGGGGACAACATCGCGGGCGTGCGGCTCGACGGCGTCCCTGGGTTCCCGGGCGGAATCTGGGCATCGACGATCGAGAGCTACGTCGTCGGATACGGCGGGATCGCGTCGTCGCGATTCGACGCCCTCGGCCCCAATCTCGCGACGATTACGTTCATGGGGGACCAGGACAGCGAGCTCGTCCTCGGGTTCACAGCGGAGGCTCCGGAATACTCGGTCACGGTCGACACTGTCCCCGCCGGGCTCGAGGTCTCCGTGGACGGGACGACCGCGACGGCCCCGGTCACGTTCACGTGCGTGACGGGCTCCCGGCACACGATCGCGGCGCCGAGTCCCCAGGGGGCGGGCGACACCCGGTTCGTGTTCGTGAACTGGAGCGACGGCGGCGGGCCCTCCCACGACGTGACCTGTCTCGGGGCCGCGAACTACACCGCGTTCTTCGCGACGCAGCTCCGGGTCGTGCTGCAGACGGAGCCCGCGGGCCTCGGCCTCTTCGTGGACAGCCGCGGGTACGACGCCCCCTACGCGGACTGGTGGAACGCGTCCGAGCCCCACGTGATCGACGCGCCCTCGCCGCAGTATACGGGCCCGGAGACCCGGTGGGCCTGGCAGTCCTGGTCGGATGGTGGCGCGCAGACCCGCGTCGTGGGCGTGACGGCCCCGACGACGCTCACCGCGAGGTTCCGTGCGGAGGTGCGGGTGACCGTCACGACGTCCCCGGAGGGCCTGACGGTGGCGGCGGACGGGACGGATTGGGTCGGCCCCCAGACGTACTGGTGGACGGTCGGCTCGTCCCACACCCTGGACGCCCCGGACCGGCAGGAGCACGGGGGCTCGGTGTATCGCCTGGAGTCGTGGTCGGACACGGGGGCGCGGGAGCACGCGGTGACCGTGGACGGCCCCGCCACGTACACCGCCGTGTACCGGGAGGTCCCCCCGCCGATCTCGATGAACTGGAAGCCCCTCGTCGCGGCAGCGTTCTCATGCACGCTGCTGCTCGTGGGCCTCTACCGCTCAGGGAGACGGCCGTACCGGTTCCGGGAGCCGCTCCGCCGGAGCCTCAAGACATTCCTCGTCCTTTCCCTTCCGTTCGTGGCGGCGGAGGCGGGGACGGGCGTCCTCTCCCTCGCATTCGGCGTCCTCGCGATCCCGCCGCTCCTGGGCTGGGGCACCGCCGTGGACCTTGCGATTCTCGTCGTCGGCATCGTCGCCGTGCTGGTCCCGCGGGGCGTTGCGGGACTGATCGCGCGGGTGCCCGCGCGCACGTGACGAATGCCTACCGCTTCCCGCGGGGTTTCGGCGGGCGCAGGCCGAGGTTCCTCGCGAGCCGCCTCCAGTCCTTGTCCTCCATCCAGGGCACCTTGAGGTACTCGAGAATCTCGCGGTCCGTCATCCCGAGCCGCCGGCCCTCCGCGATGCACACCTTGTACGC
>Ga0209002_10002561_pt1 | contig 14623 bp, 13 predicted proteins | sample Rifsed16ft2_FD_184010 | JGI IMG/M metagenome (GOLD analysis project Ga0209002, IMG submission 184010) | Soil microbial communities from Rifle, Colorado, USA - sediment 16ft 2 (version 2) | ecosystem: Environmental > Terrestrial > Deep subsurface > Rock core/Sediment | place: Rifle, Colorado...
GGCGGCATAGGTGACTCGGTGATCGTGGCGGATGCGGACGGCCGTCTCGTCGGGGTCCTCACCGAGCGGGACATCTTCGCCCGCCTCGTCGGCGACACGGAGGATGGTCCCGTCGATCTTGCGGCGTCCGTCGAGACGCTCATGAACCGAACGCCCCGTACCCTCCGGCTCGAGCAGCCGGTCCGTGCCGCGCTGGAGCTGATGGAGACCGGTGCGTTCCGTAACATCCCGCTCGTCGACGCGGGCGGACGGGTCGTCGGGATCGTGCGCCAGCAGGACATCCTGCGCTACCTCGCCGAGTCCTTCCCCGAGGAGCTCCTCAACCTTCCGCCTCGCCCCGACCAGCTCATGGGCGCTGCGGAGGGAGCATGACGGCCGGGACGGTGCCCGCCCCATGACGGCCACGAAGGAGCCCGCTCAGCCGACGCTGCCGGTCCAGGAGCTGGATCGCGTCACCATCCGCTTCGCCGGCGACTCGGGCGACGGCATGCAGCTCACGGGCGGCCAATTCACGCGGACGACCGCGGTGTACGGCAATGACGTCAGCACGCTGCCCGACTTCCCGGCCGAGATCCGCGCGCCGGCCGGCTCGCTGCCGGGCGTCAGCGGCTTCCAGATCAGCTTCGCGAGCAGCGACATCCATACGCCGGGCGACGAGCCGGACGTGCTCGTGGCCATGAACCCTGCGGCGCTCAAGGCGAATCTCATCGACCTGCCCCGTGGCGGCGCCCTCATCGTCAACGAGGACGCCTTCACGGCGCCGAACCTCAAGAAGGTCGGGTACGAGTCCAATCCGCTCACCGACGGGTCACTGGCGCCGTACACGGTCTTCGCCATCCCCATCACCGCCCTCAACGCCCGCGCGCTCGCGGGGCTCGACATGACGACGAAGCAGGTCGACCTGACCAAGAACTTCTTCGCCCTCGGGCTCATGTTCTGGCTCTACGAGCGGAGCATGGAGCCGACGCTCCGCTGGATCGAGGAGAAGTTCTCCGCCCGCCCGGTCATCGCCGAGGCGAACCGCCGCGCCCTCAAGGCCGGCTACGCCTTCGGAGAGACGACCGAGATGTTCCACCACCGCTACGAGGTCCGCCCGGCAACGCTGCCGCCGGGCACCTATCGGAACATCACCGGCAACGAGGCCACGGCGCTGGGTTTCGTCGCGGCGTCGCGCCTGGCCGGGCGCGACATCTTCTACGCCTCTTACCCGATCACCCCGGCGAGCGACATCCTCCATCAGCTCTCGACGTACAAGCACTTCGGGGTGCGCACCTTCCAGGCCGAGGACGAGATCGCGGCCGTCGGGTCGGCCATCGGGGCGTCCTACGGCGGCGCGCTCGGGATGACCGGGACGTCGGGGCCGGGCATGGCCCTCAAGAGCGAGGCCCTCAACCTCGCCGTGATGGTCGAGCTGCCCCTCGTGGTCATCGACGTGCAGCGCGCCGGTCCGAGCACCGGCATGCCCACCAAGACCGAGCAGGCCGACCTGCTCCAGGCCATGTTCGGGCGCAACTCAGACTCGCCCATCCCCATCGTCGCCCCGGCCACGCCGGCAGAGTGCTTCGACTACGCCATCGAGGCGTGGCGCATCGCGATGCGTTACATGACTCCCGTGGTCTTCCTTTCCGACGCGTTCCTGGCCAACGGCGCGGAGCCGTGGGCAGTCCCCGACGTCGCCGACCTGCCGACCGTCGGCGTTCCCAACCACACCGACCCGGCCACGTTCCAGCCCTACGCGCGCGACCCCGAGACCCTCGCGCGCCCGTGGGCCGTGCCTGGGACGCCGCTTCTCGAGCACCGCATCGGTGGCCTCGAGAAGCAGGACATCACCGGTAACGTCAGCTACGACCCGGAGAACCACCACCGCATGCAGATGCTCCGCTCGGCCAAGGTCGCCGGCATCGTCAACGACATCCCGGACCTCCAGGTCAACGGGCCGGCGGACGGGGACCTTCTGATCCTCGGCTGGGGCTCCACCTATGGCCCGATCCGGAGCGCCGTCGAACGGCTCCAGGCGGACGGCAAGTCGGTCGCCCACGCCCACCTCCGCCACCTGAACCCCATGCCCCGCAACACGGGCGAGGTGCTCTCGCGATACCGTCGTGTCCTCGTCCCCGAGGTGAACCTTGGGCAGCTCCTCCTGCTCATCCGGGCGAAGTACCTCGTCCCGGCCGAGGGCCTCAACCTGGTGCGCGGCAAGCCCTTCCGCATCAGCGAGATCGAGGACAGGGCGAACGAGATGCTCACGGGGATCGCGAGATGAGCGACGGCGGCGACGGCGAACTGCCCGTCCTCACGCGCAAGGACTTCGTGTCCGACCAGGAGGTCCGATGGTGTCCCGGCTGCGGGGACTACTCGATCCTCGCCCAGACCCAGAAGGTCATGCCCGACTTCGGCTTCCCCAAGGAGAACATCGTCTTCATCTCCGGGATCGGCTGCTCGGGCCGGTTGCCCTACTACATGAACACGTACGGCTTCCACACCATCCACGGCCGCGCTCCGACGCTGGCCACGGGGCTCAAGGCCGCCCGCCCCGACCTCATGGTCTGGGTGATCACCGGTGACGGCGACGCGCTGAGCATCGGCGGCAACCACGTCCTCCACTCGATGCGCCGCAACGCGGACATCAAGCTCGTGATGTTCAACAACCGGATCTATGGGCTGACCAAGGGCCAGGCGTCGCCCACGTCCGAGCTCGGGAAGCGCACGAAGTCGAGCCCCGACGGGACGGTCGACCGGCCGGTCAGCCCGCTGTCGATCGCCCTGGCGGCGGAGGCCACCTTCGTGGCTCGCGCGGTCGACACGTACACCGAGCACCTCCAGCAGACCGTCGAGCGGGCCGGCTGGCACAAGGGCTCGGCCTTCGTCGAGGTCCTCCAGAACTGCAACATCTTCAACGACGGGGCGTTCCGCGAGTTCACCGATCGGGAGGTCCGCGAGGATCGCATGCTCGTGCTGGAGCACGGCAAGCCCATGATCTTCGGCAAGGACCGCGACCGGGGCATCCGTCTGAACGGTCTCGCGCCGCAGGTGGTGACGCTCGGCGACGGGGTGGCCGAGGAGGACCTCCTCGTCCACGACGAGGAGGCCGAGGACCCTTACCTCGCCTTCATGCTCTCGCGCATGTGGTGGCCCGACTTCCCCGTCCCCGTGGGCGTCTTCCGGAGGGTTCTCCACCCGACCCACGACGAGCTGCTGACGGGCCAGATCCAGGCGGCGGTCACCAAGCGCGGACCGGGCGACCTGCAGAAGCTCCTCAGGGGAGGCGAGACGTGGGTCGTCCCGTGACGGCGTGATCTGCCCCGCCTGCGGGCACGACAACCTCGAGGGGCTCGACAACTGCGAGAACTGCGAGGCGGATCTGCGCGCGGCCGATAGACCCAGGCGGAGGAACGAGTTCGAGGCGCGCATGCAGGTTCCCCTCGCGGCGTTGCGCCCGCGCCGGCCTGACGTCGTTTCGCCGGAAACGCCCGCCGCCGAGGCCATCGAGCTCATGCGGGGCGCGAAGGTGGATTGCGTGCTCGTCGCCGAGAACGGTCGCCTGGTCGGGATCTTCACCGAGCGGGACGCCATGCTGAAACTCGCCGGCCGGTCGCTCCGGGGTGTCCGCGTGGGCGACGCGATGACCGGCGACCCGGTGATGCTGCGGGCCGCCGACACCGTAGCGGTGGCGATCCACACGATGGCACTCGGGGGATTCCGGCACATCCCCGTCGTCGACGACAACGGCGCGCCAGACGGGATCGTCTCGGCAGCGGATGTCTTCCGCCACGTGCTGGCCCCACGCTGAGGGTGGCTTCGGTCCTCGTCGTGGGCGACGACCTGATGTGGTCGACGCGGCTGCTCTCGCAGGCAGCACGCGCGGGCGCCCATGGACGCGCGGTGCGGGACGTCATGGCATTGCGCGCCGCGATCGCCGGGGCGCCTCCGGATCTCGTCGTGGTCGATCTTTCGGGTCGGCTCGACGGCGTCGAGGCGGTGGCGGAGGCGGCGCACGCGGGGTTGCCGGTCATCGCGATCGCGCAGCACGAGGCGCACGACCTGCGCAAGCGCGCCCTTGCGGCCGGTGCCCGGCGGGTCTACGCGAACGCCAAGATGCACGCCGACGGGATCGCCTTGCTCCGCCGCTGGCTGGGTCTGCCGGAGGGAACTGCCGCCCCCGCTGGGTCGCGCGAGAGCGGCGAGCGATGACCGGCGCGGCACCAGTCGCAGAGCGTCCGCGGATCGCACCCGAGCGCCACGCAGCGCGCCTCGACGGCCTTCGCGAGCGCCTCCGCGGGGCGGGCGCCGACGCTTTGCTCGTCGGACCGGGCGCCGAGCTCCTTTACCTGGCGGGCTACGAGGCAATGCCCCTGGAGCGTCTCACCCTGCTCGTGGTGCCGGCCGATGGCGAGGCGGTCCTGATCGTGCCCCGCCTCGAACGCGAACCGGCCGAGGGATCTGCGGCCGCCCGCGCCGGGATCGCGGAGGTGCGGAGCTGGGAGGAGACCGAGGATCCCTACCGGATCGTCGCCACCGCGCTCGAGACTGCCCGGCGTTCGGGTCGGGGCGGTGATGGACCGCGACGGTTGCTCCTCGGAGATCGGCTGTGGGCGACGTTCGTGCTGCGCCTCCGGGAGGCGTTCCCGGGCGCGCAGCTCGGCCTGGCCTCGGAGACCCTCCGGGCGCTGCGCATGCGCAAGGACGCCGAGGAGATCGCCCTCCTGCGCGCCGCCGCCCGGGCGGCCGATCACGCAGTCATCGCCCTGGCCACGGGACGGCTGGTCGGGCGCACCGAGCAGGAGGTCGCGCGCGAGGCGCGCGCGCGGCTCGTGGCCGAGGGACATGACGGAGCCGAGCATGCCCAGATCGTCGGCTCGGGGCCGAACTCGGCCTCGCCCCACCATACCGCCTCCGAACGCGTCATCACGGCCGGGGAACCCGTGGTCTTCGACATCGGCGGGACGCTCGGCGGGTATGCGAGCGACATCACGCGGACGATCTGGGTGGCGGCGTCGGACGGTCGGGCCCCCGCTCCCGAGTTCGCGCAGATCTACGACGCGGTCCGCCGGGCCCATGCGGCCGCATTGGCAGCGGTCCGTCCAGGGGTCACCTGCGAGGCCATCGACGGCGCAGCGCGCGATCTCATCGCCGCGGCCGGCCACGGGCCGCGATTCCTGCACCGTACGGGCCATGGGATCGGCCTCGAGGTCCACGAGGATCCCTACATCGTGGCCGGCAACGGCGAGCCGCTCGATGTCGGGATGGCCTTCTCGATCGAGCCGGGGATCTACCTCGAGGGCCGCTACGGGGCGCGCATCGAGGACATCGTGGTCTGCACGGCCGACGGCGTGGACGTCCTCAACGAAGCGCCGCGCGACCTCATGGTCGTCTCCGGCTGAGGTCTCCGAGCGGGCCTGGAACGATCTCAAGCGCCCGGCGGGCCGCGCCCGACCGCGGTGCTATCATCGGTCGCGGGCCGCCAGGTCCAGAGGCGAACATGACCGATGAGACCGTGCCGGAGGCCGACGTCGAGGGATCGGCCCCTGTGCTAACCGAAGAACCTGGACTGGGCCACCAGTGCACGCAGGCCCAGCTGCGCCGCTTCATCAAGTCGCGCGCCTACATCCCCATGCACGAGCTGCGCCGTCGCTTCGAGCTCAACGGCGCCGCGGACGAGATGACCGCGATCCGCTACAGGGGACGCGTCGTCTTCATCGGCCTGCCCGAGCGAGAGGCGCACATGATCGGGGACCTCGTCCGCCAGGGTGAGGTCGGGGTCGAGCTGTCGCTCGATCCGGAAGCGGCTGTCGCCGTGGGCGTCTTCGCGATGCGCCCAGTCCTGCGCACCTAGTCGGAGCCGGACCCGCAGCTAATCGACGCTGAAGCGCCGGAAGACTGCGACGGCGTTCTGCCCGCCGAAACCGAAGCCGTTGATGATCGCCGTGTCGACACGCGCCTTGCGCGCGGTGTTGGGCACGTAGTCCAGGTCGCACTCCGGGTCGGGAACCTCGTAGTTGACGGTCGGCGGGACGACCCCTTCGCGGATGGCTCCGAGAGCCGCCAGTCCGGCGACGGCACCGGCGCCACCGAGCAGGTGGCCGACCATCGACTTCGGCGAACTGATCGCCACGTTGTAGGCGTGGTCCCCGAAGGTCGTCTTGATCGCCCGCGTCTCGGTCGCGTCGTTCAGCTGCGTCGAGGTGCCATGGGCGACCACGTAATCGACCTCGTCCGGCGCGACGCCGGCGTCCCGCAGAGCCTTGGTCATCGCCATCGCGGCGCCCCGGCCGGTCGGGTCGGGCGCGGTGATGTGGTATCCGTCGGCAGTGAGCGCACCGCCGACGATCTCGGCATGGATGGTCGCCCCGCGCTTGAGCGCATGCTCGGCCGACTCGACCACGACCACCGCCCCTCCCTCCCCGAAGACGAAGCCATCGCGGAGCGCGTCGAAAGGCCGGGAAGCGTGCTCCGGGTCGTCGTTGCGCTTCGAGAGCGCGTGCATGTTGCCGAGCGCCGAGAAGGCCATCGGCAGGAGCGGGGCCTCGACACCCCCGATGATCGCGACATCGATCTCCCCGCGCTGGATGTAGCGCAGGGCGTCGGTGAACGCAAGGACGCCGGTCGCACAGGCGGCCGACTGCGTCATCACCGGGCCGGTGAGGTGGTGCTCCATCGAGACGAGACAGCCGGCCATCGACGGCGAGAGGGCCGGGATGGCGAAGGGGCTCACGAAGCGCGGCCCCTTCGTCCGGTCCGTGTCGGCACCCTGGGTCACCTGCTCCAGGCCTCCGCCCCCCGTGTTGATGATGACCGCCACGCGGTCCCTCTCCTCCGGCGTGAGCAAGGCGAAGTCGATGGCGGCGTCGGCGACCGCCTCCTTCGTGGCGGCCATTGCGAAGTGGATGAAGCGGCTCATCCGGCGCGCCATGCGGGCGTCCATGGCCACCGTCGGGTCAAAGTCCTTGACCTCGGCGGCGATGCGAACGTCGCGGTTGCTCGGGTCGAAGTGGCTGATCCGGGCGACCCCGGAGACGCCGGCGACCAGGTTGCGCCAGTAGGTCGGCGCGTCGTTACCGATCGGGGTGACCGCCCCGAGACCGGTGACGACGGCTCGCCGCGCGAGGTCGTCCGAACCCATCCCTAGGCCTCGTAGCGCTTGAGGATGATCGCCCCGTTGTGCCCGCCGAGGCCGATGTTGTTGGACAGGGCGTAGCGGATCGCCATCGGCCGCGAGGTGTCCCGCACGACGTCCAGGTTGCACTCCGGGTCGGGGTCGCGGTAATTGATCGTCGGCGGGACGCACTGCTCGTACACGCTCATCGCCGTGGCGAATGCCTCGAACGCCCCCGATGCGCCCATCATGTGTCCGGTCATCGACTTGGTGGCGCTGATGGCGATCTCGGGGGTGTGGTCGCCGAAGACCGCCCAGATGGCCTCCGCCTCGCGCTTGTCGCCGAGCGGTGTCGAGGTGCCGTGCGGGTTGATCATGTCCACCTCGTCCGCCGGGACACCGCGCCGCTCGAGGGCCATCAGCATCGCCCGGCGCGAGCCGTCGCCCTTCTCGATGGGCTGGATCATGTCCCACGCGTCGGCAGAGGAGCCGTAGCCCACGACCTCGGCGTAGATGCGCGCCCCGCGGGCCTTGGCGTGCTCGAGGTCCTCGACCATCAGTGCCGCCGCTCCCTCACCGAGGACGAACCCGTTGCGCGTGAGGTCGAACGGGCGCGAGACGGTCTGGACGGGTTCCCCGGGACGGGGCATCCCCAGCCCGCGCATGTTCGCGAAGCCGACGTAGACGACCTCGTGGATGGGCACTTCGCTGGCGCCGCAGAGGACCGCGATGCAGTCGCCCCGGCGGATCGCTTCGGCCGCTTCGCCGAGGTTGTGCGTGCCGGTCGAGCAGGCCGTGACGACGGCCATGTTGTGGCCGCGGATGCCGGTCTCGATGGCGATCTGGCCGGAGGGGGAGTCGACGAGCATGTTGGCGATGAAGAACGGGCTCACAGAGCGGGGCCCCTTCGCGCGCCACGTGTCGACCGCGTCCATGAGCAGCCTCGCGCCGCCCGCGCCGGAGCCGAAGACGACGCCGATGTCGTCGCGGTTCGCGTCGCTGACCTCGAGGCCCGAGTCGGCGAGGGCCTGCTTGGCGACCGCGACCGAGAAGTGGACGACCCGATCGCTTCGGCGCGCGGCCTTGAAGTCCATCCATTCGGCGGCATCGAAGTCCTTCACCTCGCCGCCGACCTTGTGCTCATAGCTGCTCACGTCGAAGCGGGTGATCTCGGCGAGGCCGCTGACCCCCCGGACGAGGTTGCCCCACGCCGTCTCCTTGTCGTTGCCGACCGGGCTGATCACGCCAAGGCCGGTGATGACGACGCGGCGGTCGTAGTCGGGACGGCGCATCTCGACGGCGCTCCTCGCTACCCGTCCTCAGGCGACCGCGCTGCCGGCCGAGGCCGGTGCGCCATCCATTTCCCAGGCGGGCATTCCCAGTCGCCCGGGCGCGCCCGGGTCGTCGAGGGCGTGGACCTCGGCCTGCGGGGCGATGCGGCGGACGAGTCCGGTGAGCACCCGTCCCGGGCCGACCTCCACGAACCGGCTGACTCCCGCGTCGGCCATCGTGCGCACGGTGCGCGTCCACGCGACGCCGGTCGTGAGGTGCTCGACGAGCTCGCGGCGAGCCCCATCGGCGGTGGTGATCAGCGCGGCCTGGGCGTTGGACAGGAGGGGGACGGCAGGGTCCGCGAACGCGACCCCGTCGACCATCCGGGCGATCGCGCGGGCCGCATCGGCCATGAGGGGGGAGTGGGCGGCCACGCTCACGGGCAGGACGACCGCCTTGCGCGCTCCTCGCTGGCGGGCGCGCTCGATGGCCTGTTCGACGGCCCGACGCTCACCCGAGATGACGATCTGGCCGGGCGCGTTGTCGTTGGCGATCACCACGACGCCCACCGCTGCGCCCGCAGCGAGGACGTCCGGGAACGCTTCGGGCTCGAGGCCAAGGATCGCTGCCATCGCGCCGTCGATACCTGGAGCCGATGCCTGCATCAGGCGCCCGCGCTCGGCGACCAGGCGTACCGCGTCCGCAAGCGACAAAGTCCCGGCCGCGACCATGGCCGAGAACTGGCCCATCGAGTGACCGGCGCAGAAGCTGGGCTCGAGCCGATCGGCGCCCGCATCGGCACGCGCCGCCTCCATGGCCCGCAGATAAGCGACCGAGGTCGCGAGGATGGCCGGCTGGGCGTTCATCGTGCGATCGATCTCCTCCGGGGGCCCGTTCCAGGCGAGCTGGCTGATCGAGGATCCAAGGGCCTCGTCCGCCTCCGCGAAGGCGGCCTGCGCCGCGGCCGATGCCTCCGCCAATGCGAGTCCCATGCCCACGTACTGCGACCCCTGTCCCGGGAAGACGAACGCGACCTGTTCCATGCCCCTCTGTTTTCGATCCTCTGACCGGCGCACGCGCGACAGCGGCGACCGCCGGCAGCCGAGCCCGGTGCGTTCACGCTAGCAGCGTGGCAGGCGCCCACGTGCGGATCGCGTGCATGCTTGCACGGGATCGGGCGCGGGGCGCTAGTCTTCGCTGGTCATGACCGCCGAGAGCTCCGTGAGCGTGGAGAACCCGCGCGAGCTGTCGAACCGCATCGCCATGGGCCGCGCCATCTGGCGCGAGTTCGTGGTCGGGTTCGCGAGCCAGCTCGCCGAGCTTCGGCTCGGGTTCACCCAGCTCGCGGCGCTCTACGCTCTGGCGGAGTCCGCTACCACGACGATCGGCGACCTGGCCGACATGATCGGCCGGTCGCCTTCAGCGACGAGCCGGCTCGTCCACGGCCTCGTGCGGCGGGGCCTCGTCGCCGCTCGACGGGACATCGAGGATCGCCGGATGCGCTCGCTCGAGCTGTCGGGCGAGGGGCGGGCCATGCTCGCGCTGGTGGACCGCGCGCGCGCCGACCAGTTCATCAGCGTCGTCCGGGTCCTGCCCCCGAGCGAGCGTACCCTCGTGGCGATGGCGGTCACGGCCCTCGCCAATCGCGCCATCTCCCGGCGCGGGAAGCTGCGCCGCGTCCCCGACGAGCCGCTCTTCTAGCCGCAGAACCGGGCGACCGCGTCGGCGAGGACGCCGAAGCCCCACTTCAGGCCGTCGATGGGAACGCGTTCGTCGTCGGCGTGCGCGAGCTCGAGGAAGCCGTCGCCGGGACCGAGTCGGAGCGGGGCGAAGCCGTACGTCGGGATGCCCAGCCGGGCCGTGTGTTTCGCGTCGGTCGACCAGGGCGCCAGGAAGGGCAGCACGACGGCCTCGGGGTCGGCCGCCCGGAGGGCATCGGTCATGGCCGGCCAGATCGAACCGTCGAGCGGTTGTTCGATCCCATCCGCCCAGCGCGCCTCCTCGACGGTCGCGAAGGGCCAGATGTCTTCCCCGATGCGCCGGCGAAGCTCGGCGAGCATCGACTCGCGTGTGGTCCCCGGTAGGATGCGGCAATCCAGCTCGATCCCTGCCGCGCCCGGGATGACGTTCTGGGCGACGCCGGCGTGGAGGATGTTCGGCGAGATCGTGTCCCGCAGGAGGGCCGACCAGAAGCGCTCGTACGGCTCCTGCCAGAGCGTCGGGAAGGTGGCGGGATCGGATCCGTCGGCAGCGTCGCGGTCCGCCCGCAGGAGCGGTCGGAGGGTGTCGATGGCGCGCTCGACCGCCGGTGTCAGGCGGATCGGTCCCGGGTCCGCGAGCCGGGCCACGATGCGCGCCGCGCGCACGGCCGCGTTCCACTCCCCGGGCATGCTCCCATGGCTCCACGTGCCCGTCACGTCGATGCGATACCAGGCGTAGCCCTTCTCACCGGCCTGGATCGGGTAGAGACGGCGCCCGAAGGCCTCAACGGTGAACCCCCCGTCCTCGTTGAGGGCCGCGTCGGCGCGAACGAGCTCCGGTCGGTGGTCGACGATCCAGCCCATCCCGGCGTCGCCGCCGATCTCCTCGTCCGCGGTGGCGGCGAAGATGACGTCGCGCCGGAGGCCCGGCACCGGGTCGCCCGCCGGATCGCGACTTGCCGCGCGGGCGTGGCGCGCGAGGAGGAGCATAAGCTGGAGTTCCATCGCGACCGTGTGCTTCATGTCGATCGCGCCGCGACCCCACACGTAGCCGTCGACGACCTCTCCGCCGAAGGGATCGTGGGTCCAGCGCTCGGCCGGGGCAGGGACGACATCGAGGTGCGACATCAGCAGGAGCGGCCCGCCGCCCGAGCCGTCGCCGTGGAGGCGGGCGACCACCGACCCGCGCCTCGGCTCGGGCTCGAGAACTTCGGCGGCGATGCCCTCCGTGGCCAGGACGTCGGCCACGTGTCGAGCGGCCCCGATCTCGTCCCCGCTGACGCTCGGGATGCGGATGAGGGCGCGGAGGTGCTCGATGAGCTCGTCCTGGGCAGGCTCGGCCCGGGCGGCCGCTACGACGTCGTAGATCACGAGGCCTCCACGTCCGGTTCCCGCTCGACAGCGGCGCCACCGTTCTGCTCGGTGGTGTCGCCCCACGCGGCGCCCACCTCGCAGGTCAGGCGGATGAGCGGGCGCCCCTCGAGCCGCTGGGCGCGGTACTGAGGGTACTTCGCGCGGAGGGCGGCGATGGCCCGCTCGCGTTCCGCCGGATCGCCCTCGCCCGGGGGCAGGACTTCCCCCCGGCATTCAAGGCGCGCCCAGGCCAGGCGATCCCAGTCCTCGTCCCACCGGTCGACGAGGACCGTCGCTTCGGGACGGGCGAGGATGTCGCGCACGCGCGCCAGGTGCAGCGGGTCCGCCGTGCGTTTCGGCTTCTCGTCGATCGCGCTGTAGAGGACGAACCCTTCGTCTGGCTCGACCGACCGCCCAACCGGGTCGTCCAATACGAAGCAGATGGGCACCAGTCGCGGTAGACCCTTCGGGTCGAGCGTCGCCAGGGTTCCGCGTCGCGCGGCGGCGACGAAGCGATGGAGCACGGCTTGGGGCGACCTGGCGGGCACCCTTGCAGGATAGGCGGACCAGCCGATCAGAGGCCGAATCGCTCGATGGCGCGCTGGGCCATCGTCGCCCCGATGGCGAGGCACGCCGTCGCGGCCGGCGATGGCGCGTTGCGCACGTGGAGGATCCGTCCGGAGGTCGCCAGGTCGAAGTCGTCAAGGAGCGTGCCATCCCTGCGCACGGCCTGTGCACGGACACCCGAGGGGCCGGGCCGGAGCTGCTCGATACGGAGTTCCGGGACGTAGCGCCGGACGTCGGCGAAGAAGGCCCCCTTGGAGACGTCGCGCCACAGCTCCCCGAGGCCCGTCCTCGCGAAGCGCGACGCGAGGCGGAGGAAGCCCGGATGCGTCAGCGTGGCGGCGAGATCGCGGACCGACACGTCGCGGCGCCGGTAGCCGGTACGTGAGAAGGCGAGGACCGCGTTGGGACCGGCCCACACCTCGCCATCGATTCGCCGCGTGAGATGGACCCCGAGGAACGGAAAGCCCGGACGCGGGACCGGGTAGATGAGGCCGCGCACGAGGCGGCGTGCGCCTTCGTCGAGCGTGTAGTAGTCGCCGCGAAAGGGCACGATGCGCGGCGCGTCCGGGCCGAGGTCGCCGGCGAGTGCGGCGACCCGGTCGGACCACAGCCCGGCGCAGGCGATGACGGAGCGCGCCTTGACCGTGCCACCGGTCGTGCTCAGCACGATCGCCTCGGGGCGGCGCTCGATCCCCAGGACCTCACGCCCGGTCTGCACCGACGCGCCGCGGTCCCGGATGTCGTCCGCGAGGGCGAGTGCGACCTGCCGGAAGTCGACCACGGCGGTGCTCGGGCTCCACAGGGCGCGCAGTCCGGCCGCGTGCGGCTCGAGCTCGCGCAGTCGCTCCGGCCCGACGAGCTCGAGGCCGGGGACCCCGTTGGCCGTGCCCCGGTCGCTGAGCTCCGCGAGCCGCGGGAACTCGGCGTCCGTCAGCGCCACGATGAGCTTGCCGACCCGCTGGAGCGGGATGCCGTGCGCGGCACAGAACGACTCGAGCGCCTCCTTGCCTTCACGGCACAGCCGTGCCTTGAGCGAACCCGGTGGGTAGTAGATGCCGGCATGCACGACGCCACTGTTGTGCCCGCTCTGGTGGAAGGCGAGCTCTGGCTCCCGCTCGAGGACGGCCAAGCGGAGGTCGGGTCGCCGCTCCAAGAGTCGATAGGCCGTGGCCAGGCCGACGAGTCCGCCGCCGATGACCGCGACGTCGAGCGGCCGGCTGTCGAGCCCGCCTTCCATGCCTGCAGCATGACGCAAGCCGAGTGCGAGAATGGAGGCAACGGGTAACGGTCACGAGGGCATCCCATGACCACGATCGCGGGCGTGAAGCCACATCCGATCTTCCTCGCCGGGCGGTGGGTCGAATCGAGCGAGGTCCTGCCGGTCGAGAACCCCGCCCGCCCGGACGAGCCGGTCGGGGCGACCTACAACGCCACGGCGGAACAGGTCGAGGAGGCGATCGTCGCCGCGCAGGCGGCGTTCGAGGTCACGCGCAAGCTCCCGGCGTTCGAGCGCTCCGCCATCCTGCGCCGCATCAGCGAGGGCATCAGGCTCCGCCGCGAGGAGGTCGCCCGGCTCATCGCCATGGAGGCCGGCAAGCCGATCCGCGACGCGCTGGCCGAGACCGATCGAGCCGTGCTGACCTTCCGGCTCGGTGCCGAGGAGGCCGAGCGCCTCGTGGGCGAGACCATTCCCCTCGACATCAACCCGGCGTCGCGGGGCCGATGGGGCATCACGCGCCGCTTCCCGATCGGGCCCGTGCTCGGGATCACGCCCTTCAACTTCCCGCTCAACCTGGCGGCCCACAAGGTGGCCCCCGCGCTGGCGGCGGGGAACACGATCGTGCTTAAGCCACCGTCCAAGGACCCCCTCACGATGCTGACCGTGGGCGAGATCATCGCCGAGGCTGGGGCCGTGGAAGGCAGCGTCTCCATCCTGCCCATGACCCGCGAGCTGGGTGACCGGCTGGTCGAGGACGACCGCTTCAAGCTGCTTACGTTCACCGGGTCGCCTTCGGTCGGGTGGCGCATGAAGGCGCGGGCCGGGAAGAAGAAGGTCGTTCTCGAGCTGGGCGGCAACGCCGGGGTCATCGTCGACCGGACGGCCGACCTCGACTGGGCCGTCCGGCGCATCCTGGTCGGCGCCTACACGTACGCCGGGCAGGTCTGCATCAGCGTGCAGCGCATGTTCATCCACGAGGCGATCTGGGATCAGTTCATGGGCCGCTTGGTGGCCGGGGTGGAAGGGCTGAAGGTAGGGGACCCGCTCGATCCGACCACGGACGTCGGGCCGATGGTCGACGACGCCGCCGCGAGGCGCACGCAGAAGTGGGTGGAGGAAGCGGTCGCCATGGGCGGCCGGGTGCTCACCGGCGGGAAGGCCGATGGGCGGTTCTTCGCACCGACCGTCCTGGTCGACACGCCGGTCGAGGCGCAGATCTGCTCCAACGAGGCCTTCGCCCCGGTGGTCGTCGCCTTCCCGTTCAGCGACTTCGCGGCCGCCGTGCGCGGGGTGAACGAGAGCTTCTACGGCCTCCAGACCGGCGTCTTCACCAATGACCTCGAGCACGCCTGGGAGGGCTTCGAAGAGCTCGTCGTGGGCGGTGTCATCGTCAACGACGTGCCGACCTACCGGACCGAC
>Ga0209002_10002562_pt1 | contig 14618 bp, 16 predicted proteins | sample Rifsed16ft2_FD_184010 | JGI IMG/M metagenome (GOLD analysis project Ga0209002, IMG submission 184010) | Soil microbial communities from Rifle, Colorado, USA - sediment 16ft 2 (version 2) | ecosystem: Environmental > Terrestrial > Deep subsurface > Rock core/Sediment | place: Rifle, Colorado...
GGTCGTACAATGCGCTGCGCCTCGCGATCAATATCTTCAAGAAGGATCCTACGACGGAGTTGCGCGTCTTTCTCGTGGGAGACGCGGCGAGCTGCGCGAAGGCGGGCCAGTCCGTGCCCCAGGGCTACTACAACGTGGAGACGATGCTCAGGGCGGTCGCGAAGCGGGGCGGTGTCGTGGGTGTGTGCGGTACGTGCATGGACGCGCGCGGCATGAAGGACGCGGATCTCGCCGAGGGCATGCGGCGGAGCTCCCTGGACGAGCTCACGGAGTGGACGCTGTGGGCGGACAAGGTGCTCGTGTTCTGATGGAACGCAGGCTCCGCAATCTCCGTGTGACCGAGGAAGTCACGGGAGTGGAGCCGTTGAAGAAGGGACCGGGGAAGGTGGCATGGTGATCTTCAGGGCGCGTCGATTGGGAAGAACGCCTCGCGGCACCGGGGCAGGTTCGCCCCGAAGTTCGCGCCGGGAGCGAAGAGTGCGGTTGAAGGCGCTTGACGCACACCGAAGGTCCCCGCTGTCCTCGCGCCTTTCGGGAGGCTCTTGCATTGAGGAAAGGTTCTTCCCGGGAAGGTCCGACGAAAGAGGCTGCTCCTAGTGACCGCGATGGATGCTAAAGAAACGAATCTCCTGTCGTGGATCGCCTTCTCTGTCATCCTTGTCGTGGGCGTCGTGCTGCTCGTTGCCGCCCTCGCGGTTCCCTACGGCGCTGGGTGGGGAATGACGGTCTGGGGCATGGGTTTGGGGGCGATCTTCATGGTCGTCCCTCTCTTGGTCCTTTTCTTGGTCCTCGTCCTCGCCCTGGGATCCTTCCGGCCTCGCGAGCACGTGCCCCCTTATGCACCCCCTCCGCCCTCGGCCGCGACGGCGCTGGAGACCCTGAATGTCCGTTACGCGCGGGGCGAGATCTCCCGAGAGGAGTACCAACGAATTCGCGCGGACCTGGAGGGCCAGGCGCCATGAATGGCCGAAGGGATCCGAAGCTCATCCTCTTCGCTGTCCTCGCGGTCGGCGTGCTCGTCGCTGGCGTGGGAGCTCTCGCCTATCGGTCCTTGACAGCGCCGCCCGTCGTCCAGGTCTCGATTGTGGACTACCGGTTCCAACCCGCCAATGTGACCATCAAGGCGGGGACGACGGTCCGCTGGATCAACATGGACTTTGTCGGCCACACGGTGAGTTTCGGAACGCATGGCAACGAGACCGGGGTCGAATCGGACCTCATGGGCCACATGGGCACTTTCGGCTACAGCTTCGTCGGGCCAGGAACCTACCCATACCACTGCGACCCGCATCCGTACATGACCGGGGTAGTCGTCGTCATCCCGTAGACTGGCCTAAGGGTCGCATGCGATGCTGATGCGGTGTACCGAAGGGCTCAAGACAGACTATGTTGATTCGTCCGCCTTCGTTTCCGTCGGGGGAATCCTTGGCAACGTTCTTGCAGAGGGAGCATGGAGCCTCGAGGACCACCCGGAAACATCGGAAGCCGACCACTATCCGGTCACACTGCTTGAGAGTGTGAGGGACAAACTCGCCCCTATTTGTGGGCGAATCCTGGCCCACGCATCATCAACTCGCCCTACTTATGGGCGAGTGAGGAATGATCGAGGATGCGTGAGTGCGCACTCGTCTCTGCCCTGAGCCCTCGACTGTCAGCTCGCAGGTCCGTCGGTTGACGGTAACGACTTCATTAAGCAATGAATTAATATACTACCCTTGCCTTATTCCTTGCCAGTGACGCCTTCCACCTCCATGATATCGCACAAGGGTCCAACCGTAGCTACGCTGAAGGCCATCGAACATGTTCTGCGGCGAGAGGCGGTGCCCATGACCCGGTACAAGATTCGACAGGCCCTCGGATACCGCATTGCCCAGCCACTGCTAGACGAGGGTCTCGAATACATGGCCGACCACGGGATGGTCTACGACGAGGGTCCTGGCGGCAAAGTCCTCTGGATCCGCACTTCCGCCGCGACGCGCGCTCGGCTCCGCGGCGAATAGGCGGTGTGCGTGGCCAGGCCAAAGCTTCTCGGCATCGACTACGCCGCGAAGGCGGCACCCGTCGTTAAGGATCGGCGCCGGTTGGCGAAGCTGGGAACCGAGGACGAGAAACGTCTTGCGAGAGCCAAGCTCAAGAGCCTTACGACGTTCGAGCTTCGTGGCCGGACGAACCGTTGACTGCTGGCGACCCTGTGGCAAAGGATCGCTGGCCTCGCGATCTCGTCCGCGACTATGGGGCGGACATCCCGAATGTGTTTCGATTTGAACTGGCCGACCGGTGGCGAGGCTACCAGCGCTCGTTGGGGAATCGGGTAGAGTACGAATCTGGGTTTTGTACCTGTGGGACCATCCCACGTACAGCAAGCAGAGTGGTTATTCGAAAAGGTAGCCGATTCCCCGATACCGTGGGCGATTCGCGACTTGCCGTGGGAGTGCGCTTCGCCCGGGCCGCGGGGTGCTGAGGACGAACTCGCCCTTGGATTCATCCGAATCCTGGCCCACACAATCGGACGCATCCTCCACCTGCGATCCGGGATGGTCTCTCACCTCTGTTTCTCGAGTGCCTGCGCCTGAGCGCCGTCGTTACTTTGAAGGGATTCCGTGGAAATGTCGCCCCGATCCATGGACGCCCACGCCGTCCTCGCCCGGCTCCGATTGATGGCGATCCCAAAGAATGTCGAGGGGATGGCCCGTTTTGGGATCAGCACAAAGGACACGCTGGGGATTTCGTTGTGGGACCTCCGCAGGGTTGCCAAGGACATCGGGACGGACCACGAGCTCGCGATCGCCCTGTGGAAATCCGGGATTCACGAGGCGCGCATGCTCGCCGCATTCGTCGACGATCCCGGCCAGGTCACGGAGGAGCAGATGGATGCGTGGGTCCTCGATTTCGAGTCCTGGGACGTGTGCGACACCGTGACGACGGACCTCTTCTACCGCACGACCTTCGCCCGAAGAAAGGCGCTCCAGTGGAGCCGAAGCCAGCCGGAGTTCGTGAAGCGGGCGGGCTTCGCGATGATGGCAGGGATCGCATGGCACGCCAAGGGCGCGGAGGACGCCACGTTCCTGCCTTTCCTTGACGCGATTGTCAGGGGGGCGACGGACGACCGGAACTACGTCAGGAAGGCAGTGAGCTGGGCCCTGCGGAACATCGGGAAGCGGAACCTCGCGCTGAACCGAAGGGCGGTCGCGACGGCGAGGCGAATCCAGAAGCTTGACTCCAGGGCGGCGAAGTGGATTGCGTCGGACGTCTTGCGCGAGCTCACGGGCGAGGCCGTGCTGCGGCGCCTGCAGGCTCGGGGCCGCGGGGCGCCAACGAGAACTCGATCTGCGGGCCGCGGCCGTCGACGACGGACGGTGTCACGAGGCCCTCGTAGATGAGAAGAATCCTGGACGGTCGAGAGCCGGAAGTCCCGCGAGCCGCGAGGTACGCAGGGCGACCGGACGTTTCCGGTGGATGGGTCTTGGCGCCAAGTTCCTCGCCGTCCGTTTGTCGGCAACATCGGCCTTCGACTTCGGGCCGAAGCACAGCGCCGCACCCAAACCAGCCGCGCATCCTCGGATGAAAACTCATGAAAGCGATCGTCTGGACAAGATACGGACCGCCGGATGTTCTTCAACTTAGAGACGTGGAGCAACCTACTCCTAAGGCCAATGAAGTCCTGATCAGAGTCCTTGCGACGACGGTGACCGCAGGGGACTGTGAGATGCGGAGTCTCAGAATTCCTGTCTCGTTGCGGCTCCTCTTGCGAATGTACAATGGGCTCAGAAAACCGAAGAGGGTAACGATACTGGGACAGGAGGTGGCAGGGGAGATCGAATCGGTAGGCCGAGATGTAAGACATCGTAAGAACGGCGACCATGTTTTCGCAGCCACCGGCATCCACTTTGGCGCGTACGCCGAGTACATCTGTCTGCCCGAGGACGGGATGGAAACAAAACCGGCCAACATCACCTATGAGGAAGCCGCCGCCATTCCTGTTGGGGGACTGAATGCTTTGCATTTTCTTCGCAAGGCAAGCATCCGGAGCGGGCACAAGGTCTTGATCAACGGTGCCGGTGGGAGCATAGGTACCATGGCAGTACAGCTTGCCAAATCATTCGGGGCTGAGGTGACTGCCGTGGATAGCACGAGGAAATTGGACATGCTCCGCTCCATCGGGGCCGACCATGTCATCGATTACACTCAAGAAGACTTCACCAAGAGCGGTGAGACCTATGATGTTATTTTCGACGTGGTAGGTAAGGGTCCGTTTTCAGGTTGCCTAAGATCGTTGAAGGAGAGAGGGATCTATCTCGTAGGTAACCCTACCCTGTCACGAAGAGTTCGAGGGCGATGGGCCTCAATGACAAGCAGCAAGAAGGTCATTGCTGGGACAGCGTCGTACAAGCCTGAGAACCTGATGTTCCTCAGGGAACTCATCGAGGCGGGAAAGATAAGAACAGTCATTGATCGGCGATATCCATTGGAGCAAGTCGTTGAGGCCCACAGGTATGTCGAAACGGGACACAAGAAGGGAAATGTAGTCATCACTGTGGAACATAACAGAACCTAGCAGGGCGCTGCACACCACCGCGATTCCTTTGCGTTACAGAACGGCAGGTGAGCTCGGTCTTCGTTCTGGCCCACGCATGATCAACTCGCTCCCACCGGTGGTTGAATCGGGGTTGTCCAGGGCGAGGAGTTTGCGATCCCCCGCGCGGGGCCGTCGAGCGTCTGCCTGCAGCTCCGCCGGGTCCACGATGACAACCTTGTTAAGGAGTGAATCGGCCTCGCCGCCACTTCTCCAATTCTTGCAGGATCCACGCGCGGACCCGGTCCGCTGCCACGGCCCGGATCCGGTCATGGATCGATGCGGAGCGCAGTCGTTGGGCGGCGCTTCGCTTCGACACAGGGACAGGAAGTCTCGGCACCAGGAAGTAGGATCCTTCGAGGCGAAGTTCCTCTCGCGCCGGATGCGTGCCTATACGTCTCAGTCGTCCGTGACTGGCTCGGGCGCCAGCCAGACTCCATCCTCGGCGACCTCGGGAGTCCGTTCACGCCCGAGCAGGACCGCGAGTCCCAGTCCCATCGCGCCCAAGACGGTCGCGCCCAGGAAGGCGTACCGGAACCCCGAAAGTCCAAGGAGCGGATCGAAGGCGCTCGCGACGGTCAGCAGGACCGCGAGCCTCAGGGGAAAGCCGAGGCGCTGGGAGGTCTGGATCAACCCGGACGCGAGGCCCTCTGCCCCGGCTTTCGTGCCGGCCAGGCCGGCGATCGCGAGCGCCGGAAACCCGATGCTCGCGCCCAGGGCCCAGACGACGCTCCCGGGTAAGAGCCCGGCCTTGCGCTGCGGCGGGCGAGTCCCGTCCCGTGGATTCCTGCGTCATGTTCTCGTGCCTCGACCTCGGCGGACCGGCACCCGTCTCATACCGATTCTCGTGGGAGGGGAGCGAAAGTGTCCGCCGACGCGTCGACCCTTGAAGCGGCGGGGGGCCATGTTGATTGGATTCGGCCGGGATCCGTCACACTTCATCCTCCGGTCACATCTTCGCGAGGAGTTCCTCGAGGCGGTCCCAGGTCTCCCGCGCCCCAGACTCCATGCCGGATTGAAGCATCCCATCGAGGTCCTCGACGGACTCGAAGAGGGACGTAATCGTCAGCTTCGTCCTGGCGCCCCGCTCCTCGAACGTCGCGATTTCCTCGACGATGTGGCCTGGCATCCCTTCGAACTCGAAGGTGGAGACGAGCCGCTCGGGCGGCACGACCTCCCGGTATTCCCCGCGGAACGCGTACTCCGTGCCGTCGGGATCACGGCCGAGGTACCGCCACCCCCCGCCCTTTCGCACATCCATCGTCTCGACCGTGGTCGTTTGACTCCGTGGCCCCCACCACTGCGGGATGAGCCTCGGATCCGTGTACGCCCGGAACACGCGCTCCCGAGGGGCGTTGAACACGCGCGACATGACGAGCTTCCGCTTCCCCCGGTCCGTGACGAACTCCGTCCCGGACGGTCCCTCCGCCAGGGAGGCCTCGAGCTTGTCGAAGGACTCGCTCCACCCTTGCTGCGCTCCGTCCTGGTGCGGCCCCGCAGGGAGTCCGGCGTGTCGCAGCGTCATCTTTGTCTTCCCTCCGAGGTCCTCGAGGACCACGGTCACGAGCATCTCCAACTGGATATCCGGGCTCATTCCGTAGTGCGTCGCCGGGACGACGTTGCCCTCTTCGTCCGCGAAGCTGTCCGTGCAGACGATCTTCTTCAGCGGAGTGATCTCGCGATAGACGCCCGTACTCCAGTAGTCCTTTCCCTCGGGGGATCGCATGCAGAAGAGATACTTGCCACCCACGCGGAAATCGATCGTGCAGGACGGCGCCGTGAAGCCTTTCGGCCCCCACCAGCGCGCGACCTGGTCCGGATCCGTCCACGCCTTCCACACGAGTTCGCGTGGTGCGTCGAAGACGCGCGTGATGGCGAGCTCGGTCTCCTTTGCGCGCCCCCGTCCTTTCGTCTTGGTCTTCGAGGGCACGGTCATTCCTCCCTCGTGCCCGCGAGCGGTCGAAGGCTCTTCGCTTCCATCGTTGTTTGCGTCATCGATGTTCCTCCAAGTGTTTGGCCAATCGGTCGAAGCGGTCTTCCCACAGGACGCGGTAGCGTGTGAGCCAGCCGAATGCGACGCTCAGCGGAGCGGCATCAATTTGGCAGCGGCGCACGCGCCCCTCGGGTTCGACCTGGAGCAGGCCCGCATCCTCGAGCACGCGCAGGTGTCTCGAGATGGCGGGAAGGCTCACCTTGTGCGGCTCAGCCAATTCGCTGACGGTGGCATCGCCGGCGGCGAGCTGCTCGATGATCGCCCGCCGGATCGGATGGGCCAGGGCCGCGAAGATCGCGTCCAGGTCGGGTTTGGCCGAGGATCGATTAACCATCTGGTTAACCGAAAGGCATGGCAGATATTTAACGATTTGGTTAAATGACGCATGGCCGAGGACCTCTGTGGAAGGCCGAACAGGAAAGGGGATTGCGTCCAAGTGGACGATGCCTCACTGCGCCAACGGAACCCGGTTCGACCCTCCTGAACCAGGGGCCACCACCGGAAGATCGTCCTAACCTTGTGGGACGCGCGGAGACTATGCCCGGAAACGCCGCTCTCTCCGTTCGAAGAGGAGGTCCGGAAGGAACATCAGGACGATGAGCAGGCCGAAGATGATGACGAGAGTCATGGGGCGATGCACCCCTCAATGTCTCGGTTGGGCCCGACGGGAAATTGCGAGCAGAACCGAAGCATCGCTTTCTCCTCGGGGTCGTATCGCGTCGGGTGCAGAATCCAAGGGAAGTTGCATTGGTCGCAGGATTCGTAGTCGAGCGCCGCGGGCGGCGACCCGTCGATCCCTTCCTCGTCGAGGAGGACGTGGCTCCTCTCGAACCGATCGAACGACCCTCCGATACGTATGGTCATTTCGGTTTTCCCTCGTGGCGTGAGCTCCGGTATCCGAAGGGCCGGCTTGAACGTGCGAGAGTAAGGCCGACGAGCCATTTTGCAACCTGAGGCAGGTTGGTGATAATTGCGTCATAGTTGCCTATATCCCCGGAACCCGGCGCGAGGCCCGGCCGTCCGGCTTGAGGTCGTCCGTCACCCATGACGTGCCGTGCGCCGGCCCGAGCGTTCATATCCCCCATGTGTTCTCCCCGCGCCATGGCCGATGTCGTCGAGGTCGTCCTCGAGTTCCTCCACGTGGTGTTCGGCGTCGCGTGGATTGGGGCCGTGTTCTACTCCGTGGGTGTCCTCCGCCGGGCGGTCCCGCGCATCGGCATGCCGGCCCGGAAGGAAGCGATGCGGCAAATCATCCCCGTCGCGACCCACTTCATCCCGATGGCGGCGATCGCGACGATCGTGTTCGGGACCCTCCTCTACCTCGTGAAGGGCCAGTTCAACCCTGCGGCGCTGTTCGAATCCCGGTGGGGTCTCACGATCCTGTCCGCCTTTGGCCTGACGATCGGGACGTTCGTGTTCGGAATGGTGTTCGTCGTGGGGACGTCTCGCAGGGTCCTGGGACACCTCGAGGAGGAGGCGTGCCCGCACGGGGACATCGTCGCAGGACTGCAGCGGCGGATCAACTCCTCTCAGATCATCACGCTGGCGCTCGGCCTGTGGATCATCGGGCTCATGGTCCTCGCGTCGTCCGGCGTGTGACCTCCAAGACGTCGCCTTCCCACGGGGGCGTCCAGCAGGTTGGGTCAACGCTCGGGCGAATCTGGATATAGCACGGTCCGCATCGACTCCGTTCGATCGGGTCCGTGCTCCAACGCTCTTCTGCGAATGGTCGTCGTTCCGCCCGTCGAATCCTGCCCGCCCTCTGTGCCATCATGGTCGTCGTCCTCCTCACGTCGACGGTATCGGGCGGCGCGCCTGGCACATCGTCCCCCAAGTCCGTCGGGACGACATCGGTCCGGCCGACGCAGTCCGCGACGATCGGGCTGTTCCAGCCCTTCGACTACTCCGTGATCCAACCCAGCACTCCGATCATCCTGAACGTCGGCGGAGGCTCCGTGACGGCGGTGCAGTACGCGCTCGATGACGGCTCGTGGATCGGTCTCTCTTTCCCCTACGTGATCAACACGTCGTCATGGGAGAACGGGACGCACGTCGTGCGGACGCGCGCGTTCGACGGCTCGGCGGTCGTTGGGACGCGAACGTTCGTCTTCTTCCTCGATCCGGCTGCGGGATGGCCTCCCGACGTGGTCCCCGTGGACGTGATCCTCGTCGGGTTCCCGGAGGATCCGGCGGCCATCGGAAGCCGGCTCCTCTCGACGTATCTCGCGCCCGTCGCCCTGGCCCCCGGGGCCACGGAGGTCCACACGTTCGAGCTCCGCCTTGCCTTCTCGGTCCGCTCCTCCTCGGCGAGCTATCACGACGCGCTCCTCGATGCAGCGCGCGGGAACGCCACGTACACGGATGGCCTCCAGGCCCGGCTCAACCGGACGAATCTCATCGACCAGCGCGACTCGAACGTCCCCCGCGACATCTTCGACTCCCTCGTCGGGTACGGGATCCGGTCGGAGTGGATGGAGTCCTACGTCCGGGCGAATCCTCCGTTTCCCCCGCGCTCGGCGCTCGGCTTCACCTTCTACGTGATGAACCTGAGCGCCCTCGACGATCCCTCATCCGGCGTGGACCACTGGTTCACCCGCGCGACGCGGGATCCGGACACGGGCGTGGACGAGGACTGGTGGCGGCTCGAATGGGACAACGACCTGAACACCCCGATGGGCTATGCGATGAGCATCTTCGGCGGACCGAATCGGACCGTGTTCGTCGACCCGACCGCATACGAGTGGTACTCCGACTGGACGTACATCTGGTGGGCTGGCGGCAACGACCGTGCGCCGTACGGGCTCCCGTACGACGAGACGCCGATCGGCGCTCGCGAGACGTACCTCGCGGAGATCCTGAACGATCTCATCGCGGGCCTGGGTTCCGTCCTGCCGTGGGGTCCGCCCCAGGAGCCGACCATTGAACTCCGGACGTATGTGATCGACGGCTCCGCGAACCTCACGGCCGCGGAACTGGACTGGATCTACACGCCCGCCGTCTTGCGGGACTATCTCGAGGCCTTGCTCCCCTTCCGGACGATCCGGATGAACACGACCCTCACGGACATCGCCTCCATGCCCCTCCTGCGCGGGGTCGTGGACGCAAACACGGCGTATGTCGGAGGCCGGGGACAAATCAACGGCACCGCGGTGTGGGACCACCTGTACGGGAACCGAACCCTCTATGCGCCGTCCCAGCCGGGCGTCCTCAAGGTGATTACGGCGGCCTTCGTGTACGACAACCGCTCGATGACCTTCGAGGGGCGGGAGTTCACGGGACTCGGCGGCCTCGGGGTGAGCGCGATCTTCCTCACGACGGACCGGCTCCTCTATGCCAACGGCACGCGACAGAAAGGGCTTACGAGCATCGTCGCTCACGAGTTCGGGCACAGCCTGGGGTACGATCACCAGTTCGGGCCGAACTACCGTGTGGACTTCGTCGACGGAAACATGGGGTACTTCCGGAACGAGCTTTCCTTCGGGGCCTTCTGGGAGGACGCCCTTTACCGCGTCCTGTTGACGGGGAAGCTCATGGCGATCCTTCAGCGGCTTGAGGGCCTTGGGCCCACGAACCTTTCGTCTGAATTCCGGTCCTACTACGCGGACTACCGCGCCCTCGACTTCCTTGCCGCACATGCCGGTCTGGCACAGGTCGAGGCGATGCTCGACGACCGCGTCGCCCCCACAGCCGACGCGGGCCCGGATCGGACGGTCCCTCCTGGCGTGACCGCGCGCCTCGATGGCCGCAGCTCGACGGACAACTTCCACGTCGTGAACTACTCGTGGGACTTCGGCGACGGGTCGGCTGCATGGAGCTGGGATCCCACGATCGATAAGGCCTGGGCCGTCGAGGGGACGTACGCCGTCACGCTGACCGTGTACGATGCGGCCGGGAACGCCGCGACGGATCGCGTCGTCGTGACCGTCGGGAATCCAGCGGGCGTCCTCCTCTGGATCCTCGTCGCCGTCGTAGGCGCGGTCCTCGCGGCCTCCGCGGTCCTCGTCCTTCGCGCCCGTCGTCGACGTCGAGCCCCGCCCGAGGCCTAGCGATTCTCCAGCGATCGGAACAATCTCACAGGAGGCCGAGCGCGTCCGCGGGATTTTCTCAGATTTGATATCGCTGCGGCGTGCAAGATGTTCCGTTTCGAGTAATCTTATAAGGCAGGCCCCTGTTGCCCAGCACGTGGCGCGAGGTTACCGCCGGAAGCGGTACTACTCGACGTTGCAGAGGATCCTCACGCATCTCTCCTCGGGGCCTCGTGAGCCGACGTCCCTGGGCGCGTACACGCAGGAGGGGATCGCAGCGGCGACGTACTCCGGACGGACGACCGCGACGAAGTGGCTCGCCCGCATGGAGTCGAGGGGCCTCGTCACGGGGGAGCGCGAGCACGTCCCCGCGCATCGGGTCCGGAAGACCGTGTACCGGCTCACACACGACGGCTGGGTCGACGCCTCACGGCTCCGCACACGCTTCGCGACGGACATCGTGGACGTGGTCGCACCGGACATCGATCCGACCCCGATGCGGGTCTCCGACATCCCGGACCTCTTCCCGGCGTACGTGAACCTGACCGCGACCGTGTCCCTCGTGAAGGGTGGGCGCCTCGATCTCACGAAGGTCCCCGGCATCGGGTCCGGGGCCATCGCCCCCGTCCTCTGGGGCGACACGGTCCGGCGGCTGGGACGGGTCTTCGGCCGCGCGGAGGAGTTCCGCTCCCTCGATGCCTGGGCGGGTTCCGCGTCGCCCGCCCTCGTGGTCACGGGGATCGCAGGCGTAGGCAAGAGCACGTTGGTCGCGAGCTGGCTCGTGCGCCAACGCCCTCGGCCGTACATCTACTGGTTCGAGATTCACGAGGGGACCACGCGCGCCGTCTTCCTTCGAGACTTCGCGGCGTTCCTCACGCGGATCGGCCGTCGAGGCCTCGCGACGATCCTCGCGGAGCGTCGCGCCGAGGCGCCGGCTGTCACGGTCCGCGTCCTCGAACACGAACTCCAAGACGCGGCACTCATCATCGTCCTCGACAACTTTGATCAAGCGCCGAAGGACCTCGCGAGATTCCTCAGGCACCCGGTCCTCGACATCTGCCAGTCGACGGCCTCGAAGCTCCTCCTGATTTCCCGGACGGTCCCGGGCTCCCTGGCTCGGCGGAAGGGCACGCGGGCCGAGAAGATCGAGATCCTCCGGGTGGACGGGCTCGACCGCGAGGCGTCCCTCTCCCTCCTCCGCGCGAAAGGCTTCGCGGGTAATGAGACCGCCCTCGAGGCCGCGGCGAGTTCCGCGCGTGGCCATCCGATCCTCCTGTCTTTCGCGGCCCAGACGGGATCCAGCGTGAGCGGCGAGATCACCCGCTACCTGGAGCGGGAGATATGGCGCACCCTGTCGAGACCCGAGAGGACGGTCCTCGAGGCCGCCTGCCTGTTCCGGGGACTCGTGCCGCTCGACTCCCTTCATTGCTTCTCGCCGGACTGGCAAACGGCCCTGCACGGTCTCCAGGCGAAGAACCTGTTCGCGCCGACGATCAGCGCGGGCGTCGTCGTGCACAACTCCGTCCGCGACTACATCCGCGATCGGCTCCCGGAAGGAAGACGACGCCAGTTCCACGGCCTCGCGGCGACGTACTTCCTGGACGGCATGGAGTCGCGCGACCGGCTCGAAGGGATGTACCATCTCATCGAGGCGGGTGACATGAAGTCCTTCGGCGCGTACCTCTCGACCTCCGGGATGGAATTGCTGGACTCGACCCCCGCGTCGGAACTCCTCGCGGTCCTGCGCAAGGTCGACCGGGCATCGCTCGACTCCCTCGCGAGCTGCATCTTCCCGGAACTCATGGGGGACACGCTGCGGGCCGTGGGCGACCTGCAGCCCGCGCTGCTCGAATACCGTCATGCCTTGCAACGGTCGGAGACGGAGAAGCATCCTGAGCGGACTCCCGGACTCCTTCGAAAGGTTGCGACGATCGAACGCTGCCGCAATGAGCCCGCGAAAGCCCTCGGCCACTTGGTCGAGGCGCAGGCGCGTCTCAAAGAGCATCCGGACCTCGCGACGACAGGCGAGGTTCTGCGGGAGATGGGGCTTCTGGAGAAGACGCGGGGTCGTCTCGAGGAAGCAGCTCGCCGGCTGAGCGAGGCGGTCGACATCGCCACGGAGGTTTCGGAACCCGGCGCCCTCGCTAGGAGTCTGAGCGCGCTCGGGACGATTGAAAGGACCCGCGGTAACTTGGAGCAGAGCCTCCAGTACAAGCTCGAGAGCCTCCGGATCGCCGAACGTGGCGCCAACCTTACGGAAACCGCTAGGTCTTCCGTTGCTGTCGGTGTCTCCCTCCACGAACTCAGCCGCCACGAGGAAAGCCTGAAGTATTACGATCGGTCGCTCCAGCTGGCTCGCCTCGTTGGCAACATTCGGTTGCAGGGGTATTCCATGATGAACCGTGCGGCTGCCATGATGGATCTTGGCCTGTACCAGGATGCCGGCCCGGTCATCGAGGAGGCGAAGCGTCTCATTCAGATCTTGGAGGAACGCGACACCCTCGCATTGGTTGATATTTCTGAAGGCCAGCGAGAGATGGGACTGGGCCGTTGGAACCGCGCGACCCGGCTTTGGGAGCGCGGCCTTGCCACGTTGAAGGATTTCGGGGATGTGACGGACTACGCGCGAGCGCTCATGTACGTTGGCAAGTTTCATCTCGAGAAAGGGGAAGTTCGACCGGGCCAACGATTCCTCGACGAAGCCGCTGCGATTGCGAGAGAGCTGGGCGACCGTTCCTTGACTGCGTCCATCGAGGCATTATGGGAACCCTCAGAGCCCTCGCACACCGACTCCCGCCCTTAACGCAACTCCAATACGCCTAATCCGGCTCCTTCGGCGGTCCTGCCAGCGAGCTCACCTCTAGGACGGGCGGAGCGGGTTGGTATCGCATTTAAGAATGACGCCTCTTGTTCCGTTTTTCCGCCATCCGCCTCGCCGTGCGGGAATTTATGGGCCGACCGGCCATCCCCCGGCATGGTCTCGTTCCCGGATCCGAGGGCGCATCATCCGTTCCACATGCACGAGATGATTCGCCGGCAGCCCGTGTTCCTTTCCGAGACGCTCGATCGCGTCGGTCGTGTAGGTGCCGGCTCCTTTCTTCCGCCATCTCGCCGTCTCGTCGTGACGGGATGTGGCACCTCCTTTCACGCCGCGATGTACGGCGCCCGGCTCCTCCACGCGGTCCTCGCTCCGCGTGTGTGTGTCGAAGCGACGCACGCGTACGGCCTCGCTCATGATTCCGTCGCGCCTCCGCCCGGGTCGACGGTGCTCGGCGTGAGCCACAGCGGCGCCACGCCCACGACGAACCGAGCCCTGTCGAGGGCGAGGAAGGCGGGTCACCGCACGCTCGCCCTGTGCGGCCTCGCGAACACTGACATGGAGGCGGTCGCGGATGCGACCCTCGTGATCGGGTCCGTCCACGACCGTTCATGGGCGAACACGATGAGTTACACCTCGCAGCTCGCGGCGTTTGCGTCCTTGGCCGCCCGGGCGGGCCGCAGAGGCGCGGGGTTCCTCCCGGACCTCCGGGCCCTCCCGCGCCTCGCGCAGACGGCGCTCCGATGCGAGACCCCGATTCGTGCGCTCGCGCGCCGGGTCGCCCGCGCACCCCACGTCACGTTCCTCGCCAGCGGTTCGGACGAGACCACAGCCCAGGAGGCCGCCCTGAAGATCCGCGAGACCTGCAGTCTTCCCGCGGTCGGATATCACGCGGAGCAGTTCCTCCACGGACCCTTCCTGTCGATTGCCCGCAGGGAGCCCGTCGTCGCGCTGCGATCGAAGGACGACCGCGCTCGGTTCGAGACGATCCTTCACGCCCTCTCGCGGTCCGGCGCCGACGTCACGACCGTCGGGGAGAGCCCGCGAGCCGAGATCCGGCTCCCTCGCATCCATCCGGCCCTTCGCCCGATTGTGTCCGTGATCCCGATGCAGTTCCTCGCGTACTATGCGGCCCTCGCGCGGAAGACGAACCCGGACATCATGCGGACGGATGTCCCACGATATCGCGCGGGGGGGGAGGCGCTGTTC
>Ga0209002_10002565_pt1 | contig 14611 bp, 14 predicted proteins | sample Rifsed16ft2_FD_184010 | JGI IMG/M metagenome (GOLD analysis project Ga0209002, IMG submission 184010) | Soil microbial communities from Rifle, Colorado, USA - sediment 16ft 2 (version 2) | ecosystem: Environmental > Terrestrial > Deep subsurface > Rock core/Sediment | place: Rifle, Colorado...
ACAATGTCACATTAAACATCTGTTCTATGAATTCGGTTCGGCTGATCTGCCATATGTGGAATTCTCAGCTAGATTCGGGCTATATTTCCTAAATATAGTGATGGCAACAATGCGCTATATATGGCGGTGTGCAACCAAAACGTCCTGTATATAGCGGATGTGACATTGTCAAACTAGTCAGGAAATACATTCACACGAAACACATACACTTGAAATGAAGTCTCATCTTAAGTCTCCTATCCGCGAAGGGAGATTTTTGTTTGTGGATGGACTCACCCCTGCCGCTCTCCTAAAAAGGAGAGGGATTTTGCTTGGCAGAAAATCATGTATGATTGGGACATAGGTATTCAAAAATGGATTTCTGGCCCGTAATTATTGAGGTTTGGCATGAACCCTGTAGTTAAACCTGATACGCGAATTAAAGATATTGAAGTCACTGACGACTCTGTCATCGCCCATTTAATGGACGGGCGCACAATTAGCGTGCCGTTAGTCTGGTCGTGGCGATTGATGGAAGCGACATCCAAACAGCGCAAACATTACGAAATCATTTGGGATGGCGGTCCCAGTCACACATCCGCTGCAACCACATCGTTTTTGCGATCTCGGTATGGATCATGGTTGCGAGTCTTATCCACGCCAGCGCATTCCTCCTGGCTCAATCAAGCCGAAATTCTATTGAAAAGTTTTGAGGTGCGCTATTTGCAACGTGGCAATTGGACCAGTCGTCAACATCTGATTGATCATTTGTACGACAGTACGCCGGAATACAATCGTTTATGGGCTCAACCGATTAATTGGTCATGGACTCGGCGCGACCTCCATAATTGGGCTGAGAAAAAATCAACATGACTATGTTAAATTACTTTTCAAACGCACCACTAGTACGGTACTCGCCGTAGATGCCAGGGATAAGCGCACGCTGGAAGCAGTATCCACCTTAAGACAGGTGAAAGTGATTCTAGGATAATTACCCATTAGTCCGGTAGTCAAGTAGTCGGATGGTCCTGTAGCCAAGTATCCTCGCTCATCTTCTCTCCATTTTTGACCCCGCGTCCGACGCACAGTGGTTGCTCCTCTGGATATACCCTCCCAGTACGATAGAAGACTGGTCCCCGCAACGCTCGTTCGTACAGCCTCAGGTATCGGCAAGTTGCTGTTCTTCGGGCTTCTGAGCGGGAACAACGCGTTTCTTTGGGACCCCAACGTGAGCGGTCCGGCCGTTTTCAGTGCTACCGCTACCCGGTTCAACAACGACCATCCCGTTAGTAGAAGGCACTCGCAGCAAGATACGCCGCCCACAAGTAGGACAATACCACTCCTCCGCGCCAGAGGGATGAGTTTTTTCCAAAACCATTTCATGTTGTTGCTCATTCATTGAATCACTCCTTGACAGATAGGATATTAAAACAGAACGGATCCAAACTCCGGGCCCGTTGGCAAAGCTAAAGCAATTTCTGTTCCTCGGTCGCCTGGGGTAGTAGCCGTGCTAGCGACCTAGCTTTAAATCCATAACTTTGAGTCCTAGACTCTTACAAAGAGTTTAGTTACCTGTAACATGCCTAATTAACAGGACGAAAAAAGGATCGTTTTGCGCTCGTTATCGATCTTCCCTAAAATTTACCACGAATGAAGGGCGAAAAATTCCACTAACGCACCATCATCTCTTCCAACTTCTTCTTCACGTCAGGCCATTCCGTATCCAGAATACTATAAAATACCGAATGACGATAATGCCCGTCGGGCAGGATCATGTGATTACGAAGCACGCCCTCTTTCACCGCGCCGATGCGTTCGATGGCTTTTTGCGAGCGTTCGTTCCGCAAATCCGTTTTCAATTGTACGCGAATGCAGCCAAGGGTCTCAAAGGCGTGACACAGCATCAAATACTTACATTCAGTATTCACCGGCGTCCGCTGAAACTCAGATCCATACCACGTGCCGCCAATTTCAAGTCCACGATCATTGGGCATTGTGTTCAAGTAACGCGTCGCACCAGCCACACGACCCGATGCAAGATGAATGGCAACAAAGGGCAGGTCTGTGCCTTTCTCTGCGCGTGAGAGAATATCCATCACCCAATTGCGCATATCTTCCACAGTATTCATATTTCCATAAACCATAAAATCCCAAAACGTCTGGCCCACACCGATCTCGGCCAAAGCCGGAATGTGCGATTCCGTCATGGGTTCAAGCCGCACGTGTTTGCCTTGTAATACAACGGGTTTAACTTCCATGATTGCTCCTAATGAAAATGATGTCACTGCGAGCCTTCGGCGAAGCAGTCTCCTGTTACGAGGAGATTGCTTCGCCGAAGGCTCGCAATGACAAATCAGAACTTCAGCCACTCCTCTTCAGGTGTATCCTGTGTGGGCAGGTAGGGCATCTTCGGGCCCTCCACGCCCAGCAATTCGCTTAACGCGGCACGCATGGCGGTGCGATCGTCCCATAAATGTTCACGCGCGCCAAAACACATGGACTGCTCATGACCCTTCCCGCAATACAGGACAATGTCACCATCACGCGCGAGACGAAGCGCGAATCGGATGGCTTCGCCTCGATCCGGGATTCGCCAGAATGTTTCTCCTTCGTGTCCTCCCTTGGACCCTTCGACACTCCCTTCGGTCGCAGGGCGGTGCCTCGCGCCTGCCGCCATTTCCTCAAGGATTCCATCCAACGACTCGGTGCGCGGGTCTTCAGCAGTCAGCACTGTGAGATCAGCCAGTTCTGCAGATGTTTCTGCCATCATGCGGCGTTTGGCCTTGTCGCGTAAACCTGCTGAGCCGAAGACAGCAATCACGCGGGGATGCTTTGCCACAGAGTTCACACACCTGCCCTGGCGGGCGGTGCCAGGGGAGTTTTCTGAGTTTTTCTTTTCGGTTTTCTCAAGGCTCTCTGTGATCTCCGTGGCTGGCTTAAGCATTTCGCGCGCGGCCTCCAGCACAACTTTCAGTGCATTCGGCGTGTGTGCGAAATCAACGATGGCGGTGAAGTTCTGACCCATGTCAATCCGTTCCATGCGACCAGGGATTCCTTCAAGCGAAGCAATTCCCTGTGCGGCGATCTCGGGTTTTATCCCCAAACCATAGGCTGTCGCAGTCAACGCAGCCAGGCAATTCGAAACGTTATAGGCTCCAACCAATTTACTCGAAAAGGGAATTTCAAAATCCTTACTCTTCGCCGTAAAATGAATCCCCGATGGGCTGTAGCGAATATCTACAGCGCGGACATCCGCATCTTCACCTAGCCCATAATTTAGTTTTTTGACTCTAATAAAGTTATTCAGGAAGTCAAATGATTTGACATCATCACGATTGATCACACCCAAACGCGGATTTCCCTGTGGTTTTTCAGAAGTCTTTTCAAGGCTTTCAAACAATCTTGCTTTCGCGGCGCGATAGTTTTCATAGGAGCCATGTTCATCCATGTGTTCATGCGTAATGTTCGTAACAACTCCGATATCAAACTCACAGGCATCCACACGATATTGCGCCCAGCCGTGCGATGTGGTTTCAAGGACTACATGAGTTAATCCCGCCTCCACCATTTTGGCAAGATAGCGCTGCACATCCTGCGCGTCGGGTGTGGTAACGTGGAATCCCGTATCCAGCACCTCATCGCCGATCACCGCGTTTACGGTTGATATCATGCCGGCTTTGATCCGCGCGGCGAGCAGGATCTGGTAGATCAGATTCGTCGTGGTAGTTTTGCCGTCCGTACCGGTAACGCCGATCACCCTCAGCTTGCGACCCGGCCAGTTGTAAAACGCGGCAGCCATCCAGGTCAGCGCGCGACGCGGATTGTCGAGTCGAACGTACGGGACGGTGAGTCCGCTTAGTCCCCTTTCCCCCACCACCGCGACCGCGCCATTCTCAATTGCCTTTGAGATGTAATCGTGCCCATCTGCAGACCCGCCTTTCATGGCGACAAAAAGATAACCTGGTTTGACCGCGCGACTGTCAATCGCGATGCCCGTGATCGGAATATTGGGGATATTCGCCATGCAAAAAGGCAACGGCAATTCGGCAAAGATGTGTTGGAGCGATTTTTGATTTGACATGATTAAAGAAAAAGAGGGCTCTGGTATTTTACCAAAACCCTCCTTCAAGACTTCCGAAATCTGATAATTTACTTAAGGCTCTGGCGAAGACCTTCGAGCTTGCCCGCGACGGAACCATCAAGCACCTTATCACCCACTTTGATCACGAGGCCGCCCAGAATGGACGGGTCGACCCGGAAGGTGACAGCCTGCGCGCCGACTTTGGCGAGCACACCCGTCTTTACGGATTCCTCCTCTGCCTTGCTCAACGGGAGGGCGCTCGTAACCTCAGCAGATTCACCTTTGAAGCCCGCGTCATCAAGAACGACAACCTTGCCGGATTTCACGCCGGAGAAGAATTCATCGAGCAAAGCGCGTTGCTTCTTTTCATCCAGCGCCTCGCCGACCAGTTTATTCGCGGCGGCAATCGCGAGTGCTGCAACCTGACTACGCAGGTCTCCGAGAATGCGATTCCGCTCGAGCTCGGCTTCGGCAACAGCAGCATCGCGAGCCGTGGCGATATCGGCTTCAGCAGCAGCCTTCACATCGTTCGCTGCGGCCGCGGCGCGTTCGGTCGCTTCGCCTACGATCTTACTGGCCTCAACCTGGGCTTCAGCGCGGATCTTATCCGCATCCTTTTGTGCATCTGCGCGCGCTTCGGCCGCGACACGGGCATCTTCCAGGCCCTGTGCAATTTTCTGTTTGCGGGTCTCCATCATGTTCAGCATGGGCTTGTAAACCCAGGCGTTCAACGTCAGGAGAACGATGAAGAACGCGATGATCTGAACAATGAGCAGACCGAAATTAATACCAAGTGCTTCCATGCGCTGCTCCTATCTTAGACAACTTTGAAGAGCATGAGGAACGCGATGACCAGACAGTAGATCGCGATCGCTTCAGAGAACGCGATGCCGAGGATCATATTGGTCAACAGGTTACCGTAGGTATCCGGGTTGCGAGCCATACCAGTCAGCGCGCCCTGCACGCTCAAACCGATTCCCACACCAGCACCTGCAGCACCAATCATAGCCAGACCAGCGCCAACAAAGCGAGCGGCATCCAAAATATTTCCTTCCATGTTAAAGCCTCCTTAGGTTTATCCTATTCATGTATAGTTGGCGTTCTCTGACGCCGAATGCGCTAGAGAGCGCATCCTTACTCTCTAATGCTCTGCGTGCTCTTCTCCGTGGCCCTGCGTGGCCTGCGCCATAAAGACCATGGTCAACATACCAAAAACGAACGCCTGGATCACGCCCACGAACAATTCGAACATCATGACCATCGCGGGCAAAATCGAGATCTTGCCAAGCAGTCCTGCAACGATCGCGACCAGCACGATCCCTGCAAACATGTTACCGAAAAGACGGAAGGCAAACGAGAGGATCTTGGAAAGTTCCGAGATCAACTCAAGCAAGCCGACCAGAAAATCCATCGCGCCGAAGAATGGCACTTTGAACATCCTGCGAGTATTGAAGAACTTGCTAAAATAACCCAATCCCTGCGCTCGCAAACCAATGAATTGGATTGCGATCACCGCGACAATAGCCAGCGCAGCAGTAAAGTTCAAGTCCACGGAGATACCGCGGAAGAATGGAGCAAGTATGTAGCCGCCTTCTTCCACTTTTGTGGGAAGAAGATTTGCCCAACCGCCACCAAGTTCCTGGATTGCATGACCTTCGCCGTGTGCTTGATGCAAAACACCGATTGACTCAAAACCGGGGATCAACTTGAGCAAATTGGCAAATAACACATAAATCATGATGGTCGCAAACCACGGGAAGATGGCCCTCGCCCATTTCGCGCCCGCGGAGCCTTCCGTCAGGTTGTAGAGTAATTCCAGAATGGCTTCCATCAGATTGCCGATGCCGCGCGGCACAAGATCAGTCTGTGCACTTTGTTTCAAAGACAGATTGGTGAAGTACGCAATCACCACAAGCAGGACAATTGTCACTAGCAGTGTGGGAATCGTATTCACCAAGTAAAGAGGCCCAAGGCCAAGGAAGTTCTCGACAATCGGCTCTTCGATCAATTTCTCTGGGGCAACCGCGATCTCAGGCTGAACGGGCACGAAAATCCCACCCAGAATAAAGCCCGCTATCATCAGCACCAGCACGACCCATCGGCGCCAGGGTCTACGTTTTTCCTGTTCCAAAGTCCGCCTCCTACGACGAAATATCAGAGTCTTTTTCTGCTTTTTCCTTCAACCGTGCGAGTGTCCTGCGCGCCACAACGAGCATCACGATCACCGACACGGGGATTCCGGCAAACAGCAAAGCCAGCGTAATAACCGGCTTTGTACCGAACAGATTATCAAGCCACAATCCACCGAAAACAGAACCCAGAATGATGATCAGGGTCAGGCATCCTACCTGGCCGATCATTACAATAAGCAGCGTATTAAGGATGCTGCTGCCTTTTTTTTCCGATTGTGCCATGCTGCACGATTATAACTGACAGGCTAAAAGTATGTCAAATCAGATAGCCTATATCGCATCGCTTCGATCCTCCTTACAGTCGTCAGCGCAAGCTTTCGAAGCCGATAATTGTTTCCGTTATGGAGTCCGACAGCCTGCTGTCGGCTATACGGGAGCAAGCTCCCGCACTCCAAACTAAAACAGATTCAACGCCGCCGCGTCCGACCAGCTGAACCACGGAGCAAACAGCGTTCCAATCAAGATAACGCCGAACACCAGCACTACAAGAGCGATGGCATACGGGCGGGTCAACGGGACGGGGTGATTTTCCTCATCCTGGTTCGGCATGCGATAGAGGTACACATATTTCAATACATTCAAGTAGTAGTACACGCCGATGGCCGAATTAATTATGCCAATGACAACCAGCCACACATAGCCAGCCTGTACGCCCGCCGCAAAGACAACAACCTTTGCCACGAAACCGCCGAAGGGCGGCATGCCCGCAAGTGACAGGAACGCAGCCAGCATCATTAATGCCAGGCCGGGATTGCGCCTGCTCATGCCTGCATAATCGGTAATCTCCTCAAGCCCTGTCACGCGGCTGAATGCCATAACGATACCGAAGGCAAGGAGATTAGTGAGGATATACGCTGCCAGATAGAATACCACACTCGCGACGCCCAGTTGGGTGAGGGCAATGACTCCGATCAGCACGTACCCCGCGTGCGCGACCGATGAGAACGCCAGCAGGCGTTTGATGTTCGTTTGCGGCAACGCAAGCAGGTTACCGACAGTCATCGTAACGGCAGCCAGGACAGCCAGTACCGCCGTCCAGGAGGAGGCGAGATCGGGAAATGCCACGATGAACAGGCGGGTGAGGACTGCAAATCCCGCGGCTTTCGAGGCAGTGGACAAAAAACCGGCCACGGGAGTCGGGGAACCTTCATATACGTCGGGCGCCCAGAAGTGCAAAGGCACAATCGAAACTTTGAAGCCGATACCTACAAGGATGAGGGCCAAAACACTGAAAGTGGTAACAAGTTCCAAATTGCCAGCCTTGAGCATGTCAGCCAGTTGATAGAGATCGGTCGTCCCTGTAAAGCCGAAGACCAGGCTGAACCCATACAGCATGACCGTGGACGTCAACGCGCCGAAAAGCAGGTATTTGAATCCAGCCTCGGTTGATTTATCGTCAGCCAGCATGAATCCTGCAAGAATGTAGAGCGGGATGGACGTGGTCTCAATCGCCAGGTAGAGCATGACCAAATCCGCAGCAGAAGCCATCAGGTTCATGCCGAGAAGCGAGGCAAGCAGCAGAAGATAGGCTTCCCCGCGATGTCCCACCTTCTCGTTATCCATCAAGAGAAGGGCAGTCGCCGCGCCCGCGAACATGAAGAGCATCTTGAAGAAGAATCCCAGCCAGTCGAAGCGCACGGTGCCGCCCAGCGTGGAGATCGGCTCGCCGGGTCTGGCAAAGAGCAGACTGATCACCATCGCAGCCAGCAGACCGACAGCAGTCAGCCAGCCCACGTTACGACGCTGTTCCTCCTTCCAAAATGGTTCCACTACAAGCACGAGCAGGCCAATCGTGAGAATGAGGATTTCAGGGAGGATGGAGGCAAACAAAGTTGATGTGAACATTATGCACCTCCCAGCAGGCGGAGGATGTTTTCGACGCCAGTTTGCACCAACGGAACCATGAAGCCGGGGAACAGGCCAATGAGGATCATGAAAAGGCACAGGGTTGTGATGGCAATCTTATCCAGCACAGTGACATCAGTCAGATGACCCTCGAATTTCTCAGGCATGTTACCGAAGAATACCTGTCCGATATTGCGCATGATATACCCCGCGGTGATGATGATAGAGATAATGGCGATGACAGCCACCAACCATTGCCTGCCCCAAACACCCATGAAGATGGGGAATTCAGCGATAAAGCCAGAGAAGCCGGGCATACCCATGGATACAAGGCCGCCGATGATGAAACCGATCGCGGCAAATGGCATCACTTTGTTCATACCACCCAGCTCGGGGATCTCACGCGTATGAGCGCGGTCATAGATCATACCAACGACCGCAAAGAAAAGCGCCGTCATCACACCATGCGAAAACATTTGTACCCCGGCGCCCAGGAGGCCCTGGCGATTGAGCGTGGAAAACCCCAGCATCACAAGCCCCATGTGCGAAACAGAGGAAAAGCCGACCATGTATTTGAAATCTGTTTGCACAAAGGCAATGTATGCTCCATACACCACCGCGATGGCAGCGAAAGTCATGATGAGCCACGACCAGCTCTGCGCGCCCTGCGGCAGGAGCATGATCCCCACCCGCAGCGCGGCGAACGCGCCGAGTTTCATCAACACCCCTGCGTGGAACATCGAAACGGCTGTGGGCGCGGCAACGTGCCCGTCAGGTGACCAGTTGTGGAAGGGCCAGATGCCACCCAGCACCGCGAAGCCAAGGAAGACGGGCAGGAACCAGATGTTCTGGAAAATCTGCGAGAAGCCGGCCTTTTCCATTTCAAGCATGTCAAAGGTAAGCACGCCCGTATTTTGGTATTGAACCCAGTACATAACCAGCACACCGACCAGGGAAACCACTGAGCCAAGGAACAGGTAGAGGGTCAGCTTCATCGCGGCGTACTCGCGGGTCACGATCCAGCCCCAGATGGCGATGAGAAGGTACATCGGGAAGACTGCGATCTCATAGAAGAAGAACAGCATGAACAAATCCAGTGAGACGAACACACCGAACACACCGCTCGCGAGGATGAACAGGAAGGCAAAGAACTCACGCGGGCGGTCCTGAATGCCAGCCATTACATGCTTATCATCATCACCCCAGGAGATCAGCACGCCGGTGAACATCACCACACCGGTCAGCAACACGAGTGGTGTGCTCATGCCATCCACGCCGAAGTGCAGGCTGATGCCGAGTGCGGGAAGCCAGTTGTATTTCTCAATGAATTGGTAACCAGCCGCTGCCTGGTCGTAGTTAAAGTACACCCCGAAAGACAGGATCAGGGCAAAGCTCGCGGCCGCGAGTGCAACCGCGCGGGCCTCATTCTTGCGCTGGGCGGGCAGCAGCAATATCAGCAGTGCCGCGGCAATCGGTGTAAACGTGATGACACTGAGAACAGGAAAATCCATCATCCACCTCTTAGAAAAGCATGCCCACGGCTTTGTTGATCACATTCAGAATCCACCCGGGCCACAGGCCGATCCACAGGATCAGCACCATCAGCGGCGCCATGACAAGCACCTCGCGCGTGTTGATCTCGGTCAGCTTGTGTTCGCCGTGCGCCCAGTGTTCATTCAATGGGCCATGCAAAACTTTCTTGATTCCTTTCAGGATGTAAGCGCCCGTGAAGAGCAGGCCGAGCATTGAGATAGCCGTGTAAGCAGTAAGGATCGGCCATGACCCCCGAACCACCAAAAACTCGGAGATAAAGCCATTAAGCCCGGGCAGGCCAAGCGACGCCATGCTGGTAAAGATCAGGATACCGCCGTAAACGGGGACGAGCGGGAATAACCCGCCGAACTCTTCGAGGTTACGCGTATGGGTTCGTTCATAGATCACACCGACCAGGAAAAACATGCCCGCCGCTGATAAGCCGTGATTGAACATCTGGAGGATGGCTCCATTCAATGCAATATTTGCATCGATCGTTCCGGATGCCAAGCCTGCCGCCGCTATACCGAGCACTACAAAGCCCATATGGTTTACGGACGAGTACGCGACGAGCCGCTTGAAGTCAGTCTGACCGTAGGAGCCGAACGCGCCAAAGACAATCGCGGCGGTCGCAAGGAGTGCCAGCGCGCCCGCGAAGATTTTCGCTTCAAAAGGATATAGCGGAAGGATGAGTCGCAGGAAGCCATACGCGCCCAGTTTGAGCAGAACACCGGCCAGGATCATCGAGCCAGCCGTCGGCGCTTCGGTGTGTGCATCGGGAAGCCATGTATGGAATGGCCAGACAGGGACTTTGATCGCAAACGCAATGGCAAATGCCCAGAAGGCAATGGTCTTGACCGTTTGGACAGGCATACCCAGGAGCAGGGAACCCGGCTCGAGAGAATTCCAACGTTGATATAACGTGAGCAGGTCGTAGGTCCCGAAAAGAACGCCAAGCATCTGAACTGCCAGCAGGAGTCCGAGCGATCCACCCATGGTGTAGATCAGGAATTTGAGCGAGGCGTAATTCCGGTTTGCACTCCCCCACTGGTTGATGAGGAAGTACATCGGCACGAGACCCACTTCCCAGAAGACAAAGAAGATCAAGAGGTCAAGCGCCAGGAAGACGCCCAACATCCCGGTTTCAAGGAAGAGGAACAACATCATGTATGGCTTGACGCGGTCTGAGATGCTGAAGGATGCCAGAATGGCAAGCGGCGTGAGAAGCGTGGTCAGCAAGACCATGGTGAGGGAAAGCCCATCCACACCGAGATGCAGGGAGGAGCCAATCGCTTCGTACCAGACATAAGACTCTTCGAATTGAAAGCCAGGCTGACCGGCTTCAAAGCGGAACCACACCACCAGCGAAAGCAGGAAGGGGATGAGGCTCGCGCCAAAGGCAAACCAGCGTGTAAGTTTGTCTTCACCCTTCGGCAGGAAGAGGATGATTATCGCCGCGATGGACGGCAGGAACAAGATGAGCGAGAGAAGATGAGTATCGATGAAGTTCATCACTGACTCCTTAAGCCAGCTGCCTGAAGTATCTGAAGTAGAAGTACAACGCGGCGCCAACCAGCATAAAGACAAACAGCGCGAACATCAGATATTGCTGGATCCGGCCAGTCTGTACAGTGCGCAGGTTGCGGCCGAACCACCATGTGACCTTGTATGAGCCATCCCCCACAGCCTCATTGACGATCAACAGGTCAATGTATTTGCGGATAAACGAGCCAATCTTGTCGGTCACAGGCCCGAAGATATGCAGGATACCGTCAATCAAACCCTGGTCCATCCACCTGGAGACGAGAGTTTCAGCGACCCAGTATGCAGGTTTGACGAAGAGAAAATCATACGCTTCATCAAAGTAATACTTGTTCTTGAGAAGCGGGATTTGCAGCTTATCTTCGCTAACTGAATTGACATTTCGATAGACCAGCCATCCAAAGAACAGACCTCCAAGAGCTACCGTGAGAGAAGTAATCAGCGGGATCCAATTAAATGCAAGGGCTTCTGGATGTTCGGCTAATGTACCGCCCACAAATTCATGGAACCAGTTCGGGACAAGCCCACCCAGGCCAGGGAAATGTTCGGGGATGCCAACCCAGCCGTACCCGATGGCAAAGATCGAGAGAATGATCAGTGGAACGGTCATCGTCCAGGGAGTCTCCTGCGCGTGCTCGGCTTCCTTTGTGCGGGGTTCGCCGAGGAAGGTCAATGTGATCTGGCGCATCGTGTAGAAGGCAGTCAGGAACGCAGCAATTGCGAGAGTCCCGAAAACCCAGAGATGGCCATGACCGAACGCATCCGCGAGGATCTCATCCTTCGACCAGAAGCCAGCCGTAATCAGCGGGAAACCCGAAAGCGCGAACCCGCCGATCAGGAATGTCCAGAAAGTGATCGGCATCTTCCTGCGCAGGCCTCCCATGTTGAACATATTCTGCGGGTCCACATGGTGATTGCCAGTGTGTAGAACTCCGTGCTCCATCCCGTGTATGACAGAACCGGAGCCCAGGAAGAGCAACGCTTTGAAGAAGGCGTGGGTGATGAGATGGAAAGCCGCAGCTACATACGCGCCGATCCCCAGTGCGGCGATCATGTATCCGAGCTGTGAAATCGTCGAGTAAGCCAGGACGCGCTTGATGTCGTTTTGTGCAACCGCGATCGTCGCCGCGAACAAAGCCGTGAACGCGCCGATGAACGCAATGATGGACATCGTGGTCGTCAGACCGTGACCGGTGAAATCCGCAGTGATGAGCGGGAACATGCGAATGACCGCGTACACACCAGCCGAAACCATCGTCGCGGCATGGATCATCGCGCTGACGGGGGTGGGACCTTCCATCGCGTCAGGCAGCCAGACATGAAGTGGGAACTGCGCCGATTTTCCAACAGTGCCGATGAAGAGCAACAATCCGATCAAGCCCGCGGCAGATAAACCGAGGACCGGTGTCATCGTTGTGGCAAGTACCTGAAGTGTTTCCTCCGTGAAGATTTCCCGGAAGGAGAGCGTGCCCGTTGCTGAATACAAGTAGGCAATGCCGAGCAACATAAACACATCGCCGATGCGTGTGGTCATGAAGGCCTTCACTGCCGCATCACGCGCGGAGGGTTTGGCGTACCAGAAGCCGATCAGCAGATACGAGCACAAGCCCATGATCTCCCAACCCACAAAGAAGGTGAGCAGGTTATCCGAGACCACAAGCACATACATGCCAAAGGCGAACAGACCGAGGAACGCAAAGAAGCGCGAGTACATCGGCTCAACGGACGGCACAACGTGCTTGTGTCCGTGTTCTTCAACGGTCGCGCCGTGAGGCGGCAAGCCTTTCACATCATTGCCGCCTTGGGGCTGTCCGAAGTTTTGGTAACCAACGCTGTACAGGAAAATCATGAAGATTGTGATGGATACAAAGAACAGCACCGCCGCGCCAGTTGGATCAATCAGCACACCGATCCTGAACCAGGTGTCACCTATCGGTAACCAGTTCACCGATGATTCAAAAGGATGCTCGCCCAGGTGCTCCACGCCGAGTGCGCGCACAAACACAATCATGCTTCCGAGCCATGAGAGGAATGCCGCGCCAACAGCCAGGCCATGGCTGAGCGCTTTATTCTTATTCGTGAATAACACGATCAGAAAAAACGCCAGGACGGGGGGCAGTGGGATAAGCCAAATCAATGCTTCAGTCGTCATGGATCCCTACCACTTCATCATATCAATATCATCCGCAATCACAGTGTTACGTTTGCGGTACACGGAAATCACAAGCGCGAGACCCACAGCCACTTCCGCCGCAGCCACCGCGAAGACAATGATCGCGAACACCTGTCCCGCCATATCGAGAACGTTACCGTATCTCCAGAAAGCGGCCAGGTTGATGTTCACAGAGTTCAGCATCAATTCAATGCCGAGAAGAATGGCAACCGCGTTCCTTCTTGAAAGCACGCCGAACAGACCAATGCTAAAGAGCGCCGCGGCCAGAATGAGATACCAGGAAAGTGGAACCATCGCGCGCCTCCTATTTCCGGTTGAACGCGACGTACACCGCGCCCACCAACGCCGCCACCAGCAGGACCGATGCAACTTCGAACGGCAGGACAAAGGCATCCGGCGAGACCAGTGCATTGCCCAGCTCAGCCACCGCATCAAACCCGGACGGGATGCCTGACGCGGTTTTCGAAAGGCCATTCCAACCCTGAAGCAGGGAGTACAAGCCGGCGAAGACCAGCACCGCGATCAACGCACCGACCCACCAGCCCCTGTTCGTCTGCGGACCTTGATCACGCATGTCTTTGCGTGTGAGCATCACAGCAAAGATGAACAGGATGGCGATCGCACCGATGTACACGACCACTTGAACAACCGCAAGGAAGCCCGCGTTTAGCAGCGCAAAGACGATTGCTACACCGAAGAGAGTCGACACCAGCCACAACGCGGCATGGACGAGATTACGCGTCGTCACGACCATGAAGCCGGAGCCCAGCGTAAAAAAAGCCACTGCAAGAAAAATGATTTGTTCACCAGTCATAATTTTCTCCATCCCCCCTCTCCCTCGGTGGTCGGTAGTGGCGCCAAGGCGCCACGTATCGAGACCAAGGAGAGGGGCCGGGGGTGCGGTCTAATGGTGAGCCTCCACGACCCGCTTCGGCCCTTCTGTCTTCCCACGTTCCTTGCGGCCATAGGAACGCGCAATTTCGAGAGCGACCCACGCGAGCACGACGTTCGACAGGAACATGCCTGCAACGTAGAGCCAGGTTGGGGTTCCCGCGAGAAGCGCATTCATCAAGGCGGTCACCATCAAAAGAGTGAAAGCCAGCGGCGTCAGGAACTTCCAGTTGAAAGCCAGCATATGGTCAATGCGGATGCGCATCAGCGTGTATTTGACCCACATGATGACCCAGTAACCAATGAAAGCCTTGAACACGATCACTGCAATCGCAAGGAACGGACTGACCTGCTCAAGCCCAAAGAAACGATAAC
>Ga0209002_10002566_pt1 | contig 14603 bp, 9 predicted proteins | sample Rifsed16ft2_FD_184010 | JGI IMG/M metagenome (GOLD analysis project Ga0209002, IMG submission 184010) | Soil microbial communities from Rifle, Colorado, USA - sediment 16ft 2 (version 2) | ecosystem: Environmental > Terrestrial > Deep subsurface > Rock core/Sediment | place: Rifle, Colorado...
GCGTTCCCAGCGCGTCGGCGCGAGCCAGCGCGGTCGAGAAGCGGTGCACGGCGAGAGTCGTCTGCCCGCGTTCGCGCGCCACCAGGCCCAGGTTCGCCGTGAGACCGGCGATCCGCTCCGGGATGGCGAAGCGCTCTGCGATGGCCAGGCCTTCCACGAAATGCGCCTCGGCGGTCTCCAGGTCGCGCGCGGCGAAGGCAATTTCACCGCGCGTGGAGTGCAGATACGGCAACAGCGGCAACACACCTTTTTCCCGCGCGAGTTGGAGGCCAGCCTGAACGTGCTCAAGCGCCTGGGGATCGCGCAGCAAGTGCAGATGATAGGCGAGGTTATTGTGCGCCAACGTCGCCCAGGTCGCCGCGTCCACGCGGGCCGACTGAAGCGCGATGGCGAGCGCCTCGCGGTAGAGCGCGACCGCCTGCGGGAGGTCGCCCTGCTGCGCGGCGACGCCGCCCAGTTCGAACTTGATTTGAGCCAGGTCATCGGTCTCGCCGCGGGCCACGCACAACGCCTCGGCGTTTTTCAGATGTTCCTGCGCGCCGGCGAGGTCGGAGCCCTCGATCGAGAGGCAAGCCCCCCATACGAACTCGGCCAGCACGGACTTCTCAGGCCGCCCGAGGGCGCGGACCTGCCGGGCCAGCGCAATCACTTCGGCAAAGCGCGCCTGCTGCAACAGCGAGATGGCCAGGGCCAACTGCGCGTCGTCGGTTTGCAGGTCGCCCGCCCCGGCCTCCGATTGAGCCAGCGTGAGCGCCGCGTGAAACGCCTCCGAGGCCGGAGCCGCCTGCCCGGCCTGCAAATGCGCGCTGCCCAGCGCCATGAGGATCGCCGCGCGCTGCGCGCCCTCGGTTTCGCCGTGGAGGGCCTGCTCGTAGAACCCAATCGCCTCGGCCCACGCCGCCATGCGCGCGGCATGCTGCCCGGCGCGAAAGGCGTAAGGCGCGGCCCGGTCAGGCGCATGGCCTTCGCTAAAGTGAAACGCCAACCGCCCGGCGAGGGCGTCGAGGTCGGTACGTCCGTACAGGTTTTCCATCGCTTCGGCTACGCGACGATGAAGGAGGCGATGACGCAATTCGCCAATTTCGCGGTAAGCCACTTCCAGTGTCAGGCTATGGTCGAAGGTGTAGAGGCGGCCCGACATGTCATTCGGGCTGGGATAGACAAGGCCAGCCGCGCGAAGCTCATCCAATGCATCGAGCGCGGCGGGTTCGGAGAGAGCGGCAGCGCGGGCGCACACGTCAAATTCAAAATCGCGCCCCATGGCCACGGCGGCATCCAGCATCCGCCGCGCCGGATCGGACAGGCGCGCCAGGCGTGACTGGATCAGCGCGAAAACAGTTTGCGGGACAAGCGGTGTGGTTGAAAGCGAGTCGAGATCGAGGCTGTCATCCGCACGGAGAATATCGTTCGCGCGAGCGTGGCGCACGAGCTCGGCCAGGATGTACGGGTTCCCCTCCGAAGCGCGGGCCAGCCAATCCGCGAGGGCCGGGGCGAACCGCGGGCTGAGGCGCTGCGCGAGGGCCAGGATCTCGTCGGGCGAGAAGCGCCTGAGGTCGAGGACTGTCAGGCGGCCCTCGCGCATGAGATTCTGCTGAAACAGCGCCAGCGGTGAGCGCGGCTCGACCGGGCGGGCCGTCCCCAAAAGGAAAACCCGAGCGGCGTCGCCCGCTCGGGCGAGGTACCCCAGCAGGGCCAGCGTGGCAGCGTCGGCCCACTGCAAATCGTCGAGGACGAGGACGACCGGGCGCGAGGCGGCGCCGGAGAGCGCGATCAGGAACCGGCGCAGGCCCTCCCACAGCCGCGACTCTTCGGCGCTGGGGATGGTCGCGTTCCAGCGGAGCGTTTCGGCGCGCGCGGCGGGCAAGGCCTCCCGGAGCTCGGAGAGCAGGCGCGCTATTTCCGCCAGCCAGAGCGGCGCGAGGTCGAGGCCCGCGCGGAGGGCCAACCAATCGGGCCGCGCCAGCACGCTGCGCAGAGCTTCGATGACCGGCTGATACGGGAGCGCCTGCTCCAATTCACGCGCTCCGCCCACCAACCCCAGCGCGTCCGAAACGCGTATGAACTCGTCGGCCAGGCGCGTTTTGCCGATGCCCGGCTCGCCCTCGACGAGCGTGAGCTGGCGCGCGCCTCTCGCGAGCAGTTCGCGCAACATCTGAAGTTCTTCCGTGCGCCCGGCGAAAGGCAGGGAAGGGGTAATGAGTAATTGGAGATCAGGGATTGGAGATTGGGCGCTTGGGGTTCGGGATTTGTGGCTTGGGATTTCCAGGGCATCGGTGATGATGGCGTCATACAATGCCCGCGTTTCCGCCATTGGCGGGATGCCCATCTCCGCGTCGAGCAGTTTACGTAAGTGGTCATAGCGGCGGATAGCGCCGGTGCGGTCCCCGCCAAGATAGTGCAGGCGGATGGCGGCGCGCTGCAGGTCTTCCTGCAAGGGGTCAAATTCCAACGCGCGGTTCAGGGCGTCGAGGGCAATCGGGTAGTCCGCGCGAGCTTCGTGCTGCTCGGCAAGCGTCGTGAAGCCGCGCACGGCCAGGCGGCGGTAGCGCTCCCGTTCGGCCGAGATCCAGTCGTCGAATTCGGGCGCGTCAGGGAGGGTGAAGCCTTCGAGAAAGTCGCCACGGTAAAGCGAGAGGACAGAGGTTGGAGGTTGGAGATGAGGGCCTGGGGATCGGAGAGCTCGCTCGAACTGGCGGGCATCCACTTCCGCCTCGGACGCAAGTCCGAGGGTGTTCTCCTCCACCAACAGCGCCGGACCCAGCGCCTTGCGCAGGCCGTGCAGGGTAGTGCGCAGCACCTGCTGCGCGGCGGGGCGATTCTGGTCGGGCCAGAAGAGCGCGAGCAGGTGATCGCGGGTGAGCGGGCGAACGTGCGCGGCGAGATAGTAGATCAGGGCGCGGCTCTTGCGGCGCGGGATGGTGAGCGGACGCCCGTCGAGCAGCAGTTGCGGTGAACCAAGGAGCTGGACGGACAACATGCGGTTGAGTATAGCATGAGGGAAGGCGACGAAAGAGGGTGACCATACCATTGGACAGGGCAGCGGATGGGTGGCAACGGATAATACGTCAATCAGCAAAACACCCTGCCATGTTATACTCAGCCTATCACGAAATCTCCTCACAGTAGCGACTTGAGTCGCGTTTTTCAGCCGACGACTGAGGTCATCACTCAGAAAGAAGGAACATAACTATGGCCGTCACAGCCCAGGAAACATTTGAATATCACACCCGAGGGCGCCCCGGAAAGATCGAAGTCGTGCCGTCCAAGCCAATGGCGACGCAGCGCGACCTGTCGTTGGCCTACACCCCCGGCGTGGCGCAGGTGGTGGAGGAAGTGGAGCGCCGCCCCGAAGCGGCGTACGAGTATACCGCCAAAGCCAACCTCGTCGCCGTCGTCTCCAACGGCACCGCCATCCTCGGCCTCGGCGACCGGGGTGCGCTGGCCTCCAAGCCGGTGATGGAAGGCAAGGGCGTGCTCTTCAAGCGCTTCGCCGACGTGGACGTGTTCGACATCGAAGTGGACGCCCACGACCCGGACGAGATCATCCGCGTGGTCAAAGCCATCGCGCCGACCTTCGGCGGGATCAACCTGGAGGACATCAAAGCGCCGGAGTGCTTCTACATCGAAGAGACGCTCAAATCCATGCTCGACATCCCGGTATTCCACGACGACCAGCACGGTACGGCGATCATCTCCAGCGCGGCGCTGATCAACGCGATGGAGACCACCGGCAAAGATCTCGCCCGGTTGCGCGTCGTCGTCTCGGGCGCGGGGGCCTCGGCCATCGCCTGCGCCGAGCTGTACGTCAAATTCGGCGTGCGGCGTGAGAACATCATGCTCGTGGACACGAAGGGCGTGGTCTACGCAGGGCGCGCCGAGGGGATGAACCAGTACAAACAGCGCTTCGCGGCGAAGACCGACGCCCGCACGCTTGCGGACGCCATGAAAGGCGCGGACCTGTTCCTCGGCCTCTCGGTGAAGGACCTGCTCACGCCCGCGATGGTGAAGACGATGGCCGACAAGCCGATCATCTTCGCGCTCGCCAACCCCGACCCCGAAATCCAGTACGAACTCGCCAAAGAGGCCCGGCCCGACGCGCTGGTGGCGACCGGCCGCTCGGACTATCCCAATCAGATCAACAACGTGCTTGGGTTCCCGTTCATCTTCCGGGGCGCGCTCGACGTGCGGGCGAAGGCGATCAACGACGAGATGAAACTCGCGGCGGCCAAGGCGCTGGCCTCCCTCGCCCACGAGGACGTGCCGGACTCCGTCCTCACGGCCTATGGGGTCTCCTCGCTCAAGTTCGGCCCGGACTATCTGATCCCGAAGCCGCTCGATCCGCGCGTGTTGCTGTGGGAATCCCCCGCCGTGGCCGAAGCGGCGATGCAGAGCGGCGTGGCGCGGCAGGAGATTGACCTGGAGAAATACCGCGAGCAGTTGGCGGCGCGCCTCGGCCCCGGCCGCCGCGTTCGGCGCACGATCATCAACCGGGCCAAAGCCGCGCCCAAGCGGGTGGTGTTCGCCGAGGGCGAGGCGCCCAAGATCATCCGCGCCGCCGCGCAGGTGGTGGACGAACGCATCGGCCAGCCGATCCTGCTCGGCAACCCGGAGAAGATTCGACAGCAGGTGAAGGAACTCGGCCTGCACTTCACGCCCGTCGTGGTGGACCCAAACAGCGACGGGAAGCAGGGCCTGTATGCCGCGGCCTACTTCAATCTGCGCCAGCGCAAAGGCGTGACCCTGGCCCACGCCCACGAGCGCATCCACGAGCCGAACCTCTTCGGTCTCATGATGGTGCACGAGGGCGACGCCGACGCGTTCGTCTCCGGCCTGACGTACGAGTATCCCGAGGTCATCCGCCCGGCCCTGCAAATCTTTCACACCAAGCCAGGCGTGAGCAGGGCCGCCGGAGCATACCTCGTCATCGTCTGCGGCCAGGTATACATTTTCAGCGACGCGACGGTGAACATCGAGCCGACGGCGGAAGACCTGGCCGAGATCGCGGCGCTCTCCGCCGATCTGGCGACGCGCCTCGGCCTCACGCCGCGCGTGGCGATGCTCTCCTTCTCCAACTTCGGCAGCGTGAAGCACGGGCTGTCGGAGAAGGTGCGCCGCGCGGTGGAGCTGGTGCGCGCCCGCCGGCCGGAGCTGGAAGTGGATGGCGAGATGCAGGCCGACGTGGCCGTGGTACCCGAGATGCTGGCGGCGCGCTTCCCTTTCAGCCGCGTGAAAGACCCGAACGTGCTGGTCTTCCCCAACCTGGAGGCGGCGAACATTGCCTACAAACTGTTGCAGCGCCTCGGCGGCGCGGAGACGATTGGCCCGGTGCTGCTCGGCCTGGACGCGCCGGTGCACGTCCTGCAGGCGAGCGACGACGTGGACGAGGTGGTCTCGATTGCGGCGGCGGCCGTGATGGACGCGCAGGAGCGTAGCAAGTAAAGAGTCATCGCTAATAGCGACTTCAGTCCCGGAAGGTTGGGCGACTGAAGTCGCTTCTTTACAGGACTCATGCGCTGGCTGCGCGCCGGGGGCGGAGCGGGGGAGATCAGACCTTAAAGGCTGTGTCGTACCATTTGCGCCGGACATCACGCACGGAAGTATGACACGCCGGCCTTCTCCTCCCGCTAACTGGAGGAGGGATAGGGTACCAATGTACGCAATTGCATCAGAGGACAGACACCGCTATAATTTCTTTAGAAATCCTGAGCAGACGGATTGGGTGCGGCCACAGAAACGGCGGTGAACTGTGTTCGAGACGCATAAAATCACAAAAACAATCGGCAAAGGCGGTCAGGGCACCGGGGAGAGCAGCCTGAAGGTCGGCGCGTTGCTTCAGGACCGGTTTTTGATCCAGGGCGTGCTGGGCGTCGGCGGCATGGGCTCGGTCTACAAAGCCCGCGATATGCGCTTTCCGAACGTCACCAAGCTCGTGGCCGTCAAAGAGATCATCAACCAGGCGGACCCCAGCATGCGCGAGATGATTGTCAAGACCTTCGAGCGCGAAGCGAACATCCTCGCCGAACTCAACCATCCCGCCATCCCCAAGATTTACGATTACTTCACGCAGGGCGACAAGTCCTTCCTGGTGCAGGAGTTCATCGAGGGCAAGGACCTGGAAGCCTATCTGAACGACATCTCCGACTCCATCCCTGAGGAGCAGGTCGTCGAGTGGGCCATCCAGTTGTGCGACGTGCTCTCGTATCTGCACAGCCACAAGCCCGAGCCGATCATCTTCCGCGACATGAAGCCTTCAAACGTCATGCTGGATTTGCACACCAACATCCGGCTGATTGACTTCGGCATTGCCCGCCCCTTCATGGCCGGACAAAAGGGGACCATGATCGGGACCGAGGGGTATTCTCCCCCTGAGCAATATCGCGGCGAAGCCAGTCCCGCCGGGGACATTTACGCCCTGGGGGCGACCCTCCACCACCTGCTCACCAAGCAGGACCCGCGCATCGAGCCGCCGTTCTCCTTTTCCGAGCGACCCGTCCGTAAAGCCAACCCGGCCGTGAGCCTGGAACTGGAGGCCGTCATCAACGCGTCTTTGAACTACAACCCGTCGGAGCGCTTCCCTGGCGCCAAGGCCATGAAAGACGCGCTCGTGTCTCTGCGGCGCGCCAGGACCGGCATCCTCACACAACAGTTGGCCTCGGCCTCTCCACCAAAGACGATGAGCGGCGCGCCGGGCGCGGCGGTGAAGGTCAGCGGCGAAGTCGCTCCGATCTGGGTCTTCAAGTGCGAGGACGAACTGCGCGGCAGCCCGCTGGTCCACAAAGGCGTTGTGTACATCGGCGCGTACGACAATAACTTGTACGCCGTCAATGCGTCCGACGGCAAGCTGCTGTGGAAATACGCGACAGATGGCGGCCTGCCCGGCTCGCCGGCCGTGCACCAGGATACGCTCTTCATCGGCTCCGAGGACCGACGCCTGCACGCGGTGTCGGCCAAGAGCGGCCGCATCCAGTGGACCTATTACACGGAGGGGCCGGTGCGCGGCTCCCCGCGTGTGGCCGAGGGCCACGTATTTATCGGCTCGGACGACGAGAACCTGCACGCCGTGAACATGCTCACGGGACGCCGGGCCTGGAAGTCCCCGGCGGTGGCCCCGGTGCGCTGCCGCCCGGCGGTGTCGAGCGATTTGATTTTCTTTGGCTGCGAGTCGGGCGAGTTCTATTGCATTGATTTCAGCGGCCAGCAAAAATGGCGTTTCAAGGCCAAGCGCGCCCTCACCTCCTCGCCGCTGTTCTACAATGGAAACATCTATGTCGGGTCGCTGGATAACTACGTGTACGCGCTGGAGGCCAAGTCCGGCTGGAACGTATGGAAATTCCGCACGAATAAGGGCGTCATTTCCTCGCCGGCGGCCGAGGGCAATTTGCTGCTCATCGGCTCAGCCGATAACTTCCTCTATGCGATTGACATCCGCTCTGGTCGCGAGACCTGGAAGTTCGAGGCGGAGGGGCAGGTCAATTCCTCGCCGGCGATCAACAAAGGCGCGGTGTACTTCGGCGCTATTGACGGGCACGTCTACGCCGTTGACATCGCGGCCGGCAAACTGCGCTGGAAGTTCCATTCCGGCGCGCCGTTCACCTCGTCCCCTGCCATCGTTGACGACGTCGTATACATCGGCTCGCTCGACCACAGCCTTTACGCGCTCACGGCCTGACCGGGGAGGCATTTGTGCTCAATTCCATTCTTGAGAAGTTGTTTGGCAAGCAAAAGACAGAGGCCCCCGCCCCAGCCGCGTCTCCCCCGCCGCCGCGCGATCTGGACGCCACGGTCCCGCTGTCACCCGAGATGGCCGCGCAACTGCCGCCCGACGCCATGACGGCCCTGACCGACTCTCGCCCGCCCCGGCGGATGCGCCTCGGCGTCGCGCAGGACGTAGGCCGGGTCCGCAGCCACAATGAGGACGTGCTGCTCGTCTTCACGGGTGAACTGGCCGGGCTGGAGACGATGCCCAGCTTCGGCTTGTTTGTCGTCGCCGACGGGATGGGCGGCCATTCCCTGGGCGAGCGCGCCAGCGGCATCGCGGCCCGCACTGTGGCGCGCATTAGCATGGAGCAGATCTTGCCCTCCCTGCTGGCCGACCCGCACTCCGAGGTGGAGCGCCCCCCTTTGCAGGAGGTCATGGAAAGCGCCATGGCGGCGGCGAACACCGCCGTGGTCAGCAGCGTGCCCGAGGGCGGCACCACGCTGACCTGCGCCTTGCTGATCGGCGAGCAACTTATCCTGTCGCACGTGGGCGACAGCCGCGCCTATATCATCACCGAAGACACCTTTGAGCAGATCACCCGCGACCACTCGCTCGTGCAGCGCCTGCAGGAACTGGGGCAAATCACTGCCGCCGAAGCCGCGGTGCATCCACAGCGCAGCGTCCTGTACCGCGCCGTGGGACAGGGAGAAGGCTTGGAGGTGGATGTGATCGCGCGCCGTCTGCCTCCGGGCGCGTCCCTCTTGTTGTGCTCGGACGGTCTATGGGGTCTCGTGCCAGACGAAAAAATCTTGAAAACGGTGCAGCAATCCCACACTCCGCAGGCAGCCTGTGAGGCGCTCGTCGCAGCCGCCAACGCCGCCGGAGGGCCGGACAACATCACCGCCGTCATGGTACAGGTCCCGCCCGAGCCTATCGCGTAGCCTATGACCACCGGCGACCTCTACGACCTTCTGGGCCTGGCGCACCGGGCTACCCCCGACGAGATTAAGGCCGCCTACCGGAATGCGGCCCGGCGTTTCCACCCGGACGTTAATCCGCACCCTTCGGCGACGGAAGAATTCAAGCTCATCGCCAACGCCTATGTCATCCTGAGCGACCCGGCCCAGCGCACGGCGTATGACACGGCGTTACAGAAGGCCGGGAGCGGGCCGCTGGTGAGCATCCACTGGATCCCCAGCCGGAAGACACTGCCGGTGCAGCTTGAGCCCCAGGTGTTTTACACTCTCGTTAACATCACCGCCTCGCTGGGCGGCGAGACGGAGCTGCCCGCCCCGCCGGTCAATCTGTGCGTTGTGATTGACCGCTCCACGTCCATGCAGGGGGCCAGGTTAGACCAGGTCAAAACCGCAGTTTCGCAGGTCATTGACAGCCTGCGCGACAATGATTCCTTCTCCGTCGTCGCTTACAGCGACAAGGCCGAAGTGATCGTCCCGGCTCAACAGGGATTGGCGGAACGGACCTTGGCCAAGGCCAAAATCAGCACGATCAATGCCGGCGGCGGCACCGAGATCCTGCAAGGGCTGATGCGTGGGCTGGTCGAGCTTCAGAAGCGGCTCAGCCCTTCGGCGGTGAACCACTTGATCCTGCTCACTGACGGCCAGACCTACGGCGACGAAGACGACTGTATCCTGCTGGCCACGCTGGCCGCCACCGACGGCATCATCATCACCGGGTTGGGCATCGGCGACGAATGGAACGATCGATTCCTCGACGAGCTCACAGCCTGCACGGGGGGCACGGCCGCCTACGTCAATTCGCCCGAGCAGGTGAAGACCTTCCTCTGGAACAAAGTGCGCGGTCTGGGCTCCACCTATGCGGAACGCCTGACCCTGTACATCACCCCTGACGTGGAGGTGAAACTGATCTCGGCCTTCAAGATGGGCCAGGAAGTGGGCCAGGTCCCGGTGGATGGCACCTCCCTCCGGCTGGGGAGTCTGCCTAAACAGCAGGGCGTGTCGGTCCTGCTCAAGTTTTTGCTGCCGCCGCTCTCGGCCGAGGGCGAGCGCTCCATCGCCCGGCTGGCGCTGTATGCGGACGTCGTCAGCCTGGGCCGGCGCGGGGAACGCACGACGGTGGATATTATCCTCCCCGGCCTGGCGGATGCGCCGCGCCTCCCACCGCCCACTGCCATCGTGGAGGCCTTAAGCAAGCTATCGCAATATAATATGCAGGAGCGCGCCTGGCAGGAGGCCACCGCCGGCGACATTGCCAGCGCCACCAAGCGGCTCTCCACCCTCGGCACGCGCCTGCTGTCCAGCGGCCAGACCGATCTGGCCAAAGCGGCGCTCGCCGAGGCGCGCCGCCTGGAAAAGACGCAGAGTCTGTCCGAAGAGGCCAAGAAGAACTTGAAATACGGGACACGCGCTTTGCTTTTAGCGTCTCAGCCTAAAGATATTCAGAAATGATCACCTGCCCTGCTTGCCGCCACCAGGAATACGAGGGGGAGCTGTTCTGCTCGGAGTGCGGCGCGCGCCTGTGGGATAGCGGGATCGAGCTGCCTCCCACCGTCACCTTCAATTCCAGACAACTGACGGATCTGCCCAAAACCGCCAACCCCGCCGCCGCCATCACCAATCTCAATACCGGCCAGATCGCGCTGATGGTCGTGGGCGTACCCCAGCCCATGGTCCTGGAAGGGCGCGTCGAATATTACCTGGGCCGCGAAGTCGAGGCCGGCCAACCGCCCGATGTCAATCTCACCCCTTACGGCGCGCGCGAGAAAGGCGTGTCTCGCCGCCATGCCTCGCTGCGGGTTGACCGCCGCCAGCTGCTCCTGATGGACCTCGGAAGCTCGAACGGCACGCAGTTGAACGGCTCCCCTCTCGTCGCCAATGAACCCGTCCGCCTGGAAAGCGGCGACGAAATCCGCCTGGGCAAACTCTCGATCCGCGTCTACTTCAATCTATAAATCCGAGTGTCGGTCCGCCGGACTCCACTCGACATTCTTACTCTACGGAGGTTTGTATGGCGTATACGGTGTTGATCCACATTTCGAACGAAGAGCCAATTGTGGCCGAAATAGAAAAACTGCCTGAGCCAACCGACACCATCATCATCGCCCAGAACCCACGCATGCGGGACGGCAAAGACCTGCGCTATCTCGCGGCGAATGTCACCACCGTCATCTGGCCCGTCAGCCGCGTCGGGTTCATCGAACTCCTGCCTTCGGATGAGGAAGAAAAGGTCGTTGGCTTCGTCAGAGAGTAGCGATGGGAGCGGAAAAAGTCTTCGCGCCTTCATCCGTCCGCCTTCCGCCAGTCTATGCCTGAATTACACGAGCGGCGCCGCATCCTGGTCGTGGACGACGAGCCGCGCATGATTCGTTTTATCCGGATGAATCTCGAGCATGACGGCTTTGAGGTCGTCGAAGCCGCCGACGGATTAGCCGCGCTCAAGCAGGTGCGCGACACCCTGCCGGATCTGGCGCTGCTGGACGTGGCCATGCCCGAGCTGGACGGCTTTGAGACCCTCCGGCTGCTGCGCGAAATTTCGAGCGTGCCGGTGATCATGCTTACCGCGCGGGGCGAGGAAGACGACCGGGTACGCGGCCTCGAGTTGGGCGCGGACGACTACGTCACCAAGCCCTTCAGCCCGCGCGAACTGGTCAGCCGCGTCAAAGCGGTCCTGCGCCGGACCGAAGCGCCGGCCCCGGCCGAGAAGACCACCCTTCAGGTGGACGACCGCCTGAGTCTCAACTTCGACCGACGCGAGGTGCTGGTCGAGGGCCGGCCCGTCAAGCTCCGCCCGACCGAATATCGCCTGCTTTACCATCTGGTCAACAACGCCGGGTGGGTCGTGCCGCACGATCAACTGCTGGCCAAGGTGTGGGGCTACGAGTACCGCGAGGAGACGCATTACCTGCGGCTGTACATCAACTACCTGCGCCAAAAACTCGAGCTGGACCCGGCCCATCCGAAATACATCCTCACGGAGCGCGGCGTGGGGTACCGGTTCGTGGACTTCCGCAAGCCGGACGAGAAAGCCGCGCGCGAAAAGTAAACGAGGCCAAGATGAGTCACGCTTACAAAATCGTCGTCACCGGCCCCTTCCGCGCGGGCAAAACCCGGTTCATCAAGACGATCAGCGACATCGCGGTCGTCTCCACCGAGCGCAAAATCACGCGCCGCATCGAGGGCCTCACCAAAAAGACGACGACGGTGGCGATGGATTACGGGCGGGTCACGCTCAACGACGCCGTCCTGCACCTGCACGGCACGCCCGGCCAGGCCCGGTTCGATTTTATGTGGGACATCCTGGCCCAGGAAATGGATGGCTTTGTCCTGCTCGTGGACGCGGCGGACCTGGATACCGTGGGCGAAGCGCAGGCGTTGATTGATATGTTCACCTCGGCGCACGCCGTGCCGTACGTCATCGCCGCCAACAGGCAGGATGTCGAGGGCGCCGCCTCGCCGGCCAAGCTCCGCCGCGCGCTGGGCGTCGGCCCGGATATTCTGGTCATGCCCTGCGTCTCCACGCGCAAGACAAGCGTGAGGCAGGTGCTTTTGCAGTTACTCGAATCGCTATAGGCGGAATTTGAGAACGGCGTGCTCACCATCACGCTGCCCAAGTCCGAAGCGGTTCGCCCGAAGGCCATCACCATCAAGGCGAAGTAACAGAGAGCGGATGGCGAACAGCAGAGCGCCACAAGCAAACGCCCGGCTCCGTATGAGCCGGGCGTTTTGATTCGCCATTGTCAATAGAATCCTGGCGGCTCTACCTTATCCCCTATCTGCGCTTCATGCAATACCTGTCAAACCACGCGACCATCCGGTTCAGCCGGTCCACGCGGTGCTGAGGCTCGCCGGAGCGGGACATCTCGTGCCCCTCGCGAGGATAACGGTAGAACACCACCGTGCGCTTCAATCGCTTGAGCGCAGTAAAGAGCTGCTCGGCGTCGGCGGGCGGGCAGCGCCAGTCCTGGTCCTGATGCTCAATCGCCAGCGGCGTGTGAATGTCCCGCACGTAGGCCAGCGGCGAGTGCTGCCAGGCTTTTTGATAGTCGTCGAACGGATAGATCTCGAACTCGCGCTCGATGAGCCACGGCACGTCGGTGGCGCCGTACCACGACATCAGGTTATACAGGCCGCGCTGCGCCCAGGCGCACGCAAAGCGCTGATCGTGCCCCACAATCCACGCCGTCAGGTATCCGGCGTAACTGCCGCCCGTGAGCGCCAGGCGCTTCGGGTCCACAAAGCCCAGGCTCACGACTTTGTCTACCCCGGCCAGGACATCCTGCATCGCTACTTCGCCCCAGTTGTTTTGAATGGCGGTGGTGTGCGCCTCGCCATAGCCCTCCGACCCGCGCGGGTTACAGTAGAACACCACATAACCGCGCGCCGCGTGGAGCTGCCACTCCAGCCACATGCTCGGGTGACCTGGCCCCCACATGACGTGCGGCCCGCCGTGCATGTTCACCGCAAGCGGGTACTTCTTCCTCTTGCGGAAGCCGATGGGCTTGACCATCCAGCCCTGGATCTCGCAGCCGTCCGCGGCGGTGTAGTGCATGGCTTCCGTCCTGGCGACTTCGCGCTCGGCCAGCAGCTGGTCGTTGAACGCGGTGAGGCGTTTTTCGGATTGGCCGTCGGCTTTGGCGATATAGAGGTCAACCGGGCGTTCGGGCGTGCAGGCGGCGAACGCGATGTGGCCGGCGCGGTCAACGCTGAACCCCAGCACCGTCCGCCGTCCACCGACGACCTTCTCCACCGCACCGCCCCGCACACTCACGCGATAAACCCCTACATCGCCGTGATCCTCCGCTTGAAAATACAGAGCGCGCGAGTCTGCCGACCAGTGAAACGCCTCCACGCTCCGGTCCAGATCCGCCGTCAGGGCGCGCGCCTCGCCTCCGCCCGCCGGCATCACCGCCAGGTCCAGCCGGTGGCCGAACGATCCCGAATCTAAAACGCGGAGCGCGGCAATCCATTTGCCATCCGGCGATACCTGCGGCGCGAAATACTCATAGCCGGGAGCGGTGATATACCGGAACGGCCTGCGCTTGCCCGCAGCCGGAAGGCGCACCAGGCTTTCGTGCTCCCACGGAAAATCCTCCGGCGTGCGTGACTGAGCGGAAATAATGACCGCGCCGTCCTTCGACCAGGCGATTTCGTTGAAGTTCATCTCGCCTTCAGTGAGGCGGTACGGTTTGCCAGGCTCCGCCTCGTCGCTCGCGCCCACCTCCGTCACGTAAATGTGCGAGAAACGGTCGCCCATGTACTCCGTGCCGGTCCGGTACGGCAGGCGGGTAATGACGCGCGGGTCGGCTTTCTGTTTCTCCTTGTCCTCCTTCATCTCGTCGCGGTGCCTGGCCTCCAGCGCCGAGGCCGGCGACGGGTCGGCCTTGCCCGTATCTTCGCGGCGGCGCTCCTCGGCGTTGACCGGGGAAAGGAAAGCGATCTTCCGGCCGTCCGGACTCCAGACGGGATTCGTCGCGCCGTTGGGCATGGAGGTCAGCGGGCGCGCCTCGCCCCCCTCCAGGCTGATGAGATAAATCTGCGGCTGGCTGTCGCGCGCCGCCACAAACGCCAGCGCCTTCCCGTCCGGGCGCCAGCGCGGCGTCGTCGCGGATTTCGCGCCGAAGGTGAACTGGCGCGTGCGCGCTTTCGCGCCGTCGAGCGTGGCGAGCCAGATGTGCCGCACGTACTTGTTGCCCAATTTGTCCAGACTCAATTTGACAAAAGCAATCTGCTTTCCGTCCGGGCTGATGTGCGGGTCTTCGACAAATTGCAGTGCGTAAAGGTCTTCAGCCTTGAAAGGGCGCCTGACAGGCAATGCGCATCTCCTTTTGAGTGTGGCGGGTGACGGTTGACAGGCGTCGTGAGTCCCGTCTCTCGCCGACCGTCACTCGTCACTTTTTGCTGGTTTAGCCCTGCACGCTTCACATGGG
>Ga0209002_10002567_pt1 | contig 14602 bp, 13 predicted proteins | sample Rifsed16ft2_FD_184010 | JGI IMG/M metagenome (GOLD analysis project Ga0209002, IMG submission 184010) | Soil microbial communities from Rifle, Colorado, USA - sediment 16ft 2 (version 2) | ecosystem: Environmental > Terrestrial > Deep subsurface > Rock core/Sediment | place: Rifle, Colorado...
ATATGTCAGGTTAACAGCCACGTGAAAATGTCAGGGTGATAATTCATACAGATTTGCCGTGGTAGTGGTTTGCGATCCATAGCTGGATACCTTCCGAGTTCCGTTCGTTCGATATAAGCCGATTGTGCGGGGAATTTTTAAGGGGTCGGGAGTCTTTTCTGGAGCCTCGAATTGGATCTGATAATCAGCCAAACTACCCGTCAACGCACGGTCGCCTTTAAAGCATGCCTTCAGAGGCGACGCCTGGCGCTTTGTGATCAGCCCCTTCGCATATGTTTCTGCCAACATCAACTGGTGCAATAGATCGGAAAGGACTTAGGTGTTGGGTGATTTTGGACATATTCCTGGCTTGACTGTCCGGGAACTGATGGATGTGATACGGTAGGCGTTAAGTAAGGATGGAGGCAGATTCATGAAACCTGAAAAGGCACGGCGTGAAGAAACTGTTATAGATGAGATTGTCGAAACTCTGAAGTCTGTCCCAAAGACCCGGCTGCGGATCGTCCGGGATGTCATTGGCGCGCTTGCTGAACCTGCCGTTCCTGACAAGGATGGGACGAGGTTGAAGCGCGCACGACGAAAGAGCCTTCTCAAAACCCCGTTCTGTGGAATTTGGGAGGGGCGGACGGACATCGGCAATGGGCGATCTTATGCAAGGACGTTGAGGCAACGGTTGGAGAGTCGTGGCGGCAGAATCTAGAGCCTTCGTTGATACCGATGTCCTCATAGATATCGCGAGAAAGGACCATCGGGCGCTCGACTTCTGGCGGCGCGCTGAGGCGCGGTCGACATGGTAACATAAGCGCATGGTTCACGATCTGACAGACAGGCCCGACTTTTTGTGGGATGAACCGCTTAGTCGAGACGATCTCAAGAAGCTCTTGGAGGGCGAAAACGAGGAAGAGCGTCTTTATTACGCGGCTAAGATCCTAAGAGAAGCACGGTTTGAGGAAGTCTGGGATTATCTCTCCCCGGCCTTTCTCGCCTCTCACTGGGAAAAACTTCGCTGGAGGCTTGGACGGAAAAAAAGGTTCTGGGAATTTTTCTATACCACATGGCACAGACATGGCCTTATCGCCTAAAGATGTCCTCTCCGCATGATCGCCCCTATTGTTCTTAAGGACCTTGAGGAATATTTTCGATCTCTTGCCAGGAAGCTTGCTGTGGAGTTTTTTCCTAGGTAGAAGGGCTTCTTTGGCACGACTCAATAGCCCAGATCCTCGATCTTTTCATCGTCCATGCCGAAATAGTGGGCGATTTCATGGAGGAGGGTAAGACGGATCTGTCTGCGGAGTTCGATAGTATCGGGAAAGTCGCGCAGCAGAGGTTCGGAAAAGATCGTGATCTTGTCGGGTAGGAGAGGCGGTTCCAATGCCGAACGTTCAGAGAGGGGAGTGCCTTCGTAGAGGCCGTAGAGCACATCTTCCTGAGGGTCCAGGCCCATGGCTTTAAGCTGACTTATTTTGGGCTTCTTTTCGATAACAACGGCTACGTTGTGCAGTCGACCGCGAAACTCCTCAGGGAGCCGCTCCAGCACCCGGCCAGCCTCTTTTCTAATCTCTTTGTGATCCAATGGGTAGAAGTGTGCACGAAACTCCTTTGAGGTTCAACAGCTTGTTGAAAAAGGTCCATCTGGCACTAGCCTGCCTGGGAGTATCTTTCCGGGCCGATGCAATACAGTCGTCTTACGCTCGCCAGATGGATGATGGTGTCGTCTTAGGTACGGTTGGATCTTCTCGTCCGGTGCATCAGCCCTTCAAGACACCCCCAGTCAGGCAGTCATGGATATTGTTAAAAGTGCTTTTTCTTCTTTTCCTTTTGCTCCTTCCTGCGCCGGCAGGAAGCGGCCAGACGCGGGATGACTTACCACTTTTTAACGACGACCTGGACCAGGACTCTCTCCGCCGCGCAATTCACCGCAGCCTGGAATTCCTTGCGAAGCTTCCCCCGGATCGCTCCGTCGGAGAGCAGCCGAGGAAAATTACCGCCGCAGAGGTTAAGGAGTCCTTGATCGCTTTCTTGAGCCTGTTGGACCTTTGGGATCAGCCGGATAAATTAAACGAGGAGATCCGATCTCGTTTTGAGCTGTATCCGATGAGCGATGCGGCAGAGGGAGAAGCGCTTTTTACCGGGTATTATCGGCCCCTGATAGAAGGACGCCTGACGGAGACGGCGGAATACCGCTATCCGATTTACCGGAGGCCGGATGACCTCGTAGAGATGGAACCGGGCAGCGTTCTGCCCGAGCTTCGCGGCGAGAAGGTCGTAGGAAGGCTGGAGGAAAACCGCCTGGTCCCTTATCCATCACGCTACGAAATTGATGCCCTGGGTCGTCTGAAGGGGAAGGGGTATGAGATCGCCTGGGTCAAAGATCCGGTGGATCTCTTTTTTCTTCATATCCAGGGGTCGGGGATCATGCGGCTGGAGGATGGCCGGCAAGTCCAGCTGAATTATGCCGCTTCCAATGGCAGGCAGTATAAAGCCATCGGGAGGCTCCTCATCGATAGCGGAAAAATTCCTGAGCAGGAGATCTCGATGCAGCGTTTGCGCCGCTACCTGATGGAGCACCCCGAAGAGCGGGACGCTTTATTCGCCCAAAACGAGAGTTATGTTTTTTTTCGTTTTGTCAACGGTGGCCCTTTAGGTAGCCTGGAGGTCCCTCTGACTCCCGGCCGTTCAATCGCTACCGACTCGCGCCTTTTTCCAAAGGGGGCTTTGGCCTTCGTCGTCTCGCGGAAGCCGGTCCTCGATGCCACTGGGAACCTGACCGGGTGGCAGTCTTTTTCCCGCTTTGTCCTGAACCAGGATACGGGGAGCGCCATACGAGGCCCGAGACGGGTGGATCTCTATTTTGGCAGCGGCCATGAGGCGGGGATGGCAGCAGGGGTGATGAAAACCAACGGCAAGGTCTATTTTTTGCTGAAGAAGAAAGCGACCGGCGGATAGCCCCCGACGGGGAGGTTAAAAGACCAGCGTGTCGCCTTGTTTTAATATCCTTAAATGGTAATGCTTAAGTCTTTTCAGCTCTGCGATGATCTCGTTGCGGAACTGGGGCTTGAGATGGGTCACCAAAATAGGAACGGAGGGCTTTCTGAGTTTGTCGACCTCCTGGGCCAGCATTCGAGGTGTGAGATGTCGGCTCATTTCGGCAATATCCTGCAACCTGTTGGGAAAGGAAGCCTCCAGTACCACCGCGCTGAGGTTCTTTTTCCGCCGAGCCATAAGCCAGACCTTTTCCGTGGGCCCGGTGTCTCCTACAACCAGTAAGGTCTTTTTGGAATTCTCGATAAAAAAGGCTACGCTGGGAACGATGTGATTGACCCGCACCGCCGTTACCGTTGAGTTGCCGATGGGCATGGGTTTTTCTTCTGGAATGCTTTGGAAACTCAGGACCGGCCAACCCTGGTTCTCCCCGGTGATCTGAGTAAAATCGGGCCATATGGTGTCGTTGAACAGGGATGACTTGAGACCGGAAACGACGTCATTAATGCCCCAGACGTTGATGGTGGACGCACAGTTGCCGTAGAGATTGTCCGCCATAGTTGCAAGTCCCATGACGTGATCCAGATGAATGTGGGTGATCAGGATGTTTTTGATTTTCTGCTGCGCTTTGAATCCCAGCACTGAAGTCGCCGAGCCGGCGTCGACGAGCAAGGAATCATTGATTAAGAAGGAGGAAAGGTTGTAACCTGGAATCTGACCTCCGGAGCAGCCGAGGACGCGGAGTTTCATAGAGGCTTCTTAACATGTTTTTTGAATAATGTCATGCAAAGATTCCGGGAAAAATTTGACGCGCCGGGGACCGACGGGGAGGCGACGGCGCGGTTGCGCCGCGACTTAAGGCCTCTTCTCCGGGATGGAAAATAGGAGTGAGGGTGGTCATAAGATAATGGTATCCGCAATGGAGAGAACCAATGAGACCAAGCGTTTAACTTGGGTCTTGGCTATCACCGCTATCTATTTTTTTGCCGAGCTCCTGGGAGGAATCCTGACCAACAGTCTGGCGCTGCTTTCCGATGCCGGGCACATGTTCTCCGATATAGCGGCCTTGGGCCTGAGTCTTTTTGCCTTCCAGATGGCCAGGCGTCCGGCGACAGCAAAGAGGACATACGGTTACCACCGCATGGAAATCCTGGCCGCCCTCATCAACGGGCTTACCCTCTGGCTCGTCGTCGGCATCATCTTCAACGAGGCCTACAGACGTTTTCTCGATCCGCCGGAAGTTCACAGCCTGGGGATGCTCTTCATAGCCTCCATAGGTCTGATGGTGAATGTGGTTGCCGGGACGATTCTCTATGGCTCCGACCATAGGAGCCTGAACATGCACGGGGCTTTCCTCCATGTCTTGGGCGATACCATTGGATCCGTGGGCGCCGTGGCTGCCGGGCTCATCATGCTGGCCACCGGATGGTATTTGGCCGATCCGCTGATCAGCGTCCTTATCGGTTTGCTGATACTTTATACATCCTGGGATCTCGTCAAAGAGTCCATTGATATCCTGATGCAGTCGGTTCCCAAGGGGATCGACGTCGAAGAGGTCCAAAGGGCCCTGGAACAAATCCACGGCGTTATCAAGGTCCATGATCTCCACGTCTGGGCTGTAACCTCCGGCGTTTTCACCCTGAGCGCGCATGCAGTGATTGCCCCGGACGGAAACCCGCACAAGATCCTGGATCGGATAGAGGATAAGCTAAAGAGCCGGTTTTCCATCGAACATACCACGATCCAGTTAGAGATCGAGGATCGGGAGGGAAAGGAATTCCAGGCCTTTTGAGACTTCCGCCGGATTCCTTACTAAAGTGGGCATGGAAGTGGGACCAGTCGAGGGCATGAGGAAATAAGGAATGGCGGACCGTGCTCATTGGGGAAGAGATCTCCTGTTGCTGACGTTATTTCTGGGGCTGCTGTTTGGCTTCAAACTCGGCGAGCGTCCGTTATGGTCGCCTGACGAGGGCCGTTACTCGGAAATCCCGCGCGAAATGGTGGCTTCGGGCGATTACCTTACTCCGCGTCTGAACGGTGTTAAGTATTTTGAAAAACCCCCGCTTTTCTACTGGCTGCAAAGCCTATCCATTCAACTCTTCGGCCTGAGCGAATGGTCTCTGCGCCTGTGGACCGCGATATTTGCCTTGTTCGGTTGCCTCGCAGTCTATACCGGGGGGAGAAAATTGTTCGGGCAAAAGAGCGGCCTGCTTGCATCGGTCATTTTGGCGACCAGCCTTCTCTACTTTGCGATGGGCCGGATTATCACCCTGGACATGTCCGTATCGATCTTGCTTACCTGTGCCCTTCTGGCCTTTATAGTTGGCACGAGCGAGCCCGTGGGAACCAGGCGCCGTCTCATCCTATGGGCCTTCTACATTTTTGCGGCCTTGGCAACCTTGACCAAGGGGTTAATCGGGATCGTTATTCCCGGTATGGTGATCGGCCTCTGGATAGCGCTTATGGGTGAGTGGTCCCTTTTAAAGAAGATGTACCTACCCTCCGGCATTGCCATCTTTCTGCTGGTCACTTTGCCCTGGCACATCCTGGTTGCGCAAGCCAACCCGGAGTTTTTGAATTTCTATATCGTCCATGAACATTTTCAGCGCTTCCTGACTAAGCGTCGCGGTCCCCTGCGCCAGTGGTGGATTTTTATTCCGGTGCTGCTGCTTGGAATGTTTCCCTGGACGGTCTTTTTGATTCAGGCGATCCGACATAACCTGCCATTGTCCTGGCGCCGGCGCCGACAACATAAAGAGGCGTTATTTCTGATCCTGTGGGCGGGACTAGTCTTGGTTTTTTTCTCCGCCTCCAGCTCCAAATTGATCCCTTATATTCTGCCCATATTTCCGCCGCTGGCGATTCTGATCGGTCGCTACCTTGCGGCGGCTTGGGATGGGCGTCATCTGCCGGGCATTCCATCAGGCTATTGGATTTTTTTCATCATGAGCTCTATGCTAGTGGCCGCGGCCTTGATGCCGGGTCAGCGTTATCTGAAGGGATATTCCGACGTGGCCAGGTTCACCCTGAGCGTATACACTCTGACTTCCCTATTGACGTTTGGCTCGCTTGCAACCCTCATTTTAGGGAGATACGGCGGTTTCCGCGGCGGGTTTTCGGCACTGACATTGACTTCAGTTCTGTTCCTGATGGTTCTGAATAGCAGTTTGATGCTCTTTAATCAGCGCCGGTCGGTCAAGGAGCTGGCGGTCGCGCTACAGCACCGGTTGCGGCCGGGGAACGAAGTTGTTAGCTACCAAACATATTACCAGGATTTGCCTGTGTATCTGCAGCGCCGCATCACCGTGGTGGGTTGGAAAGGGGAGCTGGATTTTGGCGCCCGGGTGGAGGATGTGAGCGGTTGGATGATCGAGGACGCGGAGTTCTGGCAGAAGTGGAATGGCCCGTTCACGGTCTACATGGTTACTTCCCGGGCAAGGTATTCTAAATTGCTGGCCCAATCCGGCCGGCAATTTTACCTGGTAGCCCAAACAGACTATGACGTTTTGTTGTCCAATAAAGGTAACCCGACGGAGTTGCGTTTGCGACGGGAAGAGCGTCCCGCTATCAGCCCCGGTTTCGCGAATCCGCCGGCAAAGGAGGCTATGTGAGGCGAGTTTTGATTACGGGCGGCGCCGGCTTTTTGGGCTCCCATCTGGCGGATGCGCTTCTTGCCAGGGGAGATGAGGTTGCGATTCTCGACACGGCCGGCGATCTTAAGGTGCGCCACCTGTTAGGAAATCCCCGGTTCCGCTACGTGCGTGATTCCATTTTTAACCGGGAGATTCTTGAGGGGCTCATTACCTGGTGCGATGTGGTCTATCACCTGGCTGCGGTGGTCGGCGTAGAGCATTACGTGGGCGATCCTTACCAGGTTCTCAACGTCAACGTCAACGGCACTCAAAGCGTCCTTACGCTGGCCTTTAAGGCGCAGAAAAAAGTGATTTTCAGCTCCACTTCGGAGGTTTACGGCAAGAGCAGCAGCGTCCCATTCCGCGAGGACGGGGACCGGGTCCTGGGTTCGACGCGGATCGATCGCTGGTGTTATTCGACCTCAAAGGCGGTTGGCGAGCATTTCTGTTTTGCCTTCCATAAGATCGGACTGCCGGTGGTCGTGCTCCGATATTTCAATGTCTACGGCCCGCGCCTGGACCGCATGGATGTCGGGAGGGTCATCACCATCTTCCTGGGACAACTCCTGCGGGGAGAGCCTTTGACGGTAATCGGGGATGGCAGGCAAACTCGATCTTTTACCTACGTGGACGATGCGATCCGAGCGACAGTGGCCGCAGGCCTCAAAGAGGAGGCCGTAGGCGGCATTATCAATATCGGGTCGGACAAAGAGGTGAGTATAAGGGAGCTCGCGGAGTTGATGATCGCTCTTTCCGGATCTACTTCTTTCGTGACCTTTGTTCCACAAAAGTCGATTTACGGCGACAGCTATGAAGATATCCCGCGCCGGGTGCCGGACAACAGCAGGATGCGTGAGATCTTGGGTGTCACTCCGCAGGTATCGTTGGAAGACGGCTTGAGGCGGACCGTCGAATGGTTTCGCGCTCAAGGAATTGAGCCGTAACCGCGGTAAAGACTTTTTCTCCTCGCGGCGCTGGTGTCTGCGGCTGCGTTGTGGATTCGGTATTTTCGTTATCAGACATTGAAGAATTCCACCGGGGAAAATATCACCTTGGGTGAGATGCAACAACAAAAAGAGGGCCCTGGTGAATCCACGCGGCCCTCTAGTCGAGGTCGGGACACTTTCTGCAATACTATCGAGAAGACTTCAAGGCCAGAAAGAGCGTACTCTCTCCTCGGCGCACCAGGAAGAGGCTCCCCTTGCCTTTTTTGCTCTCCCCCAGGGCCTTGCGATAGTCCGCAAGGTTGCGCACCGGCTTGCGATCAATCTCCAAAATAACATCTCCGCGCCGCAGCCCTGCTTCGCCTCCCGGGCTGTCAGGCTCCACCGCCGTAATCACCACCCCCTCCGCTCGCTCCAACCCCAGGCTCTCCGCAATTTGCGGTGTTATTGTCTGAACCGTAAAGCCGAACTCCCCCTTTTCCTTAGCCGACGCCACCACCACCTCCTCCTTAAGCTCCCCAACCGCAACCGTCAGCGTTACTTCCTTCTTGTCCCTAAGCACCTTCAGCCGGACCTTCTTGTCCACGGACGTGCGCGCCACGATAATGGGCAGATCATTCGACTCCTTGATCTCTTTCCCGTCAAACTCCACAATCACATCCCCTATCTTAACCCCTGCACGCTCCGCCGGGCCATCCTTCGAGAGCTCGGCCACCAGGCCACCCCGCGCCTTGTCCAGCCCGAGCGACTCTGCAATCTCCGGAGTCACCTTCTGGATCACAACCCCCAACCAACCTCTGGTTACCTTTCCCTTGCTCTTGAGCTGGAGCAAGACCTCCTTGGCCAGGTTAATTGGGGTCGCAAAGCCGATCCCGATATTTCCCCCGCTTTGGCTGAAGATCGCGGTGTTGATCCCTACCACCTCACCGCGCAGGTTGATCAGTGGTCCGCCGGAATTCCCTGGATTGATGGAGGCATCGGTCTGGATAAAATTGTCATAAGGCCCTGCGCCGATGTGCCTGCCCTTGGCGCTGACGATCCCTGCGGTCACCGTGTTGTCCAACCCGAAAGGGTTGCCAATGGCCATTACCCATTCGCCTACCTCGAGTTGGTCTGAGTCCCCCAAAGGAGGCACGGGAAAATTCCCCCTGGCATCGATCTTGATCACGGCGATATCGGTTTTAGAATCTTTGCCGATTACCTTGGCCTCAAATTCCCTCTCGTCTGCCAGCCTGACGACGATCTTCTCCGCGTTCTCGACCACGTGGTTGTTCGTCAGGATCGAGCCGTCACGGTCTATGATAAATCCCGAGCCCAGGCTCTTCTGCCGCTGCGGCCCCCGCGGAATCGGCCCGCCAAAGAACCTGCGCCAAAAATCCCCCCTAGGATCCCCCTCCTGGAAAGGGCCGGCAGGACCTTCGGACCGTTCAGCGACCTGAGTGGTGGAGATATTAACGACCACGGGCCTTAGTGTTTTTGCCAGCGTGACAAAATCAGGCAACGCCGAGGGGTTTGCGACTGCGCCCGCCGCATGCGCCTCGGTGGCGGCCGCCCAAGAGTCCATTAGCTGGTTATAGCTGAAGCGCTCGCCCCCGTTTAAGCCCACAAGCACCAGGAGAAGGGCGATCAGGCCCACAGATATGAGCGCGCGGATACCGATCCTTGTTTTCTTAACGTCTTTCATTTAAATCGCCTCCTTAATAAATAACCTCATTGATGACCAATTTAAAAACCCGCCGCTTTTAGGAACTTATGCCCAATGACGGTAGGTTTAGGCGCTTTAGCCTTCTTTCGTTCGTCTCTATGACCCAAGCGGTAGATTCGGGCTTTGGGTCGCTTGGCCGACTCCTTTTCCTGCCAGCGCATTAACCCTTCACGCACATACTTCGGGTTTAAACCCAACACCTCGCAGATGCTCTCAAAGGAAAACAGCGAAGCGCCGTCCTCCTCCATAATCCACTCTTCAGCCTCGCTAAACATGACTTTTCTTCTTTTGTCCCGCGCCAGGAGGCTGTGTTGAAAACACCAGATGGCGTCCTCCAGGACCGCCAGCATGAGTTTCTTCTCAGGCTCCAGATGATCTTTCCTCTTCGTGGTGGCAAAATACTGGGTTGGAAGAAGGATATCCGGCTCGAAAAGAGAAAAGGCCCTCTCTTCGGCGCCCGGGCCGGACTGGGCCCAGCCCGACCCCCCGGATGCGGGAAAAGCGCCTGCAACTTGCCGCGATGGGAGCGACTCGAGATTCTTTTTTCTATACATTTGCGCACCTCATTGAAAGTCCTTGTCCGATACGAACCCTCAGCCGAAGCGGCGTCGGACCGGGCCCGTTGCGGGCCAAGCAGACCGGGACTGGTGAATATCAGTTCAGTCAACTAAACGTATGTTCATTATCTAGCAGTTATCTCCCGGGCTGTCAACTACGCGCCGCGCGCCGTGTGCTTTAACCTGTTGCCAATGTGCGTGGACTTCTTTAGAGTAAAAAGCCAGGTCCGTGCGATGGGCCGGGGCGTAAGTGGCGCAACGGTGGTTATGTCGAGGAATAAGTTCATCATTTATATCGGAATCTTAGGCCTCCTGATAGCCGCGGGCTACGGGGTCTGGAGTACCCTTGAGGTTGGGGGCGAATTGGTCCTATCGGGCGTCGTGGAAGCCGACGATATCCATGTCGGGTCGAAGGTTGGGGGGCGCGTCCTCAAAGTAGCGGCAAAAGAGGGGCAGGGGGTGAAGGCGGGGGATGTCCTTGTGCTGCTTGAGCCGTACGAGTTGAATGCTTCCCTGGCCGAGTCGCGGGCGTCGTTGAAGCAGGCCGAGGCCAAACTTGCGGAACTCGTGGCGGGCTACAGAAAAGAGGAGATCGATCAGGCAAAGGCGGATTGGCTCGCCGGCAAGGTGCAACATGAGAATGCGGAGAGGTTCCAGCGGCGCATGGGAGATCTCATCGAACGCGAATTGATCTCCCACCAGGATTACGATGACGCCAAGGCCAAAGCGGAAGAAGCGGAGCAAAGAATGAAATCCGCGAAAGAACGGCACGATCTCCTCTTGGCCGGAACGCGCCATGAGGAGGTGTCCCAGGCGCGCGCGAGCGTGGAGATGGCTCGGGCCAGAGTAGAGATCTTAAAAACCCAGCTCAATGAAACCGTTATCCGCGCGCCGGTAGATGCGGTGGTGGAAGTCTTGGACCTGGAGCCGGGGGATCTTGTCGGCGCGGGCAAACCCGTGGCCACCCTGCTCCGGACCAATGACCTGTGGGTGCGGGCCTATCTGCCGGAGAAGAGGCTGGGATACGTCCAGCCGGGGTTGAAAGTAAAGATTCGCGTGGATTCCTTTCCTCAGAAAAATTTCTCCGGCACCGTGCGCCGGGTAAACCGTCAGGCGGAGTTCACCCCGCGCAACGTGCAGACTACGGAGGAGCGGGTGCTGCAGGTTTTTCAGACCGAGGTCGTCATCGAGGACCCGGATCGGCTCTTGCGGCCCGGGATGAACGCCGACGTTTTTATAAAGAAGAGTGAGAAGTGAGGAGTGGAGAGTGAGAAGTAAGGACTTATCTTTCGAGAGTTCTACTGCTCACGGCTCACTGTTCACTGAGGTTTCTAGTGGACACCGTTATCAAGGCTGAGAGGCTCACCAAAACATTCGGCGATCTCACCGCGGTCAAGGATGTCAGCTTGGAGATTTCGCGCGGCGACATCTTCGGCTTTCTCGGCCCCAACGGGTCAGGCAAATCCACGGTGATTCGCATGCTTTGCGGGCTGCTGCAGCCGACGGCCGGCAAGGCCCGGCTGGACGGTCTGGATGTGGTGACGGAGACCGAGGAGATTAAGAAACGCATCGGCTATATGTCTCAGCGCTTCAGTCTCTACGAGGATCTCACGGTCCAAGAAAACCTTGATTTTTATGGCGCAATTTATGGACTCAGGGGCCCCCGGCTTAGAGAGCGCCGTCGGATGGTGACGGAACTGGTCGGCCTGGAGGAGCGGCTGGGGCAGATGGTCAGGACTCTATCCGGAGGATTCAAGCAGCGCCTGGCCCTAGCCTGCGCCCTTTTGCACGAGCCTAAAATCCTGTTTCTGGACGAGCCGACCGCGGGGATCGATCCGGTCGCTCGAAGAGAGATTTGGGATTTGCTCTTCCAGCTTGCGGGCGAGGGGACAACGCTGTTTGTGACCACCCACTACATGGATGAGGCGGAGCGTTGCTCTCAAGTGGGCTACATTTATAACTCCAGGCTCATGGTTTGCGGCAAACCGCAGGAACTTAAGCAGATGCCCGAGATCACCCCTCAAGGCGCGGTCTGGTTCGAGGTGCATTGCGAGGAGCCGACCCGGGCGCTGAGCGTGCTCCGAAGGCTGCCGGAAATCATCGACGCCACGATTTTCGGTGAATCGATCCACATCCTGGCGCGCGAGGGGAACGACGAGGCAAGCATCGAAAACCTTTTGCGGGAAGAGAGAATGGCTCGCGTGGAATGCCGGCGCGTCCTTCCTTCACTGGAGGACGTTTTTGTCACCTTGACCCGCCGGCAACGCGCTTAGCAGGGAGACCGAATAGATGTTTCGTGGTCTTTGGCCTGTCATGCGAAAGGAGATCCTCCACATCCGGCGGGACCCGGCGACCCGGTTCATTTTTACCATTCCCCTGCTCGAGCTTCTGCTCTTTGGCTATGCCATCGAGATGGACGTCAAGAACATCTCCACCGTGGTTTTCGATCTGGATCAGCAAAAGGAGAGCCGGGAGCTGATTAAAGAGTTCGAAAGCACTCGCTACTTCCGTGTGACGGGCCGCGTCTATTCGGATCAAGAGCTCGAGAGGGCGATCGTGAGCGGACGCGCCAAGGTAGGCATCAAAATCCCGCCCGATTACTCCCAGCAGTTGCTCAACGGGCGGCAGGCGCGTGTCCAGGTCTTGATCGATGGGTCGGACTCGACCTCGGCGCTGCGCTTGCTCCAGGCGAGCCAGACCCTGGGCTTTTTAAAATCCCTCAAAAAGGCAGGGTTCACGACGGAACTGGCGGCTGTGGACGTGCGTCCGCGGCTTCTCTTCAATCCCAACCTTGAGAGCGCCAACTTTTTCGTTCCCGGCCTGATCGGGGTCATCCTGCAACTTGTGACGGTCTTTCTCACTGCATTCTCAATAGTCCGCGAGCGCGAGCGCGGCACTATGGAGCAGCTCCTGGTCACCCCTGTTTCCAAAGAGGGGCTGATTCTTGGCAAGCTCCTCCCGTACTGCGCCATCGGTTTCATGCAAACCGGTCTGGTGCTTCTGGTGATGGTCGTCCTTTTTGGGGTGCCGATCCACGGCTCTGTCAGCCTGCTCCTCCTGTTGTCCGGGATTTTCCTGATACCCGCCTTGGGGATGGGCATCGTGATATCCACCTTCGCCAGCAATCAGGGTGAGGCGATGCAGATGGCGGTGATGGTGATGTTGCCGTCGATTCTCCTCTCGGGTTTTGTCTTTCCCAGAGAGTCTATGCCCTTCGTTATCTATCTCTTGAGTTTTCTGATCCCGGCGACCTATTACATCGAGATCCTGCGGGGGATCATTCTGCGCGGGGCCGGATGGTCCGCGCTGTGGGATGAGGCACTGGTGCTGTTGGCCTTCGGCGTACTCTTTATGGTCTTGAGTGCGGTCCGTTTTAAGAAGCGCCTTGGCTAGCGCCGAACCAATGAACTTCGCCTAACTTCGTTGATCCCGTCTGATCTCCTGCGATGATTGTAGGGGGCGGGGAAGATTTGCCGGTGCCGCGGCTACTCTCCGGTCATCCTGAGCGAAGCGAAGGATCTCGTTTTCAGGAGATTCTTCGGCTCGGGCCTCAGAATGACAAGAAGGCTTGAAGCAGCGTAATCAGGTCGGCAGCTACTGCCATAACTTCTGGATAAATCCTTCGCGCTCCAATTCCTGAAAGAATCGGTTCTCGATGAACTGCTCGGGCTGGGCCGCTTTGGCTCTCGGGTCTTTCTCCGCCATCTGGACAAGCACTGTCTTCATCGCCTCAGGGGACGGGTAGGGGACGTTGGGAAGGTAGCGCAGAACATAGAGATCGTATATGTCGTTGAGGTGGCCGAGGTCGTCATTCTTGAAGTATTTCTTAAAAACCTCGACGCTAAAAGCCCGCTGGGTCTTGGCGTAGTGAATGCCCTCGACGAAGCCGCGGACAAACTTTCTGACCGCGCTTTCGTTTTTACGGATGAAGGCGCGGGTCGTGCCGATGGCGGAGGTGGGGAAGTTGAGTCCGAGGGCGGACATGTCAACGAGCTCCTTGAGGCCTTCTCGCCGGGCCAGGATGGTAAATTCGGGATTAAGTGTTGCCGCGTCAAGTACGCGGCTCTTCAGGGCCGCCATCATCTCGGGCATGCCCCCCATCTGAATTACGGCGAAATCCCGCCCGCGCTTTATGCGCCATTTCTCCTCCGAGTAAGAGAGAGCGAAGTCGGTCGCGGAGCCGAAACGGCTTATGCCTATTTTTTTGCCCTTCAGCTCTTCGATCTGGCGGATCTCAGGGCGGACCATGAGAGAAAACGGGATCACGTTCATCCCGCTGGCGACGACTACCAGGTCCCCTCCAGCCAGGTTCGAGTTGATTACCGCGCCGCCGGTGAAGATTCCGATGGGCACTTCGCCTGACTGCACCACCTGCGCGGCCCGCCCGCCCCCGCCGACGTAGAGCATCTCGATGTCCAGTCCGTGTTTGCGAAAGATCCCCGCCTCGTAGGGGATCCAGACAGAGCTTTGCGAGCCGCCGATGGCGCTGTAGACAAAGCGGAGCTTTTCAAGCGGCGGCTTGGCCTGCGCCCACACGGAAGCGCTGCTAAGAGCCACAAAGAAGCCAAACAAACCGGCCAGAAGTTTTGTTCTCATAGACTCTCCCTATGGCTCGCCATTTGACACTAGAATGTGCCCTCAGCGCAAGACCCTGCCATATTTCCGAGACGCGCAGCTCTCTTAAGCACGATTAAGGATCGCGAACACGATCACGTCTTCTGCCTATTGCTTGATGCCTCTCGCCTGTATTATAAATTGGCCAGTTTCGCACCTTCGTCCGAC